>JAEEGL016780273.1_pt1 | contig 21457 bp, 20 predicted proteins | sample 9134231 | NCBI WGS metagenome assembly JAEEGL01 (sample SAMN16246548, study PRJNA631951) | gut metagenome | biome: gut microbiome; feature: rumen; material: fiber-attached | host: Bos | place: Iran: Karaj | collected 2018-10
AATACCCGGGGGCGGGAATTCATCCCTGCTATAGCGGATTGCAGGTACAGGGCACCGCTGGCTCCCCGACTAGTGCAGCCTTTTCAAGGGCCGCTGACAAGGTATTATACTATACTATGCCCGTTTCCGCAAGAGTGAAACGGAAGAATTCCGCGTCGCCGCGGAAAGGAATTCATTTTGCCGCGCTCCCCGCCCCCGCGTCGGGCGCGGTCACGCGGTCGTAGAACGACAGGATCTCTCGCCTGCAGCGCTCCGGCTCAAGGAGAAAGCTCTCTCCGTGTCCCGCGCCGGGCACGAGCACGAGCGTCTTGTCCTCCGCCGCGCTCGCCTCGTAATTCTCCCTGCTGAAATACGCGGGGACGAAGCGATCTGCCTCGCCGTGGATGAGCAGCAGCGGCAGCTTCGAGCCGCGCAGCGCCTCCTCCGTCGAGTACGCCTTGTAGCCGAAGCCGAAGAACGCTCGGCAGAGCAGACTGCAGGTTTCGAGGATCGGGTGCAGCGGCAGATGCATCCGCTTCGTCAGCACGTGCCCGAACTCACGCCAGACCGAGCTGAAGCCGCAGTCCGCGACCACGCCGCGCACGTTCTCCGGCAGCGGCTCGCCCGTCGCCATCATCACCGTGGCCGCGCCCATGCTCATGCCCTCGAGCACGATGGGCAGCTCCTTCCCGTTTCTCTCTTCGATATAGCGGGCCCAGTCGGCGCAGTCGCGTTTTTCCCGGATGCCCATGCAGATGATCCGGCCCTCGCTCTCCCCGTGGGCGCGCTGCCACGGCACGAGCAGATTGCAGCCGTATTCGTGCAGCAGCCGATACGCCCCCGCGAAATCCCAGAGGAATTCCGAGCGATAGCCGTGCATGAGGATGGCCGTGCATTTGGCGTTTTCCGCGGGCAGATACAGCGCGCGCAGGCGCAGCCCGTCGAATGAGGTGATCTCCACCCTTTCCGGATTCTGCTCTCGCAGCCACCGCACGCCGCCGCGTATGATCTCCGCATAGGGGGCGAGGCGTCGCATTTCGGCGGGGTCCGGCTCCTTCATTTTCTGGCGCAGGAGCGCTCCGACCGTCAGCGCCGCGCAGAGCGCGATATACGCAGCCGCTGCCGCTGCCAGGACGATCCCGATGATTCCGAGCGTCGTCATTGTAATGCTTCTTTCGCCTCCGTTTCATAGTAGGCCACCAGCAGATCGACGCAGGCGCCGTAGCTCTTGAGTCCCAGCGTCTGCCCGTAGCTGTGGAGAAATCCCTCATAGACCGCGTCGGAGGCCTTGCTCACCGGCGTGTCGTCGTATTTTGCCCAGTATTCCCGCTGCTCGGCAAAATCATGCCGTACCGTATCGCAGAGCAACGCGGATACGCTTTCCCAGGCCTCTCGGTCCGCCTCGTAAAGCGCGTTGCCGAGGTAGATATAGGCCATCACCGCGGCGGAATAGATATAGGTCGTGTCCCCGCTCTCCATCGAGGCGAGCACCGCCGCAAAGTTGGCCTCCTGCTCCTTCGCCACGCCCCGCTGGTGCGCCAGCTCATGCGCGACAGTGGACGGCAGCAGAAAGGCCGGAGAATCCATGTTCAGATTGGCCTCCCCCGTGAAGGGGAAGAAAAATCCCGTAAACTCGATCCTGCTCATGATCCCGGAGCAGAGGATCGGCTTGGGGCGCAGCTCGTCCCCCTCGAGCGCGGGAAAGCTCTTCTCCGCATTCCGGTAGATTTCCGCGCCGCGCCGCAGGATCTCCTTTCGATCCTCCGCAAAGCTGCCGTTTTCGTTGCGCGGCACTTTTTCCGCGCATTCGTTCGCGATCTGCGCGAAGTAGCGCGTCACCACCTCCAGCTGCTCTGCGGAGACGGGTTCATCCGCAAGGCCGATCTTCTCGCAGAAGCTGTCCCCGAAATAGTAAACGCCCCAGAGCAGGCAGAAGCCTCCGTAAAACAGCCCCGCCGCCGTTAAGAGCGAGACGAGGAGCTTATAGGCGCGCCTGCGCTTCTCGCCCCGCCGCGCAAGCAGCACGATTGAAATGATTATGTAAACTATTCCGCCGACGATCAGCAGCGCGTAGATCAGCTCCGCCACGGAAAACGGCACAAGGTTCGTCAGCCTTCCCAGCGCGCGGTGGCAGGGGCGCACGAAGCCCTCCGAGATCGACTGCATCAGCGCTTGCTCGCTTCGCAGCAGAAAATACGCCGCAAGCGTCAGCACGGAAAGCAGCAGCAGGATATGGCGGACCGGGCAGATGCGAAACCAACGCGCAAATCCGCGTCTCTCCCTTTTTGCCGCGCTTACTTCCATTCGTTCTCTCCCCGCGCCGGGCGAATGTGCACTTCCCCGCTGCGCAGCGTCTCTTCCCTGCCATCCGCGAAGCGCACCAGCAGCCCGAAATCCTCCGCAATGCCGAGCACAAGCCCCTGACGCTCGCGCGTTCCTTGTATTATGTCAACTTCTTTGCCAAGCAGAAAGTTCCGTTCCCGATACTCCCGCAGCAGCTCTCTCCGATCCTGACCGGCATAGACGGACATAAAGCCCTCCGCGATACGCGCGATCAGCCCGCCCCGCAGCGCGCGCGCGTCGCCGTCCAGCAACAGCGCGCCGACGAGCCGGGCAAGCTCCTTCGGAAAACCGCCGGCCGGAGGCAGCAGATTGACGCCGACGCCGAGCGTCGCCCAAGGGCTTCCATTCGGCAGAAGCCCGCCCTCCGTGAGGATGCCGGAGACCTTTTTCCCGCGGAGATACACGTCGTTTACCCATTTGATCTGCGAGCGGAGACCGGTCGCTTCGTCGACGGCGCGCGCTGTCGCCACAGCCGCCGCTGCGGTAATGCTCTCCGGCGCGGTGAGCGATTGCGGCCGCAGCACGAGGCTCATGTATACGCCCGTCCCTGCCGGAGAATAGAAGCTCCTCCCCTGCCTGCCGCGCCCTGCCGTCTGCTCCAGCGCGACGATCAGGCTGCCCTCCGGCGCGCCGGAGAGCGCCAGCTCTCTCGCGCGGTCAAGCGTAGAACCGAGCGAGGCGTGTACCTCGATCCGCGCGAGCCGTCCTCCCAGCGCGGCATGTAATTCCTCTTGCAGCGCAAGCGCACTTTTCTCCGGGCTGTCCATACTCCGCTTTCCTCCAGAGACTTTCTGCCTCCATCATAGCACAGGGGCCGCAGCGGTGCAAGCCGCTGCGGCCCCCGGTAACATTATCCATTCCGATCAGGTCTCTGCCGCCGCTTCGCTCTCCATGGCCTCGACCTCCGCGATGCGGCGCGCGCAGGGCTTCCACGTGACAAGCAGCACGACGAGCGCCAGCGCCAGCGGCACGCTGCCGGCGAGGATGACCGCCCGATAATTCCCGGCGAGGTCCAGCACAAGCCCGCCGAGCAGCGGTCCTACGAAAAAGCCGATGTCCATGCCGACGTACAGCGTATTGCTTGCAACCGCCCGGCGTTCTTTCGGCTCCATCATCACGCTCAGGGCCTGCGCCGCGGGGTTGGAAGTGCCGTCGCCGAACGACGCGAGCAGCGCGCCGACCAAGATCAAAGGCATGGCCGTCGCATTCCCGATGACAAGAAAAGCGATGGAGAACGAAATAATGCTGGGCACCATCATTCTCTGCACGCCGAAGCGGTCGGAGAGACGGCCGCTGATCGGCCGGATCACCAGCATCGTGCCCGCGAGCACCGTGAAGAACAGTCCGATATTTGCGACGCCGAGCTCCTCGCCGTAGGGCACCATATAGCTGTTCATAATGGAGAAGGACATCATGATCAGCAGAACGGTCGCCGCGGGCGCGACCGCGTGGCGGGAAATAATGCTCTTGTACCACTTGTCCCGGGCGGCGGCCGCCGTCTCCGAGCGCCGCGAGCCGCCCACGTCGCGCAGCGACCAGACCGGAATGAGCGCCAGCAGCATCATCAGCACGCTGAACAGGAACAGCGCGGTATAGCCGAAGTCCTCTCCGCCGCGCGCCGTGCCCCAGGCGCGAAGCATCAGCCCGAGCTGCGGTGCGAAGGCCTGCGCCACGGAGCTGCTCATGCCGTAAACGCCCATGCCGGAGGCCAGCTTGACGCGCGGCACGCTGTCCGCGGCGACGGTCATGCACAGCGAGCCGAAGAAAGCATATTCGATGCCGTGGAGCACGCGGAAAAGCACAAACATGCCGATCGAATGGAACAGCGCATAGCCCGCGTTGGCGACACATCCCATCACATAGACGAGGAGCAGGAGCTTCCTGTGGTTCACGCGCGCCTGCACCGGCCCTGCGATCGGGCGCATCGCAAGCGAAATGCCGTAAAACATGCCCGTCATCAGGCCCATGAGCGTCGGCGCGGCGCCCAGAAAGGATGCGTAGGTCGACACCAGCGTGTTCGTGGAGAAGTTGGAGATCTGCATCAGGAAGTTCGCCAGCAGGATGCAGACGTAGTTTCGTGTCCAGATGGATTGTCCGTTGTTGATCCGCATGACAGCACAGCCCTCGAAATCAGATTACCGTTTCAGTCTACCACGGCGGGCGCGCCGCGTCAATTCCAATGAAAAGACCGGACGTTCAAAACGTCCGGTCTTTTTCATCGAAGGCCGTCTATTGTCCTCTCTTTTCGTCCAGCTGGTAGAGCAGCGCGTTGATGATGCAGGCGGCGACGTTGCTGCCGCCCTTGCGCCCTCTGGCAACGATGCAGGGTACGTCCGTCTCCATGATGAGCTCCTTGGAGGCCACGACGTTCACGAATCCCACCGGCACGCCGACGATCAGCTTCGGCCGAAATCCCCCGTCGATCAGCTCCCGCATGCGGATGAGCGCCGTTGGCGCGTTGCCGACGACGAAGATCAGATTGCCGCCCAGCCGGGCCGCCTTGTCCACGGCGACGCGCGCACGCGTGACGCCCTGTGCCTTTGCCTCCAGCGCCACGTCTTCGTCGGACATGAAGCATTTGACCTCGCATCCGAAACGCGCGGCCGTTCTTTTGTTGATGCCGGACCAGGCCATCTGCGTATCGGTTACGATGCTGGCCCCGCCGCGGATGGCCTCCTTCGCCAGCTCCACGACGTTCGGGGAGAAGTACAGCGTGTCGGCGTACTCAAAGTCCGCCGTGGTGTGGATGACCCGCTTGATGATCGGCGCCTGCTCGGGGTCCAGCACGCGATCGCCCAGCTCCCGGGTGATCGTGGCAAAGCTCTCCCGCTCGATATCCATCGGCGCGATGTTCTCGATCTTCATCCGATGCCTGCCTCCAGTATCTCATAGATTTTTCGCATATCCATGTGCGCGCGCATGGTCTCCGCGAGGATGTCGTATTGCCGCTGCTTGTACTCGGCGTTCGATACGCTGCCGAGCGTGGACGGATCGACGCCCTTCTGCACGGCCAGCGCATTGATCACGGTGCCGGCCACGTTTTCCGCGTCGAGAATGCCGTGTACGTACGTGCCGTATACGTTCCCGCGGCAGCAGCCGTCCGGTCGCGTCGAGCCGGATACGCTGTCGTGCAGCTCCGCGATCGGCGCGGGGCTGGGCGTCGCGCCCATATGGATCTCGTAGCCCTCGAAGGCCTGACCGCGCAGGGCGGCGAAGACGCCCTCCAGATCTCCGAAAACGCCGCTGACGCGGGTGCGCGCCTTCTCCGGCGTGAATTCCGTATGGAGCGGCAGCAGACCCATGCCCTGCATGGAACCGCCCTCCTCGACGCCAAGGGGGTCGGACAGCGTCTCTCCGAGCATCTGGTAGCCGCCGCAGATGCCGAGCACCGCGCCGCCGGAGGCCGCGTGCTGCTTGACCTTTGCCTCCAGACCGTTCTGGCGCATCCAGAGAAGATCCTTCATGGTGTTCTTCGTCCCCGGCAGGATGATCAGGTCGGGATTGCCGAGCTGCCGCACGTTCGAGACGTAGCGCAGCGAGACGCCGTCCACGCCGTCGAGTACGTTGAAGTCCGTAAAGTTCGACAGCCGCGGCACGCGGATGACGGCAACATCCACCAGCGCCGCCTCCTTGTTCTGCAGGCGCTCGGAGAGGCTGTCCTCGTCGTCCACGTCGATGCGCATATAGGGCACGACGCCGACCGCCGGGATGTGCAGCATTTCTTCGATCTGTCGGACGCCGGGCGTCAGAATGGACTCGTCGCCGCGGAACTTGTTGATGATAAGTCCCTTGACCAAGGCCCTTTCCTCGGGCTCAAGCAGCGCGACCGTGCCGTAAAGCTGGGCAAAGACGCCGCCGCGGTCGATGTCGCCCGCGAGCAGCACCGGGGCCTTCGCCGCTTTCGCCATACCCATATTCACGATGTCCTCGTCCTTGAGGTTGATCTCCGCCGGGGAACCCGCGCCTTCGATCACAATGACGTCGTTCTCCTCGGAAAGGCTGTTGAAGGCCTTCATCACCTCGGGCATGAGCGACTTTTTCACGGCGAAATAGTCCCGCGCGTTCATCTGTCCCCAGACCTCGCCATTGACGATGATCTGTGAGCCGACGTCGTTTGTGGGCTTGAGCAGAATGGGGTTCATTCTGACAGATGGTTCGACGCCGGCGGCCTCCGCCTGCATCACCTGCGCGCGCCCCATCTCCAGCCCCTCGCGGGTGATAAAGGAGTTGAGCGCCATGTTTTGGGATTTGAAGGGCGCGACGCGCAGGCCGTCCTGCCGGAAGACGCGGCACAGGCCGGCCGCGAGCAGGCTCTTGCCCGCGTTCGACATGGTGCCCTGGATCATGATCGCTTTTGCCATCGTCTACTCCTTTCCGGCGCAGCGCTGCAGAAAACGCAGCGGCAGCAGCGGGTCCGATTCATAGAACAGGTGCGGGAAGCCCGCGAGCAGCGTACCCGACGCGTGCATGCATCGCCAGCTCCTGCCCGTGACGGGCTTGACGGCGCGCATGGCCTCGCCGCATGCCTCGCTCTCGTAGTAGTGGAACTCATGTGCTCGGATCGGCTCGTTCGCGCGGAGAAGGCCGTCGTCCCTGTCTGAGGACAGCGTGATATAGCCGAATCTTCCGAGCTTGCTCGTGCGCCAGGCCCTGGCGTCCAGCACACCGGTCATGGGATAAAACGCGCCCTCCATGTCCTCCAGCTCGCGGTGGAGATAGAGGAAGCCGCCGCACTCGGCCAGACAGGGCATGCCGCCCCGGATCGCCTCCGCGATCTGCCGCCGCATGCGTTCGTTCCCGGACAGCTCCTTCGCATATAGCTCCGGGTAGCCGCCGCAGAGAAGCAGCCCCTGCGCGCCCTCCGGCAGCGACTCGTCATGAATGGGCGAAAAAAACGCGAGCTGAGCGCCGAGCTCCTCCAGCAGCGCCAGATTGTCCCTGTAGAGGAAGCAGAAGGCCTCGTCCCTCGCCACGGCGATCCTCGTCTCCGGAACGCGCGGCAGAGGAGCGCGCGCCGCTGCTTCGAGCTCCGGCGCTTCATCCGCCAGCGCGAGCAGCGCGTCGATATCGACGGTCTTTTCCAGCAGCTCCGCGAGCTTGCAGAGCCTTTCCGTGAGGTCCGCGATCTCGTCCGGCGTCACGAGGCCGAGATGCCGGCTCTCCACGACCAGCTCGCTCGCCTTCGGCACGTAGCCGAGCGGCCGCACGCCGAGGGCTTCGACCTCCGGCTTGAGCGCCTCGTAGACGTGCGGAGACATCTGATTGAAGAGGACGCCGCGAATGCCGCTTTCCGGCTGAAAGCGCAGGAAGCCCTCCAGGGCGGCAACGGCGGACAGGCTCTGCCCGCGTGCATTGATAATGAGCGCGGTCGGAGCCTGCAGCGCGCGCGCCACCTCGTAGGTGGAGGCCTCGCTGGAAGCGGCGCTCAAACCGTCGTAATAGCCCATGACGCCCTCGACGACGGAGATATCCGTCCCCTCGCCGTCGCGCAGGAACAGGCGCTTCATCGTCTCCGGTTCGGCAAAGAACAGGTCGAGGTTCGCGGACTTCGTGCCGAGCACCTTTTCGTGGAACATCGGGTCGATGTAGTCCGGCCCGCATTTGAAGGACGACACGCGCAGGCCGCGCTGCCGCAGGGCCTGCAGCAGGCCGCAGGTGATCATGGTCTTGCCGCTGCCGCTCGCCGGCGCGGCGAGAACGAATCTCGGTCTACGCATCCGCGCCGCCTCCCGTACAGGAGATGACATAGACAGGGTTCTGCGCCGTCATCAGGTGGTAGCGCCCGAGCTTGCGGCCGCGGGCGACGCTCATCTCCGTGATATCCTCATCGACCAGCGGAAGCGCCTTCAGGCAGGCCATGGCCTCGGCAAAGCTCTCGGCCGTGACCGTGTTGATCACGATCCGCGCCTTCGGGTTTTTCCGCAGGACGCAAGCAAGGATCGTTTTCAGATTTCCGCTGCTGCCGCCGATGAAGACGTGCGTCGGCGCCTCGAGCTCCTCCAGCGCCTCGGGAGCCTCGCCCTCGACGACCTCCACGTTCGTGACGCCAAGGTGCAGCTTATTCTTTTCAATGAGCGCGCAGGCGTTCGACTTATGCTCTATGGCGTAGACGACGCCGTCCTCGCAGCAGGCGGCCATCTCCAGCGAGACGGAGCCGGTGCCCGCGCCGACGTCCCAGCAGACCGCGTTTTTGGTGAGCGCGAGCTTCGAGAGCGTCACGGCGCGCACCTCCTGCTTGGTCATGGGCACCTCCTCACGCAGAAAGGCCTCGTCCGGAAGGCCCTGTGTCACGGGCTCGTCCGCCGCCCCGTCGTTCTGCGCGAGCAGGATCGCCAGCGGCGGGAATTCCCTGCCCCGCAGCTCCTGCGCCGTGCCGGAGACGATGGTCTCGTTCTCATAGGACAGATCGGCGCCCACGGTCACGCGGACGCTGCCCAGCCCGTTCAGGCAGAGCGCTTCGATCACCACCGCCGCATCCGTTTCGCCGCCTGTGAGGGCGATGACCTTGGGATTGCGCCGGATCTTGGAAACGAAATTGCAGGCTCTTCCGTGGGCGCTGATGAGCAGAGCGTCGTCCCAGCTCTCTCCGATGCGGCTGCAGAAATAGACGACGGACGAGACGCCCGGCAGAACGGTCGGATGCAGATCCTCCAAAAGCGGCAGAAGCTTCTTCGTGCCGCTGTAAAAGCCCGTGTCTCCGGACATGGCCACGACGATGCGCGTCTCCTCCGCCTCACGCACGAGCCGCGCGACGTCTTCGGCGAGCACTGCGTTTTTTGCGGGATGTCCAAAGCGGGACAGGCTCTCCGTCAGGCGCTTCGCGCCGATGATGAGTTCCGCCTCGCGGCAGGCGCGCTCCGCGCCGAGGGTGAGCATGGCTTCGCTTCCCACGCCTACGCCGAGGATCGTGACCTGCTTCCTCTCGGAAAATCCGAAGCGCCCGGCGAGGACGCGCAGGCACTCCGAAAGGCTGACGCCCTCCTCCCGCAGCGGACGGCTGACGACGATCACCCGGACGCCGCAGGCCTTCGCCGCGCGGATCTTCTCCGGGAAGCCGCCCGTCGCGCCGGTGTCCTTGGTGACGAGCCACTTCGCGCCGAGCATTTTCAGCATGGCGGCGTTCATCTCCTCGGTGAACGGCCCCTGCATGGCGATCAGGTTCCTGCCCTGAAAGCCCAGCGCGGCGGCCTGCTCCACCACCTGCGGCAGCGGCAGCATACGCGCGAACAGGCGCTCCCTGTAGTTCTCCACGCCTGTATAGGCGGGCAGCTCCTTGCTGCCCACAGTGAGCAAAACGCTGCCCTCCACCGTGTTGAGGAAGGCGACCGCGGCGGCCGTGTCCGGTACAAAGACGCAGTCCTCCGCGCCCTCGTGCTCCTCGGCGCGCAGCAGACGCAGGTATTCCGCGCCCGTCTCGCCGCAGGCGAGGCGGATGGTCTCGGTGACGGCGGCGGCGTAGGGATGCGTCGCGTCGATGACAAGTCTCGCGCCGGTGGAGCGGATCAGCTCCTGCATCTGCAGCGCGTCCTTGCGCCCGGCGAGGACGTGGACGTTCTCCGCCTCCTCAATGAGCGTTTCTCCGTACTCGGTCGCCACACAGACGTACAGTTCTACCGGCTGGTTCCGGCAGGCCTCCGCGACGAGCCGCCCCTCCGTCGTGCCCGCGAAGAGGATCACCTCATTCATATTTGTAGCCTCTGGGCGTCACCATTTTCCCGTCGATGTTTTTCGTCTGGGAATTGCCGATGAACACGGTGGAGAACATATCCACCTGCGTGTCACGCAGCTCGCGGAGCGTGAGCGCCCGCGCGCTCTCCCCTTCGCGGCCGATGTTCTGCGCGATGCCGCAGACCGTCTCGGGGGAAGCGAATTGCAGCACGAGATCGCAGGCCCTTTGCAGGTAGTCCTTCCGTTTGTGGCTGGAGGGATTGTACAGGCAGATGACGAAATCCGCCTGCGCGGCGCAGAGCAGACGCTTTTCGATCTTTTCCCAGGGCGTGAGCAGGTCGCTGAGGCTGATTACGGCAAAATCGTGCATGAGAGGCGCGCCGAGGATGGCCGCGCCGCTGATGACGGCGGAGACGCCGGGGATGATCTCCAGCTCCACGCCCGGATAGCGCGCCTTCAATTCCCACATCACGCCGTTCATGCCGTAGATGCCCGCGTCGCCGCTGCAGATCATGGCGACGGTCTGCTCCTTTGCCGCCTCCTCATAGGCCATCTCGCAGCGCTCGACCTCCCGGCGCATGGGGGTTGTCATGAACTTTTTGTCCGGATAGTGCGCCTTCACCAGATCGATGTACACGGTGTAGCCCACGATCACGTCGCTCTCCGCGAGCGCCTGCTGCGCGCGTGCCGTCATATCCTCGTAGTTTCCCGGTCCGATGCCGACAACATAGATCTTACGCAAAACGGATCTCCTCCTCTTCGAATGCCGCGAGGGCAAAGGTCATGCCCTCTTCGGACGTTTTTTTCTGAATCAGTCTGTTCGCGCCAGCGCAGAGCGCAGCCCGCTCGCAGACGCAGTCCACGCCGACGGCGCTCCTGACGAAGGCCGAGCTTGAGAACTCGCCCGGCACAGCCAGCAGCTCCGCCGCCGAAAAAGTCTTGAACGGGATCGAATACTTACCGCTCAGCATCAGAAGCCCCACCTCGTACCTCTTTACGTCGATACTCGCAAGGCAGCGCAGCTCCGCCGGCCGGACGCCGAGCGCGTCGAGCTGACGGAGGAAAAACGCCTCGATATCCCCGGGGGGCTTGTCCTTCCGGCAGCCCATGCCCGCCGCGTAGCGCATGGGCGTAAGGCGCAGCGTCTTCTCCCAGGGGGTCTTTTCCGGATCCGCCGTGACACAGACGCCGATAGCGGCCTCCCCGTCCGTCAGCTCCTTCGGCCGCTCGCCCGAAACGGGCATATCCGAAAAAAAGCCGACGGCTTCGCCACGCAGTAGCGTCGCGGATACCTCCTTGGCGAGCTTCATATCCTCGATGCGCAGGTGGTTTTTCGTGGCAAAGACGTCGACTGCAAACAGTCCGTGCAGATCCGTCGCCGTCGTCACGACGGGCGTCGCGCCGATCGCGCGCGCGATGCGCAGCGCCAGCGCGTTCGCGCCGCCGATGTGCCCGGAGAGGATGGGGATGCAAAAGCGCCCCGTCTCGTCCACGATCAAGACAGCGGGATCGGTCGCCTTGCTGCGCACCCAGGGCGCGATGCTCCGCACGGCGATACCCGCCGCGCAGCAGAACACGAGCGCGTCCGCCTCTGCGAAGCCCTCCTTCGCCCAGTCCGCGCAGCGCATGTTCAGCAGCTCCGCACTGCCGCGGCAGTGTTCCGCATGCGCGAACACGCGGCAGTCGTCCCCCTGCGCGCGCAGGGCGTCGGCGATCCTTTCCGCCGTTTCGCAGCCGACGCCGGAATAGGCAAGCAAACGTATGTTCACGGCTGCGTTTTGGCCTGCCTGAACTCCGTGGTGAAGCTCGGGTTGTAGAGATCGCTCCGACGGTAGTTCGTATGCGCAACGGCGTCGCCGACGATCATCAGGGCCGTCTTGGTGATGTTGTTCTCCTTTGCGCAGGCGGGGAGCGTCCCCACCGTACAGAGGAACTTCTTCTCATCCGGCCAGGTCGCCTTATAGACGATGGCGGCGGGCGTATCCGCGTCGTAGCCGCCCGCGATCAGCTCCGCGGAAAGCTGCTCCAGAAGGCCGGTGGAGAGGAACAGCACCATCGTCGCATGATGCTGTGCGAAGGAACGGATGCTCTCGCGCTCCGGCACGGGCGTGCGCCCCGCCATACGCGTGATGATGACGCTCTGGCTCACGTCTGGCAGCGTGTACTCCAGATCCAGCGCCGCCGCCGCGCCGCAGAAGGCGCTCACGCCGGGGCAGGTGTCGTAGGCGATCCCCTTCTCGTCGAGGATATCCATCTGCTCGCGGATAGCGCCGTAGATGCAGGGATCGCCCGTGTGCAGGCGCACGGTGGTCTTTCCCTCGGCCTCCGCGCGGAGCATGACCTCAATGACCTCCTCGAGCGTCATGGTCGCGCTGTTGAAAACCTCGCAGCCCTCTTTTTTGTAAGACAGCAGCTCGGGGTTGACCAGAGAACCGGCGTAGATGATGACGTCGGCCTCCTCCAGCCGCTTCTTGCCCCGCAGGGTGATCAGATCGGCGGCGCCGCTTCCGGCGCCAACAAAGTGAATCATTCTGTTTTCCTCCCGCTTTCCGTATTTTCGTTTTCTCTTCTTTCCTGCAATTCGCGCAGCCAGTCCGCCGCCGGACCGGTCAGGCACAGGACGCCCAGCTCGTTGGAGAACACCAGCGCGCCGACGCGGAGCTGTCCCTTCGCGCGGTAGTTGAGGTAATAGTCGATCCGCTCGGCCGCGATCTGCATGGTCTTTTCCAGCAGCCCCGCCTCCCGGATGATGCGCAGGCTTTCGTCTGTGGTGAGGCTGTCGAGGATCGCCCTTGCCGTCTCCGCCGTGCAGCCGGCGCGCAGGGCGCAGGCCGCCATCAGCTCCGCGCGGGAATCCGCCTCCTTCGAGTGCGTGTTCATGATGCCGCCGGAAAGCTTGATGAACTTGCCGATATGACTGACGAAAAACAGCTCGGGATAGCCCGCCTCCACAGCCATGTCGATTGTCTGCCCGATATAGTTGGAGCACTTGACCAGCTCGGATTCCTCCACGCCGCAGAGCTCCCTCAGGAAGTCCGCGCCGTAATTGCCCGGCGCGACAAGCGCGCGTTCGCAGCCCAGCGCCCGCTTCTGCCGCAGCTCAAGGCCGATGCTCTCGACCAGCGCCGCCTCGCTCATCGGCTCGACGATGCCGCTCGTGCCCAAAACGGAGATGCCGCCCTCGATGCCGAGGCGCGGATTGAAGGTCTTCTTTGCGAGCTCCACGCCCGCGGGGATGGAGATGACGACGCGAAGGCCCTCCGCGATGCCGCAGTCGTCCATGACGCGCTCCACCTCGCTGCGGATCATCTGCATCGGCACCGGGTTGATGGCCGCTTCGCCGATACGCTGCTTGAGGCCCGGCTTGGTGACACGCCCGACGCCTGTGCCGCCGTCGACCTCGACGCCCGGCTCCTTCCGCCAGCAGACCTCCGCGTAGACGAGGACGCCGTTGGTCACGTCCGGGTCGTCGCCGCTGAACTTCCGCACGGCGCAGGAGACGCGCCCCGCCTCCCGCCGGATATCCTCCAGCTCGAGATTCAGCGCGATGCCCTTGGGCGTGAGGATGTCCACCGTCTCCACGTCCCTGCCCCGGATGAGCATCTGCGTCGCGGCCTTTGCGGCTGCGGCGGCGCAGGTACCCGTGGTGAAGCCGAAGCGCAGTTTCTTTCCGTCCTTGAGGGCGTAGTAGCCCTCGATGCCCGTTTCATGCATGGCAAATCTCCCGCATCGCCGCAATCAGCCGCTCGTTCTCCGCATGGGTGCGCACCGCGATTCGGCAGTCTCCTTCGCCAAGTCCGCGATAATTGGAGCAGTTGCGTATCAGGATGCGCTTTTCCAGCAGCGCGTCACACAAACCTGGCACGCCGGAGAGCATCAGATAGTTTGCCTTTCCCGGCAGCACGGAGATTCCCAGCGCGCGCAGCTCGTCAAGCAAGTACTTCTTCTCCTCCGCGATCAGGCGCTTCGTTCTGGAAACGAATTCCGTACAGCCGAGTGCGGCCAGCCCCGCAGCCTGCGCGGTCGTTGAGACGTTCCACGGCTGCACCATGCGGCACATTTCCAGAGCAAACGCTCTGTTCCGGCAAACGGCGTAGCCCAAACGCGCCCCCGCCATTCCGTAGAGCTTCGTAAAGGCGCGCAAGACGAGCGCTCTGTCATTCTCCTGAAGTTCCGGGATCAGCGAATACGCCGAATCCGGATCCGTAAGATCAAGGAAGCATTCATCCAGAAGCAGCCAGGTCCCGGTCTCGCGGCATCGGTCGAGGAGCTTCAGCAGCAGCTTCCAATCCACGGCGACACCTGTCGGGTTGTTTGGCGTGCAGAGCAGCAGCGCGTCCGTCTCCGGCGTGATATGCCGCAGGATTTCCTCTGTCACGGCAAAGCCGTTTTCGCGGCGAAGCGCATAAAACTCCGTTTCGCAGCCCACGGCGCGCAGCGCGCTTTCATATTCGGAGAAGGACGGCACAGGCAGCAGAGCGCGCCGCGGCCGCAATGCCAGCGCAAACTGAAAAATCAGCTCCGCCGCGCCGTTGCCGCAGAGGATGTCCGCAGCGTCAACGCCGTGGAGGGATGCAAGCCGTTCACGCAGCTCGCCGCAGTAGGGATCCGGGTATGGCGCCAGCCGACCGGCCGCATCGCGAACCGCCTCAATGACCTCAGGCGGCGTTCCGAGCGGATTGACGTTCGCGGAAAAGTCAAGAAGGACATCGTGCCTGTATACATCGCCGCCGTGCCCGTAGCTCTCGTTGATGATCATGTCTTCCCTCTCGCAATTGAAAAGGCTGCAGCGCATATGCGCTGCAGCCGGATTTCTGCAACATACGGCCTCCGCAGCCCGTAGCGCGCGGGCGGAGACGCATAGCGCTCAAGCAGGTCTTCTGACTCGCGTCTCAGGCGGCCGCGCAGCGCCTTCCCGGTTTCCCAGTGACAATAATGCGCGCGGCCTCGACGCTTACAGCGGCGGTACCGTTCGGGCTTTGAACCCGATTGTCTATTCTCCGCGGCGCGGGGCGCGGCGGCACTTGAGCGAAATTGTTTTCGGCGCAATTTTACCACCTTCGCGCCGCGCTTGTCAATGTGGGAACCTACAAATGCCGGGCTACAGCGGCAGCTCGATGCCGAAGTGCTCGCGCAGGGCGTCGAAGTAATCCGCGCGGCTCGTCAGCTTCTTTTCCGTCGTCTCCGCGCCGCGGCGGATGCGCAGCGTATCCCCGTCGAGCGACACGCTGCCCTCGGGCGAGCGCAGACTCGCCATCGGCCGCATGCGGAACCAGGACTCCGGCCACTGGGACATGTGGACGTTCAGCGGGATGAAGTCCACCGGCCAGGCCGGCGCGTCCCGGAACATCTGCGTGGGCGCGAGGCCATCCTTCCCCGGCGCCATGACGTAGTACTCGTCGCCGCGTTTCTCCACGAAAAAGCCGTCCGGCGTCCGCCTGCCGTCGAGATAAGCTGGCCAGAAGGACACCGCGCCGCCGAAGCCGACGTCGCAGTAGGCCCTGCCCTCCGGCAGCTCGACGATGACGCCGCGGTGCGCCGGATAGGCGATCTCCCCGCCGCGCAGACCGCGCATCACGATGCTGCAGCAGGTATAGCCCAGCGCCTCCAGGAGCTTCTGGAACAGGCCGTTGAGCTCAAAGCAATAGCCGCCGCGCCTGCGCGTCACGAGCTTGTCGAACAGGCTCTGTATCCTGAGATCCGGGCAGAGCGCCTTTTCATACACGTCCAGATTCTCAAAGGGGATGCTCGCGAGGTGCGCGCAGAGGAGCCGGTGCAGCGTCTCCGCCGTGGGCGGCAGCGCCTCGCCCTTCAGGCCGATCCGCTCCAGATAGGCGTCCCTGTCCGGCAGCGGCGCGTAGTATTCTTCAAACATGGTATGCCTCCTTATCTTACCCCACGACCTTGCCCAGCACGCGGAAGGCCGCGAACGGATCCACAGGGATCGGCGCGTAGGCCGGATTGAGCGAAAGGAGCTGCGGCTTTTCCGGGCTGCCGCCGAGCTGCTTGCAATAGGCGTCCCCGCTCAGAAGAAAGACGCCGATCTCTCCCCTTTCCAGCGTCTGCTGCGGCTTGACGTAGATGATCTGCCGGTCGATGAAGCGCGGCTCCATGCTGTCTCCGCTCACGCGCACGGCAAAGGTGGCCGACAACGGCACCGTCTCGTCCACCTCGATGAGCGTATAGTCCGAGCTGTCGAGGAACTGCCCCGTGCCGGCGGAGACGGGCATATCGTACAGCGGGATCGTGCGCGTCAGGCGCGCGGGCCGCCGCTCCGCACGCTCGGCGGCGAAGGCCTCGTCCCCCCGCAGCAGCCGGACGTATTCCTTCACGCGCCGCCGCCCGGCCTCGTTGAGCGCGTCCAGCTCGCTCTCCCGACCGCGGAACACGGCCAGCACGTCGCGGATCTCGTACACCTCGCAGAGGCCGAGGAACTGCGCCACGCTCGGCTCCGAGACGCCGTTTTCCCACTTTGAGGGCGTTTTGGCCGAGACAGGACAGCCGAGCAGCGTCAGCCGCCGGGCCAGCTCGGCCTGCGAAAGGCCGCGCGCGGTGCGAAGCCCGCGCAGGATCTCCCCAAGCTCCACAGAGCGTCCCCCCTTTGCTTTCTGTCTATAAAATTACCACAGTCTTGTATATAACGCAAGCATTTCTTTCTTAAAATTCTCCATTTTGGAGAATATATTTCTATTGATTTCCCCATTCTGGCGTATTAGAATGAACTTGAGGTGAGCGCGATGGACCGTACGATCCTGCATATAGACGCGAATTCCTATTACGCGAGCGTGGAGTGCCTGCACGACCCCTCCCTGCGCGGCCGTCCCGTCGCCGTGGGCGGAGACGTCGAGGCGCGGCACGGCATCATCCTCTCGGTAAACCAGCTCGCCAAGCCCTGCGGCATCAAGGTGGGCGAGGCGCTCTGGCAGGCGCGGCAGAAGTGCCCGGAGCTTGTGATCGTGCCCCCGCACTACGAGCAGTATCTGCGCTTCTCCCGCCTGACGCGGGCGATCTACGGCGAGTATTCGCCCCAGGTGGAGCCCTTCGGGCTGGACGAGGCCTGGGTGGAGGTGACGAACACGGACGCCCTCGCTTCCCTCGGCGCGCGGGGCGTGGCCGACGAGATCCGCACGCGCGTCAAGGAGGAGCTGGGCATCACCGTGTCCGTGGGCGTGTCCTGGAACAAGATCTTCGCCAAGCTCGGCAGCGACTACAAAAAGCCCGACGCCGTGACGGTGTTCGGCCGGGAAAGTCTGCGGGAGACGATCTGGCCGCTGCCCGCCTCCGACCTGCTCTACGTGGGGCGCTCGACGGAAAAGAAGCTGCGCGGCTACGGCGTGCACACCATCGGGCAGCTCGCGCAGACGCCGAGCGCGCTTTTGGAGAGCTGGCTTGGAAAATGGGGGCTCATCCTCTCGACCTTTGCCAACGGGCTGGATCAGTCGCCCGTGGCCTCCGGCGGGGAGGAGAGCGCCGTCAAGAGCATCGGCAACTCCACCACGACGCCGCGCGACCTGCGCTGCGACCGAGACGCGGAGATCGTGTTCTGGATGCTCTGCGAGAGCGTGGCGGCGCGTCTGCGCGCGCACGGGCTGCTGTGCCGGACGGTGCAGATCGGCCTGCGCACGAACGACCTGCTCTGCTTCGAGCGGCAGAAGAAGCTTCCGCGGGCCACCTGTCTGGCCTATGAGCTGCACGCGGCCGCCATGGAGCTGCTGCGCTCCCAGTACGGCTGGCAAAAGCCGCTGCGCTCCATCGGCATACGCGGCGCGGAGCTTGTGCCCGCCTCCACCCCGCTGCAGCTGTCCCTGTTCGAGAACGCGGAGAAGCTGGAAAAGCGGGAAAAGCTGGAGCGCGCCGTGGACGACATCCGCCGCCGCTTCGGCTACTATTCCATCGGCCGGGCCGGGCTGGTCTCCGATCCGACGCTGACCAACATCAACGCGCGGGACGACCACGTCATCCACCCGGTCGGGTTTTTCAAGGCGGTGTAAGCCATGGAATCGAACAAAAGTCCCGCGAATACGAATGCCGCGAAGGTCTACGTGACCGTGGAGGCGGTCTTCTCCCCGGACGGGACGCTGACGCCCACCGCCGTCGTCTGGGAGGATCAGACGCGCTATGAGATCGACCGCGTGCTCGACGTGCGCCGCGCCGCGAGCCTCAAGGCGGGCGGCTCCGGCGTCCGCTACACCGTGCGCATCGGCCGCACGGAGACGTATCTCTTTCTGGAGGAGGACCGCTGGTTCGCCGTCAGAAAATGAATTCGGATCGAACCCGCTTCGCTGGGCTTCGATCCGAGAAGGCTTGCGCCGCGCCGCGCGCACTTCGCACACTTGCGCGGCGAAAAGTGTTTTTCGCGACGTACACGCCGCCGCGAAAAACGCTTGAATCCTCTTCGCGCCTGCGGGCGCGAACTCTGCGAGGCATTTGAAGAGGCGCCCCGTCCAAAAAGGACGTGACGCCTCTTCTTTCGATCCTCATCGGCTCAAATGCCGAAGTGCTCCTTGTTGTAAAGCTCGATCTCCTCGTTGATGAACTTGTCCGCGTTCGGATACAGCGTGCCGGGGCCGCCGTAGGTGATGCAGGGGATGAAATGGCCCGCGCCGCAGTACTCGCGCAGCACGCGCCGGATCTCGCCGCGGATCTCCTCCTCGGTGGAGTCGGGTCTGTCGACGATCGCCGCGTCGATGCCGCCCATCAGCGTCATGCGGCCGTCGAGCTGCTTCTGGATGGCGGGGATATTGTTCTGCGGCAGCACGCCCTGCCAGATGTCGATGTGCAGGTCGACCATGTCCTCCACGATGGGCTCGCAGAAGCTGTCCGCGTGGTGCATGATCAGCACGCCCTGCTCATGCAGGTAACCGTAGCTCTTCTCGTACTGCGGCTTGATGTACTCGCGCCACTGATCCGGGCGCATGAAGAGGTTGGTCTTGCTGCCCCAGTCGTCGTGCGAGAGGATCATGTCCGGATGGCAGACCTCGCACTGGATCTTCATGCCATTATATCGGTATTCTCCGACCGCCGCGCAGAGATCCTCCATGGCCTCCGGCTCGGTCATGATGTTGATGAAGGTGTCCTCAAAGCCCATGAGGAAGTGCAGGCGCTCAAACACGCCCGTCGGCGCGAACATCATCACGAGGGTATTCTCGCGGTCCACCGCCTCCAGACGCTTGAGATAGGGCTCCCAGTCGGCGACCTCGGGCGTACAGTTGGCGATCAGGTCCGGCACCTTCGTAAAGTCGCGCCAGCAGGTGATGTCGCGCACGACCTTGGTCTCCTCCGTGACGTGCGGCATCGCGCCGATAGAGTCGATCGGCCAGACAATCGTCGTACCCCAGAGATCGCGGATGGGCTCCATGCCCGGCGTGCGGACGCCGCGGACGAAATTGTTGACGGGATCGCCCGGCACGAAGGTCGTGCCCTCGAACTGCTTGATGATCCTGTCCGGCTTTCCGTCTCTCTTGAGGGTCTCCAACAGATTCTGTTTCGGTGTAAGCATTTTCAGCCTCCTGTAGCTCGAAGCCGCAGAAGCGGCATCGAAATTCTGTCGTTGCAGTGCGCAGAAAACACGGATTCGATCCGTTTTCTGATAAAGCGTATCATAAACGCCCACGCTTGTCAACGACGGGACGCGTCAGGTTGACGGCGTTTCCGCGCTGTGGTATTGTTGTCATAAAGATGTATCGGAAAGGAGCGCTTGCTGATGATCCGGGAAAAAAGCTGCGGCGCCGTGATCTTCTTCCCGGTCGGGGAGGAGCGGCTTTATCTGATCGAGCAGATGCGCAAGGGACATTTCTCCATCTGCAAGGGCCACGTTGAGGGCGCGGAGACGGAGCGCGAAACCGCCGCGCGGGAGATCCGCGAGGAGACTGCGCTCACCGTGCGCTTTGTGGACGGGTTTCGGGAGACAGAGGAATACAGCCCCTATGAGGGCTGCATGAAGGAGGTCGTCTTTTTCCTCGCGCAGGCGGACTCCACGCGCGTCCGGCCTCAGCCGGAGGAGGTGCGAGAGATATTCTGGCTGCCGCTTTCTCTCGCGCTCAGGCAGCTCTCCTATGAGAGCGACCGCGAGATCCTGCGCCGGGCGGACGCCTTTCTGTCCGGCGGCGCGGCATCCTCCGGCCCGGAGATCGTGCCGTATACGGCGGATCGGATCCCGGATGTGGTCGATTTTGAGCAGCGCCTGCGGCAGGAGGAGGACGTCTGGGGCTGGGAGATCGACGAGGCGTATCTGGAAAGCGTCAAAAAGAGCTTTCTCGACGAAGGCTTCCGGGACTCGATCTCGCTTCTTGCCCTTCTGGACGGGAAGGTCGTCGGCAGGATCGATTCCGCCCTGATCCGAAGCCGCTTCGACGGCTCCGTAAAGGCGTATCTGGACTGGATCTGCGTACTCAAAAGCGCACGGCATCAGGGGATCGCGCAGGCGCTTCTGGCCGAGCTGCGGCGCATACTGAAATCGCGCGGCGTCTCCACGCTGATCGCGCTGACGGCCTCGAACGAGGAGGCGCAGCGGTTTTACAGGGCCGTCCCCGATTCGCAGATGCACGACGTCGGGATCTGGATCGACGTCAAATAGCGCAGTACATACGCAAACAGCAGGGGCGCGGGTTTCCGCGTCCCTGCTGTTTCTTGCCGTCAGCGGATGAAGTTCGTCATGCGCGGGCGCTCGAACACGGGCGCGCGCAGGCCTTCCTTGACGGCGGCCTCCTTCGCGTGGATCGCGTAGGCCATATTGCGGGCGAGGGTGCGCATGGTCTGCAGCCCCTCCTCGTCCTGCAGCACGTCCTCCGGCTTGCTGCCGTGCACCTGATTCCAGTACTGTGAGCCGATCACGTTCATGTTCGAGATCGTGAAGTACTTGCAGAGGCGGTCAAAGGCCGCGGTCGCGCCGCCGCGGCGGCAGGATACGACGGCGGCAGCCGCCTTCCCGGCGACCTTTTTCTTGTCGATACTGAAAAAGAGGCGGTCCAGGAAGGAGCAGACCGCGCCCGTCGGCCCGGCGTAGTAGACCGGCGAGCCGACGACAAGGCCGTCGAACTCGTCCAGACGCGCGGCGGTCGCGTTCACCAGATCGTCGAAGACGCATTTCCCGTTCTTCATACAGCTGTAGCAGCCGATGCAGTCCGCGATCGGCGCGGTGCCCAGCCAGAGAATCTCGCTTTCGACCTCGCAGGCCTTGAGCGTTTTGGCGATCTCCTCGAGCGCCGTGTAGGTGCAGCCCTTATGGTGCAGGCTTCCGTTGATCAGCAGTACTTTACTCATTTTTTCTCCTCCTGTCCGTAGTAGGCGTTTTCCCCGTGCTTGCGGAGAAAGTGTTTATCCAGCAGCGCGCGCGGGATGCTCCCCCGCTCCGGCGCGAGCTGCAGCGCATGATAGTTCATGAAGGCGGCCTCCTCCAGAACGACGGCGTTGTGCACCGCCTCCGCAGGATCCTTCCCCCATACGAAGGGACCGTGGGAGCAGACCA
>JAEEGL012850124.1_pt1 | contig 21456 bp, 11 predicted proteins | sample 9134231 | NCBI WGS metagenome assembly JAEEGL01 (sample SAMN16246548, study PRJNA631951) | gut metagenome | biome: gut microbiome; feature: rumen; material: fiber-attached | host: Bos | place: Iran: Karaj | collected 2018-10
ATCGTAGTTATCATATGTGACGCACCCGAAAAAGTCAAGCGGCCCCTCGACCGGATTTCGAATTGCGTTGTATGATGAAAATCATAACCAGACTAAATCGATCGACCTGCTTCACACGCACGGAAAAGATAGAGTTAAACCTGATCTTCGCGCCCTGTTCCCGCGTCAGCGTGGCTTCTGGCCGAAAGCTGCCGTCCGGGTATCCCTCCAGCACGCCCCGCTCCACCATCGCCTCTACCGCTTCCTGATAAGCCGGTGCGATTCCATCCGCATCGGTATCCTTCGGCGAAAGCCATCATGCTCAGCAGGCTCATGGCTATAATAAGACAGAGGATGAAGGGCAACACGCGCTTTTTCTTCATTTGGAACGCCTCCATTTCCCGTGAAGAGTTAAGGTATTTCGGGGAGCAGAATATCTCCGTTTTCCTCGATATTAGAATCGCTTTTTTCTTCCAAAGGCTCAGGAGCCTGTATCGGCTCCGAAGCGGAAGTATCTTCGGAAGGCTCCGCGCTGACCGGGGCAGATTCGTCGGGATTTACCATATCGCTCTCGTCATGAGGCTCCGGCTCTGCGCATGTGACATGAGTCTCAATCTCCGGCAATTCAATATTCGTGTCCTGCGCAGGCGATTGTTCATCGGAACCGGGCAGAGTCGTATAACCGGAAGAATCTATTTCCGATTCCTGCGGCTGCGCGGCCTTTTCTTCACTTTTCTGCGGTGTACAGGCCGACAGGCAGCAAATCACCAAGGCCAAGCTGAAAAGCCGGACCCAAAATGCTTTTCGCCTCATGGCTCCTCCTGCGTATAGGCAAGGAGGGACGGAGCCAAAGCGCTCCTGTCCCTTCCTTGCTTTGACTCTGCTTCACCCGCCGATAGGGATTTCAGGGAAAGTCGGATCATTGCCGCCTTCGCCGCTTGTGGTGATCACATCCTCACTGTCAAAAGCAATGACTTCCATTTCAAGCTCAACATATTTCTCCATCGTTAACCTCTCCAAATCAATTGTTGTACTTGCACACCTCATCAAAGAAGCTGTACAAGGCGGCGGCAGCGTGTTTGACCTCATCGGTAACCGCTGAATTGGACGACAACACTTGCTGCACATATGATAGTGCCGATGCTGTCACTGTCGTTCCCCCGTCGATTGTGACGGTAAAGGTGGCGCCAAGCTCAACTGCATTGATGCCTGTGATCTGAACACGATACCGTTCCCCAACCTTTTCTACGGTCCAATCGAAGGTGGTGCTGTCATTCACCGTGACATGCGTGTTTGCGTTTGTCAGCTCCAGTCCGTCTGTCGCGAAGAACAGGTTTATCTTCGTTTCGGAAGTAAGGCTAAGCGAGTAGGAAGCAGACGTCACGCCGGATCCGAGCGTTGCTGTGATTCCGCAGCCATCTAATGTCGGTATCAGCTCGGAAACGCTCTTGTAGGCTTTCTTCATCCGTGTATGAGCCGCTTCCGTATCCACGGCCAGCTGTGAATAGTAACCGTAATCGTTCAGGGCCTTGGCGGATTCTGCTGCTGCGGCATACGCCGGGATATTATCCTCATTGGCAATAAGGACGTTCAGATAATCCTCAACAGTGGTAACGTACTCTGCGGTCTTTGCCGTTTCACCGTCGGTGTAGTGGAAAGCAGCCGTGATGGTGTCCGCCATCTGAACCGCGTTGATGCCGCAGAGGAAGCGGAAGCGCCCGTCCTGCTGTTTCAACCCGGCTGTGGTTTCAACCGTCGTTTTCTGCCCGCCTATGTCAAACTCCATATAACTGCCGCTTACATACGCTTCCGGAATCGTCAGGTAATAATACATGCCGATCTGACCGCTCAGGACAATTTGATGGCCTTTGAACTTCGGTTCGATGGACTCCGTATAGACTGCGGTGTAGGTTGCGTTACCGGAGGCAGGGACGATCACGGGTGTCCACCCGGAGAAAATGTAACCATCTTTTTCAGGAGTCTGCCAGGGATAGACCGGCATTTCTCCTGCTGCAACCTCCAGCTCTGTCAAATCGCTGCAGTCATCGTTTTTGAATGTGATCGTATAAACGGTGACGGAATCTTTATCCACAAGCTGCGCCTCTCCGTTTGCCGCTGTGGTGACGATATAGTCTCTGACATAGCTGATGAAGCTTCCGGCAGCGCCCTTACCGTCAAGGCCGCTGGTGAAGACACCGGCAGTAAACGTCAGGCTATCCTCACCGGGCTCAACCAGAGCGATCCTATACGGTCCGCTGATATCGTCCGTGATGGTAAGCGGCTTGTCTGTGGCCGTCAGGATAGCGCCGGTGACTTCGACCTTTCCGGAAAGGATGAAGTTCTGCCCGGAATGGACATCGATCGCTATCATGCTTTCGGCTCCTTCGATCCTGCCTCCGGAGATCGTAAGCGAATCGGCCTGGTCAAGCGTTTCAAAGGACGCATTATAGTATATTTCTTCCCCATGTCCGGTTTGTGCACCGTTATAGGACAGCGTGCCGCCGGAAATATGGCACGAGACCTGCTGCCAGCCGAAATCGTCAATGGCGATGCCGCCGCCGTATTGTGCGTAGTTGCCGCTGATCTCGCCGCCGCACATATTGAACTGACCGCTCTCCAGATAGACGCCTCCGCCCTTATCTCCGGCCTCGTTTCCGCTGATCTCGCCGCCGTACATTTGAAAGACAGCATCCTGCCCGACAGACACACCGCCGCCGCAATTGCCGCTGCGGTTTCCGCTGATCCGGCCGCTGTAAAGATTGAACTCGCCCTCGACATTCACGGCGCCGAAGGCGCTCCCGCCAAGACCGGTAATACAGCCGCTTTCCGTATCGTCATACAGGTTGAGCTGTGTGCCGTGGCTGACGGAGAGGTAGCAGTATTCACCGCGGACCGTGTGCCCGTTAAGACAGAGGTTATAGACCGCGTAGTCTCCTGTCTCATCGTATGCAGCATTATAACCTGTTTCCCACTTGCTGGTCAGCGTCACGTCACACGCCAGATAATAGCTGCCGGGCTCTGTGGGGAGAGCATCCGGATCGTTCCAGGGCAGGAAGCTGATGCCGTCATGCCTGTGGGCTGCGCTGATAAGCAGCGTAGAGGGAACGAAGGTCACGATGTAATTGCCCTGAACGGCATTGCCGCTTGGGGTGATGACATAAGTGCCCCGTGTCTCTCCCGCCTCGCGGCTGAGCGAATAGGAGAGCACATCCGCCGTGTCACCGTTTTTCAGCCCCGTAACGGTCGCGGTCAATTCAGGATCCGGATCGCCCGTAAACTTTGTTTTGAGGTCTGCGGTCACCGTTGCGGACGCGGGATTGATCGTCATCGTTCCCGTCTCAATGGCGAAGTAATATTCGCCATAGGTGCGCGTGTCGAGCCGAGGTCTGATGGTGTATTCGCCCACATCTTCTCCTGCCTCCCGAGTATAGGTCAGGTTATATGTAAGGAAATTGGCCCAGACGCTGCGCATCTCGTCGTGGCTTGTAAAGCCCATGGCATACACTTCCGCATCTGTAGGATCCTCGCTTATACACTGCATTGCAGGATCTTCGTCGCCATAAGTCTTGCTGACGTCCAGCGGTTTAATGGTGATGATCCGGTCAGCGGACACTGTGACCACGTTGCTGAGATAGGTCGCCGTGCTGCCGTCCAGCTTAGTCCTTGTTATCTCGCAGATGTAATAAACCGGAGTCGAGCCAAAGCTTCCCGTCACATCTGCTTGAGCGGCAGTCGAATCCGCACATCCGGAGATTTCTGTCCTGTTCCCGCCCTCTGCGTCGCAGGCGTACCAGTGATAGGCGACCGGATACCCCGGTGAGGCGGGCATTGGCTGAGCACTTGCAAGCAACGTTACGGAGGTGCCGGAGTGCAGATCAAAAGTCGCGCCGATGACCGGCTCCCCGTTATTGTGAATTGTCAGAGTATAGTCCTTCTCCGTTTCTCCTTCTGCCGTTGCATTTTCTATGTGGATCCGGATGACCGTATCCGTTCCCGGCGTCAAAGACAGCGTTCCAATGGCGCGGTAGCTGTCCTTATCGCTGTCAGGCAGCGCCGTCGCAGTTTCTCCCGATATGAGGGATACGCTTACCGTTGCCAGCGGGCTGCCCGCCGCAGCGGAATAGCTCACAGTGCCGGACATATCGTCCACGGTTACCTCTGCTGTACCGTTCATGAACATTGTGGCAGAAACCTCGGAAATCCCTTCGATCTCAAGTGCGCCCAAGTCGGAGGTGTCGTCTCCCATAAGCAAATCGGTATAAGCGAAGCGCACAGATGCGCCCACTTTATCGAAGGAGAAGGATACGTCCTTCTTTTCCTCGCCGCCCAGCGTAATCAGTCCGTTATTCGGCTTGGTTTCATCGTAGCTCTGCTGCTGTGCGATGATCTTGCCGCTGTCATCCAGCAGATAAACGATAAGGTTGCCGGTCTGGGTGGCAGTCAATCTGGTGTTCTGCAGGTGGACCGTTACGGAAGTACTTCCATTTTCCGTCGCCACATCGCTGCTGATCATCACGTCCTGCCCTGTGCGGAGCCTGATGTTTTCACAGGTAACGGTGGCGTAGTTGTTTGACTGTGCGGGCTCGGGCACCGCAACTGCCTTTCCGTTCACGTCCTGAAGCACCTCGGCCTTGATATAGACCGGAACGCCACCGTCTGTAATCTCCACCACCTCATCGCCGCCGGCTTTCAGATAAGTCGCCACGTCAAAGGTGACCTGCGTGCTGTATCCGCCCTCATCGATCATCTTCAGGTCTGCATTGCTGCTGATGATCACGTCCGCCATACTTTCGATAGGCGTCTGATAGGTTGCATCGTTCCAGAAGCTGAGCTTCACTCTGCGGCCGCTGCCCTCAAGTACGGAATCCTGCAGATTGTTCAGTTTGATCTGAATCGTTCGCAGACCGTTTACTTCCTCAAGAATTTTTGCATCCGTTATCTCCAGATCGGGAAGATCCATCATGATACCGCCGCTGACCTCCGGCAGCATAATGTCGCCGCTGCCGTCGCCGTCGCTGTCGGCCGCAGCGCTTACGCTGTAAGCCGGATTTTCCACGCCGCCTGCCGGAACGGTATAGTCGGCCCAAAGATCCGCCGTATATCCCGGAAGGATTTCCAGATCTGTAAAGGTAGTGGTATAGTCTCCGATATTTACGGTGATGTCTGTGATCGGTTCAATACCTTCGTTTTTTACGCTCAGACCTACCAGCGTATCGGCGCCGAGCCGCACGGCATCATAATCGACTGCCAGTGCCGGTACGTCAAAGGTGGTTGCATAGGTATCCGTTGCCGTAAACATGCTGTATGTTGCCGACGGTACGGTATAAACCACAGTTTCGCCGCTTGCAGTCTGTCCGGTCTTTTCGACCACGCCGTTCGCTCCGTAGGTAGTGCCGAGAACCACTGCTTTCAGCGTGGTCCCGTCAGTCGTATAGACGTCGAAGTGGTCGATGAGGGTTGCATCACTCATCTCAGCAACTCTCAGGGCGCCGGTATAGCCGATATTGTCATTTCTTCCGTAAAGGAAGAACTTGACGCTCTTCAGCACGTCCTTGTCCACCGATCCGGTGCCGCTGCCGCTCATGTCGGTACCGCTGTCGCGCTCCACCCAGACGAGCGAAAGGTCAGTGATGCTGTCTGCGTTTTTGGTGAAGCGGAAGTTGGAGCTTACAGAAACTCCCGGCGCGGCAGCCACCTTGCTCATCGATTCGGGTATCAGATTCGTGGCGAGGCCATTTGCGTCAAAGTCCAAAAGACCTATGTCCGAGTCAGAAGTCATGTCGTTGTTTCCGGTACCGTTCAGATTCTGTGTATACCATCCCAGCAGGAAGTGCTCTCTGCCGTCTTGCGGAAGTGTTACAGCAGCAAGCTGAGGATTCTCATCTACCTTATTATTGTTGGTTGCACGTATGTTGCGTACGACGCTGCCGGTCCTGCCTATGACGCCGTATACGATCTCGCGGTCCGTAAAGGTATTGTTATCACCTTCTGTATCGATCGTGTATGCGACAGCTGCCGTACCATCGCTCATCATGGCGGAGGTAATACCCTTAACAGCGCCAGAGGTGCCGTTGTACAGCGTCATGGTATCGCTCCAGCTTCCTCCTTCGTAGATCCTGTAGAGGATCATATCCTGCTGGTCGAATTCCGTAAATTTTTCCGTGTCACCGGAAAGTACGCTCCTCCATGCGACGATGGCGCGGTCTCCGCTTACGGCTGCGGTGGGAGCGAGGTCCGGTCCGATATTCTCTGTCAGCCGTGTGGTTTGCCAGGCGCCGTCCGTGTAGACGGATGCAAATATATCCGTCCCGCTCATCATCAGCATCTTTTCGTCATCGTTCAGGACATATCCGGCTTCTTTTTTCAGATCTACCATCTGCCTTGACCATGCCGCAACCGCAAAACGGTCCGTTCCGTCCACGGTCAGATCGCTGTCGCCGAAGCCCCCGTCGTCGATCAGACCGCCCTGTTCGTAGGTAGGCCATCCGCTGGTGGCATAAGCCGCGCGGGTCTCCGTGATGTCCTCGCTCTGCTGATCTGTCAGATAGACCATGATCTGCCCGTCGCGGGTCAGTTCAGGGTTCGCATAAGGATAGGTATTGCTCTCGAGATTATTGATCGAGTTTGCAGGACCGCGGCGCGGCGTATAGCCCCATTCCCGGTCTCCGTTATCCAGATAATCGCGGCTCTGAAGCATCGGAGCCAGACTTACTGCCGCGAGCGTCCTCCCGCCGACGCTCATCAGCGAAGCGTCGCCGTTGCTGACCAGCGTTTTGATGGTACGCTGGAGATTCTTCTGGTTGTTCTCCCAATGATCCTGGATGCTGTCATAATTGTTGAATGATTCGTTGAACAGATCGAAGGAATATGACAAGAGCACCCAATCCATCTCAAAGAACAGGAATTTTATAATCAGCTCCACGCCTATCTGTCCGTTCAGCCTGACGTGCTGTCCACTAAGGTTTGCGGATTCAGTGTTGGCTGCGGGAGGATTGGGATTGCCTGTGTCATCGACACCTGTAGCAAGTAACAGCGCTCCGGGATTTTTCTCAAGATACGGTCTGTTCAGCCACGCAAACTGCATGTCCAGACTGATCAGTCCGAAGATGCCAAGTTTGAAGGCTACTACGGAATAGTCGAAGCCTACACCCGCAAAAAGTCGCAGATACATATAAATTCGCAGCTGAGTCAGAAACTCAGTCGCCACGTCGATATTCTGGCTGTCCGCGGTTTTCAGATAAGAGGCTGAAACGGCGTCCAGACTTACCTCCACATTGCCGCCCGCCGTCAGTTCGGTAGTGAAGGGGACCGGACCGACCATATAGTTCCAGGACTGCGAGTATTCCAGTCCGCCACCCACATGGAAACCGCCCGAGACAGGCTGCATCGTCCACTTGCTGTTGATGAAATCATAGTAGATGAGCACTTCCATATAGCCGCCAACAGAAACGTTCCAGTCCATGCCGCCGCCTCTGTTGTTCATGGCGTCCTTAATCTCTTTTTTCTGGTCAGCGCCCCATTCGTCAGGACTCTGCCTGGCCATTTCGATGCGGTCAAGAAGAGCAAGCTCCTCTCCGTATTCCAGGTCGTCCTGCTCCAGAAAAGTGAAGCCCGTATCGGCGGCGTCCTCTATCCTGTCGCCATAATTGGCCTGCATGAAGCCAATAAACTTGGTCGGATCGGAGGTTGGCGCTATCTTTACCTCGAAGAGATGCTCATCACCGTCGGTAAATTCTTCGCGGGCGACAAGCCTGAGGATCGAGTTCACAAACATATCACCCAGATCCATTTTGTTGCTGCCGCTGGTGTTCATGGCCGTGCCGTAGGATGCCAGCTCCTGGTTCAGTTGATCGCTCTTATCTACGGAGCCGACGCCTGTCATATTGCATATACGGATTCCGAGGTCCTCTTTTCGTGTCAGGAAAGTGCCGTCGCGGTAATACTCCAGATAAGTGCCGGTAAGCGTACCGGAGCTGACAGTGCCATCCAGACTGTCTGCACTGAGCTCCACGGTGTATGTGGTCATTTCCTGATCGATAAACGGATATGCGTCGCTGCAACTGGCATTTGAGGAATAGCTGGCGTTGTCCGCAATTTTCTGACCGTCGGCAGTAAAGAGCTGCAGCCTGTTCGGGGCGTCCGCAAGCCGATCTTCTCCCCACCACATGGCTATGCTCGTAAGCATCGCAGTCGGCGATGTATCGCTCGGACCGATCCGATCTGTACTGCACAGGATATCGGTCTGTGTGCCGTTTGTCACAACATGCTGCCCAATCAGGAAGGGGTGCTTTTGCCCCGATGGATTGCTTCTGAAATTGACGATTGCATTGCCGCTGCTGATATAGTAACGGACGTTGATGCTCGCGTCCATGTTGATGAGGAGCGGATAATAATCATCGTTGTTTGCGCGGCTGATGCAGAATGCATACCGGATGCTGCTGGATGCGTTCAGGGAATCGCCTGCGGTCCATTGGGTCTGGTCCATGGTAATCTCGAGTTTTCCGTCCGTGCCAAGGGTGACGGTCTGATCCACATTGCCCGGAACGGAAGGATTCGCACCCGTATTCAGACCGAACGCTGCCTGCGGCTGGTAACTGTTGTTGAAATATACGCCCCCGCGGAAGGTAATGTCTCCGGTATACGGAGTGCCGTCCGGGTTCTTGAGATATACGTAGGCGTAAGCCGCCTGGCGCAGTGTCAGGTAGTTGCATGGATATAGCTCGAGTTTTGAGTGATCCTGCTCTCCGGAAAGAAGAGAATCCGCCTTGAAGGTACCAAGATAGACGGTGCCTTCCGACGTCGCCTTGCAGTAGAGAGTGGATGCGATCCCGCTCTCCTCGTAGAGAGCCAGCGCACCGTTGTCGTCCGTATATACGGTGACCGTATTGCCGTCTCCGTTCTCGTAACTGAGTTCCGTTTTGACCTTAGGGTTGGCCTGGAACAGATATAACTTGTCTTTGAGCGTCTCAACGGCCACATCCAGCGTATCCGTCATACCGGTAAGTGAATGAGTCGCCGTTATCCGCGTTGTTCCGTTCCCAAGGCCGGAGAGAAGGAAATCTGTCGCAGGCCTGTAATGCGAATATGAGTAGCTGCGGATGTCTTCGTAAACGTCTCCCTGCAGATAATTGATCGTAGCGACGCTGTTGTTGCTGGAAGCCCACGCAAGTCTGTCCGCAAGCTCCGCCCATGCAAACTCACCGTAGTTGGCCGAAATGACATTATGCAGAGAGATGTCGCGGCCCAGTGCGAGAATTTCTGCGGAGCTCATCTGAGAGATCTGAGGGATGTTGGACATCGTTAAGCTGTCCGCGTTCTTGCCGTCCACCAGGATGCGGAGGGCTTCCTCGTCATAAACATAGAGCAGAAAGGAATCGTAGCTCCATGTACTGTCCGTACCGTTTTTCGCCTTTACGGTAACGGTATAGACCTGCCTGAAGCTGGTGGGATCAGATGATGCTGACACAACGTCCGAAAGAGAAAGCGTGTATCTGCCGGTATATCCGCCCCATCCGTCATGCGTACCGGGGGCGGTGATCGAAACGACCTCTTCATTTCCGCGCATGACCTGCATTTCGAACATGCCGTCCGTAAATTTGTCGAAGTTGCTGATCGTCCACGGGATCTCAACGCTGCCGGCAGTATCCCGCAGATAATAGCTGTCGAGCGTCCCGAAAGAGACCTGCGCAGGGGCAGCGGTGATCTCTATGTCAACGGATGCGGAATACTCCTTGCCGTCAAGGGTATACGAGACCACGGCTGTGTACTCGTTCCAGTTTCGCCCGGTCGTAGAGTCGTACCAGTATGTAAGGTACTCCCCGGGGATAATAACGCCCTCGCCCTCCGTGTCGCCTTCCCACTTCTTAAGCTCCGTGCTGCCTCGAAGATACAGGGCGACATGGTAAGCCCCGCTGCCTCCGGCTTTGACCCAGAGATTGCTGTTCCAGTAAAGCGGGAAGCTGGTTCCGGAGGGGATCTTTATCTCACGTGAAGAATTCGGTATGGCCAGATACGGATTGTGATTCGACTGAAACTGCAGCACAAAGAAAGCGCCGTTGTTGACCGACGCTATATTTCCGTTCCTGGCAAAGAGGATAGGAAATACCGCGTATTCGTATTTGGGCGTTATATATCCGTCTTTATCGATATCTGCGCAGTCGCAGGATGAAGTGACCTCAGCTGTGCCTGCCTGCATGAGTCCCCATACGAAATCGGCATAAGGGTCCTGATCATCACCCACTGTCGTACAGTACGACGTATCTCCGAAGCTGTAGTCATCGTTGTCAAGCACTGGGATGACCCGGATCGTCGGGCTGGCGGAAAGGTCTACCGGGATCACCTCGGCCTCTTGCGCAGAATAATCTCTCGTCATGATCCGGTCGATGTCTTCCAGATCGGGATCTTCGTATTCGACCACCACGCGGATGCTCAGATTCTCCTTCGCTATCAGCTTTTTCGGGCGGATGACGAAGGTGTCGTACAGATCGAAGGCCGGATTACTTCCCTGATAATCACCGTTTTCGTCCGGATCTCCATAATGCAGCAGCACGGTGCACTCCAAAGGCTCGTCAGCTGCAGGAATCGCAGTCACAGGGATATAGAGCCTGTCGACCAGCTTGCCGCCGGTCACCGCGCCTTCTGTCCCTCCCTTGATATCTCTGATCGAAAACAGGAGGTGGCCGTTGTACGGTGCTTCGGCGCCGGGTATATAGACGCTGTAATAAAGGCCATTGAATCTTGCAGTCCTCTCCTGTGCGTCCAATTCCAGTGCCGATAGCAGCCAGGCGGTCCTTTCGGGATCATCTGAAATATCTGCGGATACACTTAGTACATACTCTGACGTTTGCGGCTCCCAGCCGAGTTTTGCGCTGACGCCGGTAAACGTGTGCGGCTTTGTGACGCTTTCAACGGAAACGGATACTGAAATCGTTGAGAAGCTTTGATCCGTGAAAGAAGAACCCTGATTGCCGAAAACGTCTTCCGTATTGTATTCGGTCACCCTCAGAGACTGAGGGGCAGCCTCCGAAACCGGATAAAGGAATACCTGCAGCCTGGAGTCTCCTGCATCCTGAACGGCGCGGAGCGTCTGCCCGTTGACTCGGATGGTTGTTCTGGAAGCCTTTACGGGCTCAGTGAACAACGCCAGGAGCGGTATGCACATACCGGGACAATACGTCCCGTTTTCTATTGCATAAAATTGATCGCTTATCAGCTTGGGTGCTGTATTGCTGTCAAAAACAAGGCTTGCGCCTGCCAGCCTCCATCTGTAGTTTTCGTAGGGAGAATACATCTGCGAGACGGAGGTCGCTCCTCCGGCAGATTCGATGTAGATCGCGCTGTTCTGGATGCTCGGTTCGTCGTAACCGGTAACAGGCCCGTCATTATTCAAATATGCAGTAAACAGCGAAGACGGCAGATAATCCATGCTGAAAGTCTTACGGAACACGATGCCGCCTGTGACATGATTATAATCCAGAAGATCGTAGGCGTTGCTTTTCCCGGTCGGGATCAGGCTGCTGTCAAGGTTGTCGTTTTTCGCTCTCAGGTCGACCCTGCTGCCGTTTTGCAATGCTGTGAAGTGTCGATAAAAGCCCAGGTCGACGGAACCGTTATGGGGGTAAAGATACTTGTTGCCCTCCAATATATCGAAACCCTGATCGTTGTCTATCGGTCCGACTTCCGCGATATAGCTGATCTGCGCGTCTGTATAGTACCCCTGCCTCGAAAGCTCCAGCGCTTCGATAAGGTCAAGGGTATCCTCAGGAAGCGATTCCTCGTCGTCATATACAGGAAGGGTCCAGCCCAGATATGTGCCGTCATTGACCGTAGTTCCTTCCGCCGCAGGGATGGATATGGAATCCCTCAGCCCTGCAGGGGTTCCTTGCCCGGTAAAATCGCTCCACCGGAACACCCTGCTCATGACGTCTTTGGCCGAGCCGTCTTCATCGGCAAGCAGCGCGTTGACGATACGAACGTCCAGAAGCAGGAGACAGTTTTCCGTTCCCGGAGCGGTATACGGCACGACCGTAAAGCCGTCATCGGGGCCGAACGTCACCGACGCGCACCCATCCTGGCCCGCGTTAAATACAACGTCCTCGGTCTTAAGTCCCTTGGCTGTAGCTCCATCATACAGCTTGCAGTTGATCGGTCTGATTCGCCATGTGAATCTCACTTCCTGCCCCGGAGCGGCTCCCGTAAGGTCCGCACGGAACTGGCCGTTGTGCTCCTGCGTTATGCTGACGCGCGCGGCCAGATCACAGTCATCCGAGGCAAGCAGACTGCCGCCAATCTGCGCCGTATTCCCGCTGCGCAGCTTGATGCCCTCTGTGCTTACCTGATCAACGAGGGAAGCATAGGCGTCTTTCTGCTCTTGCGTCCATTCTCCGTCGGAATAATACGTGTCCCTGATATAGGAAACATAATCCTCTATCTCGATCATGGTTTTCACGTCAGCCAGTGAGACTGGAGTACCGTCCACCGTAATCATCTTATTCGGGTCGAAGTCTCCGGAAAGGATCTCCCGCAGCTCGGAAAGAGAGATTTCACTGCCGTCCATGCGGATGGACCAGTTTCCCATGAGATTTCCGTCCTCGTCCAAAAGGCCGTAGTGCTCCATCATAGCGTAATAGAGCTCGGCCTCATCTTCGCTGCCCACAATGTCCCGAATAGTATTCAGCATTTCCCGGTTGTATTCCGGGTCGTTGTCCACCAGCGAGGCAAATGCCTGCACGGGCATCAGGGAGAGGGTCATAACCAGTGTCAGAACGATGGCTATAATCCGCGTGCTTAGATGTTTCATAACGCTTCCTCCTTACGCGTTTCTTCACTGCGTCAGTAGTTTAGGAGCCCTGTCATTATTATGACTTGTCGATTCTTGACAAGAGACAACTTTACATTGTATTATTTTAACCTAACCACCTATGGTCAGGTCAATATGCGCAGGAGATTTTTTATGATTTTCCCAGATAATAGAAAACTGTTTACGATCAAGGAAATGACGCAGGCCTGCGGAGTCAGTCGGACTACGCTGATACGCATGGAGGAGGACGGGTTCCTGAAACCGTACCGCGTCGATCCCGACAGCGGATACCGCTATTACGATCTGCAGAACGTGACGGCGGTCGGCCAGTATCAGAGGCTGCAGGAGGCCGGTCTTTCGAGAAAGGAGATCGCCGATCTGTACTATGAAAGAGTCGACAGCCGGAAGTTTCTTGAAGCACAGCGGCAGAAGCTGAGCAGGCTGCAGCGTTTTCTGGATGAATACGAGCTTCGTCACGATCACTCAAAAGCCTTTTCCGTTTCTTATGTGACGATCCCGGCCGTGACCTGCTACTGCGTTGAGATCACAACCTTCTCTCCCGAGGAAACTGCGACGCTGAGCTTTCTGGCTCACGAAAGATGTGCGGCAGAGGGCTACCGTATGCTCGGCAGCGAACTCTTATTCGGCATTCCGCATGAACAGTTCGCGAGGATGGATTATCTTGGGGTCGAGCATCATTTTACCCTTTGTATCCCTGTGCTCCCGGATGCAAAGCCGGATCCTCAGCTGCGCTTTTTCGCCGCCACCGAAGCGATCTCCATTCTTGGATTCGGGGGTTATCCCATAGTTCCGAAGCTCTGGGATTGTCTGTGGGCAGAGCTCGAAGCACGGGGCCTTACGGCTTCCGGGCCCGCGAGATTCATAGCCCACGTCGCGCCCTATACCGGCGCGCACTACAAGCCGGAAGATTTCTGCTATGAATGCGTGGTGCCAATCAAGGAAAGGAAAGGGTAGGCGCCGGGTTTTGCAAAGGGCAACCCTGCAGTATTCGAGTGTTTTCCATTAATGTGACTGCGGGAAGACCGTTCTTTCTCTGCCATTGAATCTCCGATAGAGCAAGTTCTTCCGGTGGGTTCACTGCGGACCTGCCCTCGGTTCAACAAAAGCGCATAGTTCCCCCCTTGGCGGGAGGCTATGCGCTTTTGCTTTTCAAGGCGGTGGTCGCGGCTTCGATATGACCGTATAGAGGTTGGACGTGCAGCTGCCGTTTTCCCGGTGGTCATGCACAGATCGATATGATTACACAAATTTATGCTCATATCCTTGATGAAGACCGAAAGATCAATGCTCGGAGATTTGAGACGGCTTTCTATGCAGCGCCTGATCTCCGTAAGGTAAAGGCTCCGCCATCAGAACCTGAAAAACCAGCTGTGGATGTTGACGCTCTTGTTGAGCAGTTAAAGCAATCTCCGGAGCTTTTGGACGCGCCGGCACGCCTAGTTAGTGCCAAAACCAGATCAAACAGGCGTGCCGCTGGTTAGCAAAAGGCGTGCCAAACAGCAGATTCGGCAAAAAATGATCGTGTATTATTGCAGTACCATCCACATTTTGAGGAAATGTATGCAATTCCCGCTGTTCGCCTTTCTCTGCTGAAATACGAACTTATGTGCCAACCATCAGCAAAAACCTGGCACGCTTAAAAACAAAAAAGTGCCGAATACCTTGAAATTTCGGCACTTTCTGGCACCCACGGGAGGATTCGAACCTCTGGCCTGCCGCTTAGGAGGCGGCCGCTCTATCCTGCTGAGCTACGTGGGCGTGTCGCCGCGGCGGAAAGCGGGGAAGAGTGCCGCAGCGGTTAGGATTATAGCAGTATGCGGGGGAAAAAGCAAGTGCTTTTTATTTTGAGCGGCGGACCTGTATCACCTCGGCCATGATGCTCACGGCGATCTCGGCGGGCGTTTCGGCGCCTATGGTCAGACCGATGGGGCATTTCACTTTGAGCATTTTTTCCATGGGATAACCCTGCGATTCCAGCAGCTTATACGTGCTGTCGCGCTTGGAGCTGCTGCCTATCATGCCGAGATAGCGAAGCTCCTTTCCCAAAGCCCATTTGAGCACCTCGCGGTCGAACGCGTGCCCTCTTGTCATTATGATCACATAGCTTTTTTCATCCGCGGGGAAGTCCGGCATATTCCTGAAATCGACTACCGCGCAGCGGCAGTCGGGGAAACGCTCGCTGTTCGCGAATTCCTCGCGGTCGTCTATGACCGTGACGCTGAAGCCCACGCCCACGGCGAGCTTCGCGACCTCCTTCGACACGTGTCCGCCGCCGAATAAATACATCATCGGCGCGCTTTCCACGCTGTCGGCTATATAGCGTACGCCGTCGACGTGATCGCCGTGAACGGCGGTGCGCAGGGGGGAGAGGAGTATGTCGCGGGGAAAGGCGTCGAGACCTTTGTATTCGCCGACGAGCCTGCGGCAGTCTACGTTGAGGCACAGGCTGAACGGCCTGCCGCTGACGCCCGCTTCGTCGATTATATAGAACAGCCACGCGGGCACGCCGCCGGCGAAGGCGGACGCGGCTTCTTCAAATACGTCAAGATATTCTTTCTCGCCGCGGAACAGCAGGATATCGCAGCGGCCGCCGCAGATGAAGTCCGCCGTCGCGGCCTCCTCGGAGCTCATGTCATAGGACAGTATCATGGGCCTGCCGTCGCGCAGCACTTTTTCCCGCGCGTTGGCGATAACGCTGCCTTCCATGCCGCCGCCGCCGATCGTATCGAATATGCCGTCGGCCGTGATGAGCATTTTGGAGCCGGCGCTGCGGGGAGTGGAGCCGTCCTGAGATATTATGGCGGCGTAAACAAAGGGAACGCCGTCGCGGCACAGCCCTGCCGCTTTCGCAAATACGGAACTCATGCGTTTACCTCCGGAAAGTCTTTTTCCGCATTCTATTATATTTGCGCGAAAATAGCAATACGAAGAAATCAAATAATAATTGTAATGCGGGCAAAAGCGTAATATAATCATGGTATCAGAGGTGTTGAAATGCAGGTCAGGGATTTTGCTCAATATATGAGCCCGGGCAAAAAGGGCCATTTTATAGGAATAGGCGGCGTATCCATGGCGCCGCTCGCCATGGTCCTGGCGGGCAAAGGCTTGGATATACGCGGCTCGGACATGAACGACAGCCCCGCTCTCGATACTCTCAGAGAGAGCGGGATAAAGGTTTTCGTCGGGCACAGGGCTGAGAACGTCGACGGCGCCGATTTCGTCGTGCGTACCGCCGCGGCTCACGACGACAATCCGGAGGTGGAGCGGGCGAGACGGCTCGGCATACCGGTATTTGAACGCTCTCAGGCCTGGGGCGCCATTTCGGAAAACTACGGCAGCTCCGTATGCGTGGCGGGGACCCACGGCAAGACCACCACGACCGCCATGGTCACGCATATTTTCATGAAGGCCGGCAAAGACCCCACGGTGATGATAGGCGGAACGCTGCCTCTGCTCGGCTCCGGTTACCGCGTGGGCGGAGGAGATACGATAATCCTCGAGTCATGCGAGTATTATAATTCGTTCCACAATTTCTTCGCCACGACGGCGGTCATACTGAACGTGGACAACGATCATCTGGACTTTTTCGGAACGGAGGAAAATATCAGGGCGTCGTTCAGGACCTTTGCCGGCAAGGTGCCGGATAACGGCTGGGTCGTCGCGAACGCCGACGACGAAGGCTGCCGCGCCGCGCTGAAGGGGCTTGACAGGCGCATAGTCACCTTCGGCATGACCCCCGAGGCCGATATGAGAGCGGAAAACCTCGCAGAGGGGAAGACGCCGTCGTTCGACGCGGTATTCAGGGGCGAAAAATATGCGCATATCGAGCTGAACGTCAGCGGACGGCACAACGTATACAACGCTCTCGCCGCGTGTGCCGCGGCATATCTCAACGGGATAGACGGGAAGACCGCCGAGGCCGGTCTTGAGGAATTCAAGGGCACAGGCCGCAGGGCGGAGTTCAAGGGCAGCTTCAACGGCGCGGACGTTTACGACGACTATGCGCATCACCCCAGGGAGCTCCGGGCCCTTCTCGACGCCGTGGACACGATGGGATACAGGCGCGTGCTCTGCGTATTCCAGCCGCACACCTACAGCCGCACCAAAGCGCATTTCGACGCCTTCGTAACTCAGCTCAAAAGGCCCGACAAGGTATTTCTTGCCGAGATATACGCCGCCCGCGAGAAAAACACCGACGGGACCTCGTCGAAGCAGCTTGCCGACAAGGTGCCGGGCGCGTTTTTCTCGGCCGATTTCGGCGAGCTTGCCGAAGCGGTGCGCCGGGAGGCCGGACCGGGAGACGTAGTGCTCACCGTGGGCGCGGGAGATATCTATAAGGTCGGCGAAAAGCTGCTGAAAAGAAAATGACCGGCCCGGCGAAGAGCGCGGACCGGCAGGCTCGGCGGCTTTGACGACGATTTGAGGCCGCGGTGATCTCACCGCGGCCTGAATAAAATACGCGGGTCGTTTCAGGATCTCGTGAGGAGCAGAATGAGTCCCGCTCCGACAAACAGGAAAACCACGTTCAGCAGCAGCCCCACCACGCCGCAGGTCATGCCCGCGGCGGCGAGGGATTTCTTTTCAACGGGAGATTTGTAGGCGATTATTCCCGATATCAGCGAGACGGCGGCGCATACCGCGCCGATCGGCTTGTTTATGAAGCACAGCACTATCGATGCTGCGCCGAGAAGCAGAGATATTACGGAAACGGTCTTCATATCAATAACCTCCCGGTCAAATGTCGGTATTTCGAAATCAACTGATAATGATTATAAATGCAATAAATGATTTTGTCAATCATTCACGGATATGCATTTGAGCAGCGCGCCGGCCGGGGGAGAGGGATCGCCCGCGGTGCGGCGGGCAAATTGACGTCGGGAGGGATAAAATGACTGTCGCTGTTGTGGGAGGCGGAGCGTCCGGACTTATGGCCGCGATCAGAGCGGCCGGTAAGCCGGGAAAGCAGGTGGTGATCCTGGAGCGTCAGTCAAGAGTGGGACGGAAGCTGGCGGCGACCGGGAACGGACGCTGCAATCTTACGAATATCAATATTTCCCCGGACAGATATCACGGGGGCGCGGATTTTGTCGTTCCGGCGCTGCAAAGGACGGACGCGGAGAGCGCGATAAGGCTGTTCGAGAGCCTCGGGCTGCTCTGCGCCGTCGAAGAGGACGGAAGGGTATATCCGTACACCGATCAGGCGAACAGCGTGGTAGACGTGCTGCGTTTCGCGGCCGCCGGCAGAGGCGTATCCGTACGGTGCGGCTGCGAGGTGCTCGGAGTCAGGCGCAGGGGAAAAGGCTTTGCGCTGGAAACGGCGGAGGAGACCGTCGCCGCGGACAAGCTTATCATTGCGTGCGGCGGAGCCGCGGGGGCCCGTCTCGGCGGAGGAATGAGCGGATACAGGCTGCTTGAGGCGCTGGGCCACAGCCGCACGGAGCTGAGGCCCGCTCTGGTGCAGCTGAAGACCGAGGGCGGTGAAACGCGCGCTTTGAAGGGCGTGAGAGCGGAGGCGGAGCTGAAGGTCATCGTCGGGGGACGCCCGGCGGCCGAAAAGCGCGGAGAGGTGCAGTTCACGGACTACGGGGTCAGCGGCCCGGCAGTGTTTGATATTTCGAGGGACGCGCTTTCCGGGAAGGATACGGAGATAGTCCTCGACCTGCTTTGCCGGCTCAGCGAGGAGGAGATATCGCACAGGCTGCTCAGACGCGCGGAGGAATGGCCCGGACTGAGCCTTGAAAACGCCTTTGCCGGGATGCTTCACAGCCGCCTGGGAGTAATGACGGTCAAACGCTGCGGAATGTCCCCGTCGGGACGGCTCGGAAACCTGACGGAGGACGGCGCGGCAAGGCTGGCGGCGTGCGCGAAGCATCTGAAAATGAAGGTGAGCGGCTCGATGGGCTTCGACGCCGCGCAGGTGACCGCGGGAGGCATACGCACCGACGAATTCGATCCGTACACGATGGAAAGCAGGCTGTGTCCCGGCCTGTATGCCGCGGGCGAGGTGCTGGACGTGGACGGCGACTGCGGTGGCTTCAATCTTCACTGGGCCTGGGCGAGCGGGCTTGCCGCGGGGGACTCGGTATGAGCCCGGATACCCGGAAAAAAGCAAAGCGGCCTCCGTCCGCGCGGGCTTGATTTCCGAGGAAAAACGGAGTATATTATCAATATTACCGGATGAAAGGAAATGAGGACACAATGGCTGAAAAAAGACGCCGCAGAACGGCCCAGGAGCTTATCGAGGATATCGAGAAGCAGATAGAGGCGGCGCGCGGAGAGATCGAAGCGCAGCAGGCAAAGCTGGAAGAGATAAAGAAAGGCACGGCGGCAAAGATCAAGGATCTGAAAGCGAAGATCAAAAAGCTCGAGAGCCGCAAGGAGAACCTGCTCAATCCCAAGCCCCGTACCGCCAGAGTCGGCATGAACAAGGTCATGGCCAAGGCCAAGGCTATGGGCATGTCGCCGAAGGAGATAGCGGAAAAGCTCGGCATAGACCTTTAAAAAGCACGCGATCACCAGATAAAAAAGCCCGTTCCGGAATTTGCTCCGGAACGGGCGTTTTGTTCGCGTTATTTTTGGACGTACCCGGCAAAAAAGCTTTTCATGGACGCCATCGCGTCGTGCAGGGTCTCAAGGTCGGGAAGGTATACTATCCTGAAATGATCCGGGGCGACCCAGTTGAAGCCCGTGCCGGCGGTGATGAGTATCTTGGTCTTTTTCAGCAGGTCGAGGGCGAACTGCGTATCGCTGCGGATGTGGAATTTTTCGATATCCATCTTCGGGAAAATATAGAAGGCGGCCTTGGGCTTTACCACGGAAATGCCGGGGATATCGTTGAGCGCGGAGTATATGTATTCCCGCTGCTCGTAGATACGTCCGCCGGGCTTCAGAAGCTCATCCGCGGACTGGTAGCCGCCGAGAGCCGTCTGAACTATGCTCTGTCCCGGCACGTTGGAGCAAAGCCTCATTTTCGCCAGCAGATTGAGCCCGTCGATGTAATCCTTCGCGCCGCGCTTGTCGCCCGCCAGGCACATCCAGCCGCAGCGGTACCCCGCAACGCGATGGGATTTTGAAAGGCCGTTGAAGCAGACCGTCATGAGATCCGGAGCGAGGGAGGCGAGCGCGACGTGCTTTTCTCCGTCCATAACGAGCCGGTCGTAGATCTCGTCGGCAAACAGCAGCAGGCGGTGCTCTCTGGCAATGCCGACGATCTGCTCGAGTATCTCCCTGGGATACAGAGCCCCGGTGGGATTATTGGGATTGATGACGACTATGCCCTTGGTGTTGGGCGTGACCTTGCCGCGCATGTCCTCGATGTCGGGATACCAGTCGGACTGCTCGTCGCAAAGGTAATGCACCGCCGTGCCTCCCGCAAGAGTGATCGCCGCGGTCCACAGCGGATAATCGGGGGAGGGGACGAGGATCTCGTCGCCCTTGTCGAGCAGACCCTGCATCGACATGGTTATGAGCTCGCTCGCGCCGTTGCCGGTGAATATATCGTCTATCCCGACGTTGGGTATGTTCTTGAGCTGGCAGTACTGCATGATGGCTTTGCGGGCGGAGAAAAGCCCGCGGGAGTCGGAATAGCCCTCGCTGTTCCGGAGGTTGTATATCAGATCGAGAACGATCTCGTCGGGCGCGGCAAAGCCGAAGGGCGCGGGATTGCCGATGTTCAGCTTGGTTATCTTGCTGCCGAGGGCCTCCATGCGCTGGGCTTCATCCATTACGGGGCCGCGTATGTCATAGCAGACGTTGTCAAGCTTGCTCGATTTTGTGAATGTACGAGTACTGCCGTCCATTTTCATTTCTCCTTGCATAATAAAAAACGCCTTGAGCCTGTAAGCTCAGGGCGAATAAGATCCGTGTTACCACCTGAATTCAGATGCGGCGCATCTGCACTCCGACCGGCGAAAAATGCCGGATCCCGTATAACGGCGGAAAGCCGTCAAAGCATACTCGGGCGCGTCACGGACGCGGCCCTTTGGGCTCTGCCGCTCGGGGAGGGCTTCAAAACGGGCGCTGTAAGGACTTGCACCGAACGTCCTCTCTCTGAACATGCGCGCCGGATCTACTCTTTCCCGTCAAAGCGTTTGTCATTATCGGTAACAGATATATTAGCATCATTGCCGCGCGTTGTCAACTGTTTTTCGCGGATAGGGCCGAAAGTGAAATAAAACTCGCTTTTCGGGGCTTCGGGAGGTATAATAAACAATAAAAACGGAAGTGGGGAAATACATGAGCTTTGACATGGACGCGTATCTGCGCAGGATAGGATCGCCCGATATGAACGGGAGCGACGAAGAGGTGCTCAGCCGCATGCATTTCGCGCATCTGACGCACATCCCGTTCGAAAACATCGACGTGCTGAGGGGCCGCGGCATAGACGTTTCGCCTCAGGCCGTTTTCGACAAGCTCGTGACGGGACGGAGAGGCGGCTACTGCTTTGAAATGAACTGCCTGTTCTGTCTGGCCGCGCGGGGAGCGGGAATGAAAGCCGAGGGAGTGCTTGCCCGGGTAAACAGAGGCGGCGAGCTGGGCTTCGGCGGATACAGCCACAGAATGAACGTGGTCGAGCTGGGCCGGACGCGCTGGCTCTGCGACGTGGGCTTCGGAGGAGACGGCTTTGTCCGGCCCCTGCGCCTGGAGCCCGGAGAGGA
>JAEEGL013098740.1_pt1 | contig 21456 bp, 21 predicted proteins | sample 9134231 | NCBI WGS metagenome assembly JAEEGL01 (sample SAMN16246548, study PRJNA631951) | gut metagenome | biome: gut microbiome; feature: rumen; material: fiber-attached | host: Bos | place: Iran: Karaj | collected 2018-10
AAACGTATGGGTATTCTCTATTTGGAAACAGGTAGCAATGCCCGTCCATCAAAGGTTTACTATGATCGCGAGGACAGTTCCATTGCAACTGTTATTCCGGGTTCCATTGACTGGAAAGAGATTCTGAAGGATGCCACCTGGTTCCACTGGACGGGTATTACTCCAGCCCTTTCTGCCAATGCTGCAACAGAGTGTCTGAAAGCTATTAAGGCAGCCAATGAACTGGGCGTAACCGTTAGTTGCGACATTAACTACCGTGGTAATCTCTGGAAATATGGCAAGACCGCTGCTGAGGTTATGCCTGAAATGGTGGTAGGTTCTGACATTATTCTGGGTAATGAAGAAGACTGTGAGAAAGTGTTTGGTATAAAGCCCAAGGATTTTGATGCAGCCAAGACCAATGGTAGTGTTGACCAAAGCAGTTTCCTAAGTGTTTGCCAACAGATGATGGAGAGATTCCCTCGTTGCAAGAAAATGGTGGTTACACTTCGTGGTGCCATCAATGCTAATCACAACACCTGGGGTGGTGTCCTTTATAATGGCAAGGAACTGATAGAATCCCGTCGCTATGACATTACGGATATAGTGGATAGAGTGGGTGGTGGAGATTCCTTTATGGGTGGACTCATCTTTGGCCTGCTCCATTATAAGGATGATCGCAAGGCATTGGAGTTTGCAACGGCTGCCAGTTGCTTGAAGCATACTTTGAAAGGTGATTATAACTGGGTTACTGTTCAGGAGGTGGAAAGCCTAATGAGCGGAGATGCAAGTGGAAGAGTTAAAAGGTAAGATATGAATATAGTTACCACATTAAGAACGCGGATAAATAATCCATTATTACGTAATACTATTATTTATACACTTTCTGACGCACTATCAAAAGGGTTGTCATTTTTGACATTACCTTTTATATCTTATTACCTCATTCCAGAGCAATTAGGTATAGCTGCAAACTTTGATGTCCTTGCTTCTATAGTGTGTTTGATTGCAGGTCAAGCGATTGTTAATGGCCTCCCTTATTTTTATTATGATCGAAGTAAAGCATCCGTTGCTAAGTTGATATTCAATTTGATTTTTATAATTGTATTGACCTTGATTATCTTGTGTTCTATAATATTATTATGTTCTGGTGTAATAAATAACTACCTTCAACTTGCTTTGTCATTGCAATTATTGACAATTGTTTCTGTTTTTTCAACATTATTAATAAGTATAGATACAATAGTCTTTAGGTTAGAGAATAAACCAATTAGTTTTGCAGTATTACAAGTAACTTATACTGTTATATATCTTTCTTTCCTTTGTTGGTTAGTGATTGGAGCGAGAATGGAAGCAATAGGCAAGATATATAGTCTTGTCGCTACAAATATTATTATGGCTGTAGTTCATACGTTATTATTATATCGTCGCGGTTTTGTAATTTTCAAGTTTTGTGGAAACTCTATAAAAGAATTATTAAGATTTGGTGTCCCATTAATGCCTCACTCCTTGTCTTTTTGGCTAAAGAGTGGTACTGATAAGATAATTTTAACAACATATTGTGGATTGGCTGCAAATGGCCTATATTCAATGGCCATGAGTTTTGGCGCGATTTATTCCATATTTAATACTGCCTTTAGCAATGCTTATGTTCCATATCTTCAAGAAAGATTGTCAAAAATTACTCCAGAAACAGAGGAAAAAGAGCATAAGTCAATAGTTAAATGGAGTTATAAGGTGATGATGATGTTTGTTTTATTATTTATCGCTGTTATACTAGCTTGCTGGTTGGTTATTAATTATGTACTTTCTACGAACTATGCAGATAGTTTCCAGTTTATTCCATGGATTTTACTTTCATTATTAATAAAATCCTTCTATACAATGGTTGTTCAATTTCCTTATAGCAAAAAGAAAACATTGGGCTTGGGGATAGTAACGTTTACATGTGCATTAATACAAATGTTATTAACCTTGATGATGGTTAGATACATAGGTTTAAATGGTATAAAGTATAGTTTAGTAGCTGGAGCTACGTTAACAATGATTGGTGTTTGGTGGTTGAGTAATAAAATATATCCATTACCGTGGTTTGGTTTTTATAAAAAGTAAATAAAATGAAATTTAAAGGTTTACCTGATGTTAATTGGGAAAGTGTATTAGGTCGCACTATTGTTGAAAGTCAATGTCGCGGAAAAGATCATCCTTTGTGGAAAAGGATATTTTCTTGTTTTATTTATCAAGAACAGGAATATCAGATTGTGTCAGATGCAAACTCTTCAATTCTTTGCTTTCAGTCTTTCTATGAAAGAAAAAGCTTTAATGAACAATTAGATAACTTCGCAAAATTATCTAATGCTGATATTATTAAAGGTTGTAAGCCATCACGGAACAGATTTTGCGGCTTTCTTTTTTTGGTGAATAGAATTATACCTTGGTATGTAGAATTGAGAAAGTTTAAACAACCTGTTTGGTTGACACTCTGGCTTTTGAAGGATTTAATCTATTTGAATAATGTCTATAATTATTTTAATAATATAGATATTTCAAGATATAAATTGTTGGTAACTTTTTGTGATTCTATTTTAGATGAAGCATATGTAACCGAATTGTTCAAGGCCCACAATATAAAGACTGCCTCTTTACAACATGGACAATATACAGCATTTAGAGAAAATGATTTTATTAATTCTGGCGTCGAAATTCGTACATTAAAAAGTGATTATTTGTTGGCATGGAACGAAATGACGGTAGAAGAATGCAAAAGACAAGGAAATGTTAAATCCCAAATTGTTATTTGCGGTATTCTCGGATATATAGGAAAGGGGTATGTTTCTTGTGTTAATCCTAATAACAAGGTATTTGGTGTTGTGATTAATCATCCTTTTTTTGAAAAGGACAATATTACATTAATAAAATCCGCTAATTTGTTGGCAAAGTCAATAGGTTATAAATATTATTTAAAACTTCATCCGAATTATTCAGAAGACCATTTTAGTAATATTGTTGATAATGATTTTTATTTATCTAATATACAAAAAGGAATACCTATTATTGAATATGCAAACAAATGCAAATTTTCTTTAGCTAGTAGCTCCTCAGTTTTCTGTGAATTAGTTTATGTAAGACATCGAGTCCTAAGATATTCGACCCATAAACTTGATGATAAGTTTAAGGATGTACCGTATGGACTAACATTTTCTTGTATTGATGATGTCGTGACATCATATAATAAAGGATTTAAGGACGAAGATATAGATATGCTTTTTAGCTATTTATGTGGAACAGAGGAAGTTACGCGGGAATACAAGAATTTTTTAACAAGCTTTGAGTAAGTAGTGGTACAGGAATTGTTTTTTCTTATGAAACTTCCAAGTCGTTTCATCCAAATGATATTTTGGAAGTCTAGATTCAAATCTTTTGGAAAAGGGTCAATTATAGTAAAACCACTTAAAATATCTCACCCTGAGAATATTGAGGTTGGAGATAATGTTACGATTGAATACAAAACATGGTTGGCATCAGTTCCTCGTACAGGAAGTGAAGGTAGCAGTTTGATTTTAGAAGATGGATGTAAGATAGGACATTTTAACCATATATATGCAACTCAATCCGTCGTATTGCATAAAAATGTTTTAACAGCTGATAAGGTATATATTTCAGATAATCTTCACGGTTATGAGGATATAAATGTGCCGATTCAAAATCAGCCTATAGTACAGAATAAGATTGTTGAAATAGGTGAGGGATCATGGCTAGGGGAGAATGTGTGTGTTCTTGGAGCCAAGATTGGAAAGCATTGCGTAATTGGTGCCAATAGTGTTGTAACAAAGGATATTCCGGATTATACAGTTGCAGTAGGTGTACCAGCAATTATAATTAAAAAATATGATTTTGAGAAGAAGGAATGGATAAAGTTGAAGTAAATAATAAAGGAGTTCTAATTACAGGTGGTGCGGGTTTTATAGGTTCGCACATTGCACTGAAACTGATTGAGAAGGGATATGAGGTAACAGTGTTAGACAATCTGTTGGAACAGATTCATGGAACTGATCCGGGCAAAACCTCACCTCTCTATTGCAGCATCAAGGATAAGGTGCGTTTTATCAATGGCGATGTTTGCAACAAAGAGTTGCTTGAACAAGCTCTTGAAGATGTAGAATATGTAATACACCTTGCTGCCGAGACAGGCACAGGACAATCAATGTACGAAATCAAGCGCTATATTGATGTCAATATTAGCGGAACTGCATTGTTGCTTGACATTCTGACCAACAAAAAGAATCACGTAAAGCGTGTGGTTGTTGCAGAATCCCGATCAATTTATGGTGAGGGAAAGTATTATTGTGTGAAGTGTGGTGATGTCTATCCCACGGAGCGTAAAGATGAGGATATGGCAAAAGGTGATTTTGAATGTCATTGTCCCAAGTGCGGTGGTAAGGTTTCGTTGGTAGCCACAACAGAAGATAGTGCCATCCATCCTTCATCTGTATATGGTATAGGAAAGCAGGTGCAAGGCCAACTGGTACGCCTTATATGCAAGAATATTGGTATTGAATCAGTATCGTTCCGCTACCAGAATGTATATGGCCCTGGTCAATCCTTGACTAATCCCTATACGGGTATTCTTAGCATCTTCTCAAATCGTATTAAGAGTCGCAAGGGGATTAATATTTTTGAGGATGGAAAGGAAACGCGCGACTTTGTCTATATAGATGATGTGGTTGATGCAACTATAGCCGGTATGGAAGTGCCAGAGGCAAACGGTCATGTGTTTAATGTAGGTACAGGCATTGCAACCGATGTACTTACAGTTGCGCAAACACTTTGCAAACATTACGGTATAGAAGTACCATTGACCATTTCTGGAAACTACCGATTGGGCGATATTCGTCACAACTATGCAGATATCACCCTAGCAAAACAGATCCTGGATTTTAACCCTAAGTGGAATTTTGATGCTGGTATTAAACAATTTACTGATTGGGTGAACAAACAGGATTTACAGACTGATAATTACGAGGCCTCTCTGGAGGAAATGAAACAGAAAGGGCTATTTAAATAAAGAAGGTATGAAAATATTAGTTACAGGAGCCAATGGTTACATTGGCCGTCATGTGGTGAAAGCCCTTTTGGATAAAGGTGCTGATGTTATAGCTTGCGATATAGTTACCAATGATGTGGACGAACGTGCAGAGAAGAAAGCGCTAAACCTTTTTGAATTACCCGAAGGCAATGTGTTTGAACAATTAGGCTCACCTGATGTGTGCTTACACATGGCTTGGCGCAATGGTTTTGTTCATAATGCTCCCACACAGATAGGTGACCTTTCCGCCCACTATAAGTTCTTGACTGCTATGATTGATGGCGGACTGAAGCAACTGGCCGTGATGGGAACCATGCATGAGGTGGGCTATTGGGAAGGTGCTATTGATGAGAATACACCTTGCAATCCGATTTCTATGTACGGCATTGCCAAGGATGCTTTACGCAGGTCAATGATTCTTTATTGCAAACAGAAAGAATGCATCCTCCAATGGTTGAGAGCCTATTATATCCTTGGAGATGATAAAAAGAACAACTCTATTTTCTGTAAGTTGTTATTGGCGGCAGAAGAAGGTAAGAAAACATTCCCGTTCACGACAGGTAAAAACCAGTATGATTTCATAACTGTAGATGAGTTGGCTAATCAACTATCTGCTGCGGTGATGCAGAAAGAAGTCGTAGGCATTATCAACTGTTGCACTGGTAAACCTATGAGTCTTGCCGAACGAGTGGAGCAATTTATCAAGGAGCATAACCTTGATATTAAGTTGGAATATGGGGCATTCCCTGATAGACCATACGATTCTCCATGTGAGTATGGAGATAATGAGAAGATAAATCAAATAATGGATAAAAATGGATAAGAAAAGAATACTTTTTATTGGAGTAGGCTTCCATGAATATGATACATACATTATTGAACATCTGAAGGAGAAATATGATGTATGGTATTTTTGTAGTAGTGAGTATATCCTTAAGCATCCTCATATATATAGTCTATCTTTGAAATTTCCTTTTTTTTTCAAAGACTTTAATAATCAATTAATTTCAAACAAGATTGAGGAAACAAAAATGTGTGATTTTGATATTATTTTTGCTATAAAAGGCTCAAATTTATCAGATGAACATTTAATGACTTTAAAAAAGCACCACCCTCGAGCAGCTTTGAAACTGTATCTTTGGGATGAATGGATGGTTATGAAAAACAGGGATGTATTGGAAAAGCATTTTGATAAAATTTTTTCTTTTGATTCTGAAGATTGTAAAAAATATGGATTTATTTTGAGACCACTCTTCTATTTAGAAAAATATCAGGCAGGGTCTAAAAACGTGGATGTAAGTTTTATTGGGGGGGAGCATTCGGGTCGTTTAGAGGCAATAATTAATATGAAAGCAGCCTGTTTAGGAAATGGCTTGTCTTATTGTTTTATAGTTTCTACGAGACTAACCACCATGTTTAAGATTATGATGGTGTCAATAAAAAAATTCCTAAAGAATTATGATATAATGAAATTCGAAGGCGTTTCATATAGTGAATTTCTTAGGATAACAAGAGATTCAAAAACGGTTCTGGATATTCATTATAAAAATCAATCGGGGCTGACAATGAGAACCATTGAAGCTTTGGCTGCGGGAACAAAAGTCATAACGACAAATCATCACATAAAAGAATATAAGAACATCCCTAATAGTATGTATTATGTTTGGGATATGAGAGTTAATCAGGCTCTTATTGATTTTATAAAGGCCCCAGTATCTGATTTTGAAATTGATAACTCCTTTTCAGTTGATGTTTTTTTTGAGGATATATTAAAATAAAAGAATAATGAAAGTATTAATTGCCGGTGATTTTTGCCCCCAACAAAGAGTAGCAAAGGATTTTGAAAAGAATGATTTTGAATCTGCTTTGGGTGAGATAAAAACTATTATCAAACAGGCAGATTATTCTATTGTAAATTTTGAGTGCCCTATTTGCTATGGCGACGAAAAACCGATTGAAAAATGTGGACCTAATCTTTACTGCACAGAAAAGGGTATTGAAGCTGTTAAATGGGCTGGATTTAACTGCATAACTTTGGCCAACAACCATTTTTTTGATTATGGAGAAGAAGGAGTTAGAAATACATTAAAAGCATGTGCGAGAAATAATATAGATATGGTAGGTGGAGGTATGAATATAGAAGCCTCTTCACGTACTTTATATTGTGAAATCGGAGGGGAAAAGTTGGCTATAATTAATTGTTGTGAGCATGAGTTTTCTATTGCAAATGAAAATCATGCGGGATCCAACCCTCTTAACCCTATACAGCAATATTATGCTATTAAAGAAGCTCAAAGCCAAGCAGATTATGTATTAGTTATCGTTCATGGCGGACACGAACACTACCAGTTGCCTAGTCCAAGAATGCAAGAAACGTACCGGTTCTTTATTGACGCAGGTGCTACTGCTGTGGTCAACCATCACCAGCATTGCTTTAGTGGTTATGAATTATATAAAGGCAGGTTGATTCTTTATGGCTTAGGTAATTTTTGTTTTGACTCCAAAACTATTATTAATGGTGATTGGAATTTTGGGTATACAGTATTACTTGATTTTAAGGATTTAAATTTTCAAATTATCCCATATAAACAGTGTTCTGAAGAACCTACGATAAAAATATTGGATATGGAAGAAAGGGAGGCCTTTAATCTAAGAATCGAAGAATTGAATAGCTATATACAGAATTGTCAAAAATTAAAACAATCATTTGATAATTTCTTGAAAAAAACTGACAATGATTTAAAAGTTGTTTTTTCCCCTTATTTGGATAGAATATCATTAGGTGCTTGCCGTCGAGGTTTGTTGCCACCTTTATTATGTAAGCAGAAACTTAAAATGCAGCTTGCATATCTACAATGCGAATCGCATTATCAAAGAGTTATGTTTTTTTTAAATGAAAGAATAAAATGAGATATGTTTTTTTTATAATAAAACTCTTTTTGGTGATACCACATATTGTCACTTTTTATTGCTTGAGGGCTGATACTAGAAATCTTATATCAGAAGATATAAACGAGATGAATCGTCGAAGTGGCAGAAAAGGCAGGCTTTTTTATTACCTCATAGAAAAAAAACCGTATAGAAATCTATATTATTTCCGTGTTGGTAGTGGTATTTCTAGTATGCTTAAGATTTTACTTCCGCCATACAGTTCGTTTTATATAAGCGAGCATGTGCAATATATTGGCGGTGGGGCTTATGTATTAAATCATCCTTATGGAACAATTATCAACGCTAAGTCAATTGGTAAGAATTTTACCATTTGCCAGCTTACAACAATAGGAAATAAATGGCATGGAAGAAATGATCTATTACCAACAATTGGTGACAATGTATCATTGGGGGCTAATGTGAATATTATTGGCGATATTAATATTGGAAACAATGTTTCAGTTGGCGCCGGTAGTGTTGTCGTCAAAGATGTGAATGATAATTGTGTTATAGCAGGTAACCCTGCAAGAGTTATAAATCGTGATAGGATTTAGTGGCGTATTTAGTATGAAAACATCTAAAATATTATACTTTTATATAGCTCTTTGGGCCTTATACTATTTGCAAGGCACGTTGTACCCAACAGGTAGTATTATTTCCCAAGTTACGCTATTAGTAGCTCTTTTGTTGTCCTTGTATTATATCATAGCTGTTAATAAAATTGCGAGAAACCCTAGATATATACAGGCTCTAAATATGATGGTCGCTTTAGTTACCATATATGGCTTTATAAGATTGTTAGAGTCTGATTCTACAGGTACAAAGTGGGATGTGTTTCTAAAAGAGTTTTATTATTCATTGTTGCCAATTTATGTGTTTTATTATTACTCATTAAAAGGGCAAATTAATAAGTGGATGATTCTTTTATTTGCAATCATTTTTATAATAGTAACTATTTTTTATTATTTTAAAGCATTGAATGAGGCGTTGGATTTATTGGGGTCAGAAAATGTTACCAATAACTCTGGCTATTATTTCGTTCCTCTTGTTCCTCTTTTACTATTGCTGGACATTAAGAAAATACTAAAGTATGTTTTACTACTGGTAATTGGAGGGTTCGTATTGATGTCTGCAAAAAGGGGCGCAATATTGACATATGTTATCTGTTCGATTGAATATTTGTATTTTGAGTTATTAAGAGCTTCAAATAAAACCAAACTCTTTGTTTTATTTTTTAGCGCCTTTATACTTGTCGCCGGTTATCAGGTGTCGATGAAAGTGATTGAATCAAATGTTTATCTTTCAATGCGCTTGGACGATACTAGGGCAGGAAATACAAGTAGCCGTGATATTATATACGGAAAGTTGGTTGATAATATTGAAAATCAAAACTCATTTGTTAAGTTGTTATTAGGCAATGGCGTTAATGGCACAATGAAAATTTCAGGGAGCCTTGCTCATAATGATTGGCTTGAAATAGCAATTGATATGGGAATCGTTGGTCTTCTAATTTATGTTTTTTATTATATAGCTTTCTATAGTTTGACAAAACGTTCTCATAGGGATAAACAAACATCTGCTCTTTTGATAATATTAACATTTTGTTTTGTTCGCTCCTTCTTTTCAATGTCAATAAATGATATGTACATTGTTACAACTTTCGTGATGGGCTATTGTATAGGGCAGTCTGAATACCAAAAGAGATTGAATAATATTAGAAAAGTGAATGTATAATTTTTAATTAAGATTATCATATAACTATGGCAACTACAAGACATTATTGGTATTTAACCCATCCTTTAGCTGTAATAACAAGAATTACAAAATTTATCCCTCGAATGATTATCTCGGATAAGCTTTATATAAAATGTTTTTATTATACTTCATTTGGTAAATTCCCAAATATAAATAATCCCCAATCATTCAATGAAAAATTGCAATGGCTGAAATTGTATGATAGAAGGCCAGAGTATACAAAGATGGTAGATAAACACGAAGTAAAGAAATTTGTGGAAGAAAAAATCGGGAAAGATCATGTGATACCAACTTTGGCCGTATATGATAAAGTAGAAGATATAAATTATGATTCATTACCAAATCAATTTGTATTAAAGTGTACTCACGATAGTGGAGGTCTTGTTATATGTAAGGATAAAGAAACTCTTAATAGAAGGATTGTAGAGAAAAAATTGAAGAAGAATCTTTCTACCAATATATTTTGGCGGACAAGAGAATGGCCTTACAAGAATGTACATCCTCGTATTATTGCAGAGAAGTATATGACAGATGAAAGCGGGACAGAACTTAAAGACTATAAGTTTTTTTGTTTTTCGGGGAAGGTCAAAATGTTTAAGATTGATTTTAACAGATTCGTAGAACACCATGCAAATTATTATGACAGAGAAGGTAATATGCTGTCACTTGGTGAGAAGATGTGCCCACCTGATCCTACGAGAAATATCTGTATACCTGATAATTTACAAGAGATGATAAGATTGGCTGAAATACTGTCCGAAAACATACCATTTGTAAGAATAGATCTTTACAATGTTAATGGACATATATATTTTGGTGAAATAACATTCTTTCCAGATTCCGGCGTTGGTCTTCTTAACTCTGAAGAATGGGATTTGAAATTAGGTTCATATATAACTCTACATAATAATTAATTTTATTAAAATTATGGAAGGAAAAAAAACACCTTTGATTCTATTTTTACACGAAAATGTAACTAATGGAGGAGGCGAAAAGATGTTTAGATGGTTAGGCCAAAGTCTTAAAGAAAGAGGATATGAAATTCGCTACCTCTTTGTTTATGATAATCCAGAAATTGATATATCAAATTTGGATGCTGATTGTCTAGGTTTACCTATTGAGAAATCATATTTGTATAGAAATTTTAGATATTTTACAGTTGGTGCGTACGCTATATATAATTATTTAAAAAGAAATGAAATCAAGTATGTTGTTTCATTTGGCACGAATTCTTTTTATTTCTTAGAATTCTATAAAAAAATACTGGGATTTAAAATATTGGTATCAGAAAGAGCAGATCCTCATTTTAAGCGGTTTGGCTGGCTTCGTAAGTGGTTATTTTCTAAGGCAGATTTATCTGTATTTCAAACACCAGGTGCTAGGGCTTTTTTCTCAAAGAATAGTGAAGAAAGGACCTATATTATTCCCAATCCAGTGAAAATACCAACTTTTTTATGGGATGATGATAAAACCGATAATACTATTATTTCAGTTGGAAGAATAGATTTTGAGCATAAAAGACAGGACGTATTATTAAAAGCATTTTCTATAATCCACGAACAATTGCCAGATTATAAGCTAAAAATTGTCGGAAGTGGTTTTGATATGGACAAGTTAATTTCTATGATAGATGATATGGGGCTAAAGGATAGTGTATTTCTTTTAGGTCAGCAAAAAGATGTCTTTTCGCATTTATTGTCTTCGAAATTGTTTGTATTAACATCCGAATTTGAAGGTATACCTAATGTATTACTTGAAGCGATGGCTATAGGAATGCCAGTTGTTTCAACTGATTGTTCACCTGGCGGTGCTGCCTTCTTGTTAGGGCAGAACCAAAATGGGATATTAGTACAAAGAGGGGATTACAGAAGTATAGCAGAAAAATCTATTGCTCTACTTAATAATAGGGAATCTAGAAAGAACTTTGGCGAAAAAGCAAGGTCTTCAGTGATGAAGTTCTCAGAGGAAAAAATAATAGAGAAATGGATTAATGTGATAAACATTTTGTTAAAAGTTTGAATAAATGAAAAAAATACTATTAATTAGTAGTGATTTTTGTCTTGAGAGTGGTGGTATTGAGAATACCAGCTATTTATTTGCTGAGTATTTTTCGAAAGGGATGAATGTAATCACATTAAGCCCCTCCTCTGGTCATGATATTGAAATTGACGGTGTGATATCTTATAAAAGTAAATATCCCCAGAATAGTTTTTTATTTTTGATTGATTCTATTGCCAAAGCCATATCAATTCATAAAAAGCATCAAGTTGATTATGTTTTGTCTGTTCATTTTGGCTATGCTTTCTGTAGTATCTTTCTGAAGTTGTTATTTGGGGTTCCTTTTGGTGTGCTTGCACATGGCGAAGAAGTTATCAAATGGAGAAAAGGAACATTGATGCAGACAATTAAATATACCATATATTATCCAATACGTTATTCAGTTTTCAAATTTGCTTCTCAGATATTTGCCAACACTCATTACACGAAGGGTCTCGTTGAGAAAATAACTAGCAACCGTCGTATTTACGTTGTAAACCCGCCTATGGGCTTGTTACCAGAAATGGGGGTAATGACAATGGATAAGCATCATATTCTCTTGTCTATCGGAAGAATGGACGAGAGAAAAGGTTATCAAAATGTCATTAAAGCGCTTCCCAAAGTAATCGAAAAGATTAGCGACATGAAATATGTTATAGCCGGTGGAGGAGACATGGAAGAAAGACTTCGTAATATGGTGAAGGAAAAACACTTGGAGAATCATGTAGAGTTTAAGGGGCGTGTCTCAGAAGAAGAAAAATGTAAATTACTATCAAATTGTGGCCTTTTTGTTATGCATAGTTTCCTAATTCCACATGTTACAGTGGAAGGATTTGGTATAGTTTTGCTGGAAGCAAACAGCTATGGAAAATTTGTTGTATCATCATATTCTGGAGGTATACCAGAAGCCGTTGATGAAGGGAAAACGGGTTTTTTAGTAAAGGAGAACGATATAGATGGTCTAGCTGAGGCGATTCTAAAGTTTTATTCGCCAGAATTTAAATATAATCCGAAAGATTGTATAGATTGGGCTAAGAAAAGGCACATATCTAATATTGTATCACAGTATCTTCAGTATATTAAAGAAATCGTAAAATGATAATTACTAAGACTCCTTTCCGTATGTCCTTTTTTGGCGGGGGTACGGATATGCCATCATTCTTCAATGAGCATGGTGGAGCTGTTATTTCCACCACTTTTGACAAATACTGTTATGTGAACGTAAGGCATTTACCTCCGTTTATGCCTTATTTGTCAGAATTGGTATATAGCAAATTTGAGCGTGTAAACAATATTGACGAAATTATTCACCCTCTTATCCGCGAATGTATGCGACTTCACGACATCCACGAAATTCGCCTAACGTATGAGGGTGATTTACCAGCCCGCACCGGATTAGGTACAAGTAGCACATTTGCTGTGGGTATGCTTAATGCATTTTGTGCTTTGAAGGGAAAGATGATGAGCAAACACCAATTGGCAGAAGAGGCGATCCATGTGGAACGCGACATTTTGCAAGAGCATGGTGGATGGCAAGATCAGGTAGCGGCTGCTTATGGTGGTCTTAATCGTATTGACTTCTCGGAAGGACAATTTAAGGTAACGCCTATTATCATACATCCTGATAGAAAGAAAGAACTTGATGATAACTTAATGCTTTTCTATACAGGCGTTCAACGTTTCTCATCGGAAATCCAGGCTGATACTTTTGCGAAGCCTGTCGACAAGACAAAACAGTTACTTGAAATGCTAGCTTTGATTGATGAAGCTCAGGGAATCTTGACTAACAAGAATGTAAGCCTTAATGAGTTTGGAAAGCTTCTTGACTATACATGGAAACTGAAACGTGGAACTGGCAATAAAATAAGCAATAATTCTATTGATGACTTGTATGATAGAGGCATAAAAGCTGGCGCTTTAGGTGGTAAACTGTTAGGTGCAGGCGGTGGCGGATTCTTGCTGTTCTATGTTGAGAAAGATAAGCAGGAGAATGTGTTAAAGGCACTTGATGAACTAATGCACGTCCCATTCCAGTTTGAGAGTGAAGGATCAACTGTGATACATTATAACCCTATTGTATATATTCCAAGAAAAGAAATAAAAATAGACTAATATGAGCTATATCGTAACAGGTGGAGCCGGATTTGTTGGTTCCAATATGGTAAGAACATTGAATAAGTACGGCATTAATGATGTCGTTATCGTAGATAATTATGATGAGAGTAAAATGCCCAATCTTTTGGATTTGCATTTTACTGATTACATAGATTATAGCGATGGACTAGATGCCGTAGATAAGAAGTTGAGGGCAATGCCTATTGAAGGAATTTTTCATATTGGTGCAGATGCAGATGTACTGGATTATAACCCTAAGCACATGATGTTGCTTAATTATGAGTTCTCTAAGATGTATTGCAAGGTCGCAAGTGATAAAAAAGTACCATTTGTTTATGCATCATCTTCTGCCGTATATGGCAACAGTAAGACACAGGATGCTGCATCTGAAAGTGTATTGCCTCATAACATCTATGCGTGGTCTAAGTGGCTCTTTGACAAATATACCACTGCAAATATGAGCTCTTTTGGAGATAGGGTAATGGGGTTCCGTTTCTTTAATGTGTTTGGATGGGGTGAATTCCACAAAGGCAAGAATGCAAATATAGTGTATCGTTTCTATCGCTATTTGAAGGATGAAGGCAAAATCCCCTTGTTCAAGGGAGATATTATACGAGACCATGTTTATGCAGAGGATGTTACAGAGGTTCTTTATCAAGCAATGGTAAACGATCAAGTTAGGAGTGGTATCTATAACTTAGGAGGCAACCATCCTATTTCACATATAGAGATAGCAGGGCTGGTTGTAGAGACTTTGATGAACAATAATGTCGTACCCATTATTTCGAGCCCTAATGAGTATATCGAAAAAATAGATATGCCAGAAGAACTTAGGGCTAAGTTCCAATTCTATACGCATTCGGAGAATCAGGAGTCTTGGATTTCTGATATTACGAAAGGTAATTATGAGAAGATGAGGTTGTATATTGAGAACCTTATCAAATATAATAAATAAACGCCTATATTATGGAAGAGCAATTGAACCTCTTGATAGAACGCTACCCCAAACTGGGGGTATGCAAAGAGGATATAAAGAAGGCTTACGAATTGCTTGAAGCTGCTTACAACAATGGCCGTAAACTCCTTGTTTGTGGAAATGGCGGTTCCGCATCAGACTCTGAGCACATTGTGGGCGAGTTGATGAAGGAGTTTAAGCTTAAGAGAAAGGTGTATAGCGACCAAGCTACGGCACTTAAGGCTATTGACCCAGAGTTAGGTCAGGTATTAGCAGAAAACTTACAAGGAGCATTACCTGCTATTTGCCTCACAGGTCATTCCTCTTTGACAACAGCATTTATGAATGATGCAAATGCTGATTTGGTTTTTGCACAGCAGGTGAATGGGTATGGTAAACCAGGAGATGTGTTCTTGGGTATATCCACTTCAGGCAACAGCAAAAATGTGCTTTATGCTGCTGTGAATGCAAAGGCAAAAGGCTTGAAGGTGATAGGATTGACTGGCGCTAAAGAAAGCAAGCTGATGAAGTATGCGGATGTGTGCATCCGTGTGCCCGAAACTGAGACTTATAAGATACAGGAGTATCACCTGCCGGTGTATCACTGTCTGTGTTTGATGTTGGAAGAGAAATTTTTTGGAGAGAAATGAAAGAGGTTACAAGACAGGACATAGTCTGGATGGATTGGGCAAAAATCATTGGGATTTTCCTTGTCATCTTTGGCCATCTCCTACAAAGAACTGGGCATTGGCATCATCCGGAATTAATGGAATTATGGATATTCGTTTATCTCTTCCACATGCCATTGTTCTTTGTGTTAAGTGGCTATATGTATAAAGAATCGCAAAGCTATAAGAAAATATTCTTTGCTCTTGTTGTACCATATATAATATACCAGCTTCTGTTTTTTCCAGCAGCTTTTGCGATGAACGTGAGAAATGAAGGTTTTTCGATTTTATTTCTTTGCAAGCAACTTTTGGGAATAGTTTTAGGTGATGGTTATAATACATCTATTTCGTTTTATGATTGTCTGCCGTGTTGGTTTATAGTATCAATAATCCAAGTTAGATTGTTCTTTCATTTTGTCCCCATCAACAGAAAGAGTATCATATTATTGTTGATTTTATGTCCTGCTCTATTGTTGTTGTTGAAAGCATACAATGTCGATTTAATCTTCTGTCTTGATACTACTCTTATGGCTATACCTTATTTTTTGATAGGGAATGTTTTGGCAAGAGAAGATTGTTTAACGAAAATTAAGACGGCATGGGGGGGGTATTTATGCTCTTCGCTCTGTCTGATAATACTGCTAATGGTATACAGAATTAATGGATCAGCCCAGATGAATGGCCCATTTTTCGGAAAAAATATTTTTCTAAACTATTTGGGAGGCATATCGGGTAGTATGATGGTGATCTTTTTTGTTTTGAAATTTAAAAGAATAAGTTATAATGGCAAGCTAATGGCAAGGAATACTCTGTTCCTGATTTTCTATCATTGGGTAGTGCTACTCGTTTTTGGGGTTGTTGGTTTTTTTAATATGTGGAAATTGATAGATAATTATGTTTGGGCTGCTATAATGATGGCGACTTATGCGATATTGGTGTTGTACTCTTCAATACCTGTTATTAGTTATTTAAATAAGAAATATCCCATAGTATTGGGTAAAAAGAAAGTATGATGAAAGTTGTAATAATGGCTGGCGGACGAGGTACTCGTATCGCTGAACTATTTCCTGATATTCCAAAACCATTGATACCAGTAGACGGGATACCTATTCTCGAAAGGGAGATCAGGTCTCTGGCGTTACAGGGTTTCAAGGACATCATCCTGACCGTTGGCTATCTTGCCAATAAGATAATTGCTTGTTTTGGAGATGGAAGTCAGTTGGGCGTAAAAATTGACTACTTCGTAGAAGAAACGCCATTAGGGAATGCAGGTGCCTTGTTCCAACTGAAAGATAAGATTGGAGATGAACCTTTTTTCCTCCTGAATGCCGATGCTGCCTTCGATGTGGATTTCAACCGAATGCTTGACTTCCATAAAAAGCATCGAGGTCTGGTTACGCTATTCACACATCCCAATTCCCATCCGTACGATAGCGGACTGGTTATTGCTGACGAAAAAGGGAATGTGGAGAAGTGGCTGAGCAAGGAGGATGAACGCCCACAATGGTATAACAACCGGGTGAATGCAGGACTTCATGTAATCGACCCGAAGGTTCTGGAACTGAGCCTGAAGAATCTGGAGATTGATCCATCGACAGGTTATCCCAAGGGCAAGGTGGATCTGGACCGCCAGATTCTGAAACCCTTGTGCGGAACAGGAAAGATGTTCTGTTATGACAGTCCGGAATATGTGAAGGACATGGGAACACCGGAACGCTTCCATCAGGTGGAGGCGGATTATAGGAATGGTGTTGTGCAGGCAAAGAATCTGCATAACAGGCAGAAGGCCATCTTCCTGGATCGTGACGGTACGATCAACAAGTATGTCGGCTTCCTTCGCAATATCGATGATTTCGAACTGATTGAGGGCGTATCGGAAGCCATCAGGAAGATTAACCAAAGCGGCTATTTGGCCATTGTTGTAACCAATCAGCCGGTTATTGCCCGTGGTGAAGTAACATGGGAGGAGCTCCATGAGATACACAGGAAGATGGAAACTCTTCTTGGCAAGGAAGGTGCCTATATTGACGGTATTTATATCTGTCCTCATCATCCAGATAAAGGTTTTGAGGGAGAAAGACTTGAATATAAAATCGATTGTGATTGCAGAAAGCCAAAACCAGGATTGTTAATGCAGGCCGCAAATGATTTCAATATTGATTTATCGGATTCATACATGATTGGTGATAGTGAGAATGATGTAAAAGCAGGTAAAAATGCTGGTTGTAAGGATTCGATATTGATTGATAGGTTTGAATCACTGTTAAATGTAATTATCTCTATTTTGAAATAATCAAATGAATGACTTAGTATCGATTATAATGCCATCGTATAACTGCGGTAAGTTTATTAAAGAAACTTTCAGCAGTGTTCAGGCACAAACATATCAGAATTGGGAGATTATCTTTATGGATGATTGCTCGACAGATGATACATATAGCGTGGTTAATGCCCTAAAGGAGAAAGATCATCGTATTAAATTCTATCAAAATAAAGTAAATAGTGGTGCAGCTGTTTCTCGTAATAATGCTTTGCGTGAAGCGAAAGGAAGATGGATTGCGTTTCTTGATAGCGATGATATCTGGGAACCAGAGAAGCTGGAAAAGCAGGTCAAATTCATGGAGGAGAATGGCTATGCTTTCTCATATACTGGCTATCAGGAGATAGATAGTGATTCGAAGCCTACGAGTGTATTTATTTCTGGCCCTAAGCATGTTACTAAACATGGAATGTACAATTTCTGTTGGCCTGGATGCCTGACGGTGATGTATGATGCTTCTGTCGTCGGATTGATACAGATAGAGGATATCAAGAAAAATAACGACTATGCGATGTGGCTGAAGGTATGCAAGAAAGCGGATTGCTACTTGCTGCCAGAGGTGTTGGCGAAGTATCGCAGGGGTAGAGCTGGCTCTGTGAGTACTCACGGAATTACCACAATGATTGGCTGGCATTACAAATTGTGGCGTGAGGCTGAGAAAAAGAGCGTGATAACTTCGCTTTGGTTGACTGGTGTGAACTTGGTGTGCGGTTTGTATAAGAAAATGAAGTACGTTAAGCACATTCAACTTTAACCATAACCCAAACTAAGTGTCAACATTAATATTGACTATTGTGTGATGGAGGTACAGCATTTCTTGTTGACGCGCTTCAACATTCTTCTTTGGAGACAGGATAAAGAGGGAAAGAAGGTTAGGACAATAAAATGGCTCGAACATAGATTCTCGTTGTTTGAGAAGTATTGTCTGCCATCAATTAAGAACCAGACGTGTCAGAACTTTGAATGGATAGTGCTGTTTGACAATATGACACCTGATAGTTTTAAAGAAAGAATTGTTAGCTACCAAAAGGAATGCCCACAATTAACACCTGTATTTGTAGATCCAAAAAATGGAAGAGATTTTGCAGAGATATTTAGATATGAGATTATAAAGCGACTGAAAGCAAAAAGAGTCATATCAACATACCTTGATAATGATGATGCTCTGAATGTAAGGTTTGTTGAGGATTTGCAGCAAAGGATATTGTCTGTGATCGATGGCACTTTTTTCTATTATGATGAGGGATATCAGTTCTATACTGAAGATAAATATATGTTGCAGATTCATTATCCACGGAACCATTTCGTAAGTGTGGTAGAGAAAGGTGATGCTACGACAATAAAAGGTATTTTTGGACATGGCAGACACTACTATATAGACCAGATAAAAGGGGCAAGAATAGTGCATGTGAAGACAGTGCCAATGTGGTGTGAGGTGGTGCATGAGAAGAATATACTGAATGATGCCAATTTCCTTTTTAACACAAAAATGGTGAGAGATAAGGAATTGCTGCATCGTGACTTTGCGGTGAATGAAGAGGTGTGTTTTGGAATAGGACTTTATGTGTTTAAATTCCTACCCAGATACATGAAAACATTTATTAAACGTGCCAAGCATCGTTTGTTTGGCAGACAATGGTAAAGAGCAACTTTGGAATACAATAATAACATAAAGGCATTTCTTGAGCTGGTGAGAACCGGGTTGTGGGGGAAAAATCTGGATTTACGGATTGACGAAACAACTGACTGGCAGGAAGTTTATCGACTTGCTACAGAACGATCTGTTCTTGGACTTGTTCTAGACGGATTGGAGCACTCTGACGTGAAACCACCTCAGGTTCTGTTGCTTCAGTGGATTGGTGAGGTACAGATGATTGAGCAACGCAACAAGGCAATGAATCAGTTTGTTGCTGAGTTGATTGAGAAGATGCGTGCTGCTGACATTTATGCCATATTGGTTAAGGGACAAGGGGTTGCTCAGTGTTATGAGAAACCTTTGTGGAGGTGTTCTGGTGATGTGGATTTGTTGCTAAGTGAAGTGAATTACAAGAAAGCAAAGGAGTTGCTTCTGCCGCTTTCTTCAAACAACAAGAATGAGGAGAGGTACTCTCAACACCTTGGAATGAGTATTGGACAGTGGTATGTTGAGATACATGGTTCACTACGAACTGGTTTGTCTGCCCGAGTTGATAAGGAAGTAGATGCCGCACAAGAAAGTGTGTTTATTGGAGGAAATGTAAGGTCGTGGGATAATAATGGCACGTTAGTATTCCTTCCTGCACCAACGGAAGATGTATTTCTTGTGTTTACACACTTCATCAAGCATTTCTATAAAGAAGGAATGTCGTTGCGGCAAGTTTGCGACTGGTGTCGTTTGCTGTGGACGTATAGGGAATCACTGAATTACGGAAAACTGGAATTATGGATTAATAAGGCTGGTTTGATGAAGGAGTGGCGCGCATTTGCAGCATTGGCTGTGAAGTATTTGGGAATGCCAAAGGACGCGATGCCGTTTTACGATGTAAGAAGTAAGAAGGATGAGGTAAGAGGACAGAAACTGATTGAATTTATTCTTGAAGGAAATTCAGGAGATAAAGTGAAGGATACTTTGCGAATTGCAAAGATATTCCCATGGAAAGCACTAAGGTACTCTCCGAGCATATTCCTGAATGTGAATTGGTTGAAGGTTAGAGAAAGAATCTTTAAACGTTGACGATAACCTTAACGATAACTAAGTAATGAAGATAAAATGCCAGGGGGACAGGTCATTGACATCTGCTTAAATGGAGTGTATAAATGTACTTGAATTATAAACATGCCAAGGCAAGCGAGAGAAACTTATGGTTCATGGTTCATGGTTCATGGTGAATGATTAAAAACAATGGAATATAAAAAGGATTACAAGAAACCATATAAGAAAAAGACATCTGCTTCTAAAGTGGAGTACAAACCCAAAAGGGGTAAGCTGGCTCCGCTAATGACTGAAGACCTGAAAAAAGATGCAGGCATACATGAGTTATCATACGATTTTGGATGTAGGATTACGAGATTATTCCAATATCTGACTGAGGATTCTGAGTATAAGGAGTACGTAATATCAAAGCAGATATATAGGAGTGGAACGTCAGTTGGAGCGAATGTACGCGAGAGTAAGCACGCACAAAGTGATGCAGACTTCTTATCAAAGATGTCTATAGCATATAAGGAGGCTGATGAAACAGACTATTGGCTGAACCTTCTGCATGATAATGGCTACATTAACGAATCACAATACGAATCACTTAAGAAGGATATGGACCGCATTCTTAAACTCCTGACATCTATCGTGAAAACGATGAATCAGAAAGTTAAAGGGAAGTGATACGAATTGCGATTCTTGATTCATGGTTCACGATTAAGGGTTCATGAAATGATCAATCAAGTGATTGCAGATTGTGAAAAAAAGAGTGGTCGAAGAATTGGAACAAATGATGTCTGTAGATACATCATGCAGAAGGCCAAGTGGTACGAATATTTGGATGGTGTTATGTTTGCAGATCCTCCCATTACTGAGATTCAGAACTTCAACTATCGTAAGAGAATCCAGTTGGTTCTGTATAAGTTAGACAGT
>JAEEGL017138717.1_pt1 | contig 21456 bp, 17 predicted proteins | sample 9134231 | NCBI WGS metagenome assembly JAEEGL01 (sample SAMN16246548, study PRJNA631951) | gut metagenome | biome: gut microbiome; feature: rumen; material: fiber-attached | host: Bos | place: Iran: Karaj | collected 2018-10
GCTTTGAGTCCGCGGGTTCGATGGTCGTCTCCGAAGACGGAAAGCCGAAAAAGAACGATTACCGCACATTCCGGATCAAAACGGTCGCGGGCCCCGACGACTATGCTTCGATGGAAGAAGTCCTGACGCGCCGCTTCAGACGTGCGCTTGACGGGGACGACAGGTTTTCCCGCCTTCCGGACGTCCTGATGATGGACGGCGGCAAAGGACAGGTGCACGTCGCGGAACGCGTTTTGGAAACGCTGGGGCTTGCGATCCCGGTATGCGGCATGGTCAAGGACGACCATCACAATACACGCGGTCTGTACTATCAGGACGTGGAGCTGCCGATCGACACGCATTCCGAAGGATTCCATCTGATCACGCGCATTCAGGACGAAGCACACCGCTTCGCCATTACTTACCACCGCGGCCTGCATACGCAGAACTCGATCCGCTCGGTGCTTTCCGGCATTCCGGGGATCGGCCCCAAAAGAGAGAAGACCCTGATACGGTCCTTTGAGAGCATCGATGCGCTGAAGCAGGCAACGGAGGACGAGATCGCCGCGCTGGACGGGTTCAATGCCTCCGTCGCGAAAGAAGTCTGGACGTTTCTGCATGATGCGGAACGCAATGCATAAAAAGTATTGGCAGACGCAGAAAAAAGGTGTATAGTGATTTTAGATATCGGGCAGCGCCGCGGGAGATGTGTACGGCCTGCTTCACAAATAATAACAATAAGGAGAACTGAACAATGCTGAACACACCGCAGTTGAAGATCGGTCTGGTGGCGGTCTCGAGAGACTGCTTCCCTGAGTCGCTTTCCGTGAACCGCAGAAAAGCCCTTGTCGATGCTTACACGAAGAAGTACGGCACAGGCACATTGTACGAATGCCCCATCTGCATCGTGGAATCCGAGATCCATATGGTGCAGGCACTTGAAGACGTTAAGGCAAACGGGTGCAATGCACTCGTCGTTTATCTTGGAAACTTCGGCCCGGAGATCTCCGAAACGCTTTTGGCCAAGCACTTCGAAGGCCCGAAGATGTTCATCGCGGCGGCGGAAGAAAGCCAGAATGACCTGATCCAGGGCAGAGGCGACGCTTACTGCGGCATGCTGAACGCCAGCTATAACCTGAAGCTCAGGAACATCGGCAGGACCTACATTCCGGCTTACCCGGTCGGCGATGCGGAGGACTGCGCAGACATGATCCACGAGTTTGAGCCGATCGCCCGTGCCGTAGTGGCCGTTTCCGAACTGAAGATCATTTCCTTCGGTCCGCGCCCGCTGAACTTCCTTGCGTGCAACGCACCGATCAAGCAGCTTTACAATATGGGCATTGAGATCGAAGAGAACTCCGAACTCGACCTGTTCGAAGCCTTTAACAAACATGCGGGCGATCCGCGCATTCCGGAAGTCGTGGCGGATATGGAAGCGGAACTCGGCGCCGGAAATAAAAAACCGGAAGTCCTGGCAAAACTCGCCCAGTATGAGCTGACGCTTAAGGACTGGATCCGCGACCACAAGGGCTACCGCAAGTATGTCGCGATCGCCGGCAAGTGCTGGCCTGCTTTCCAGACGCAGTTCGGCTTCGTTCCCTGCTATGTCAACTCCCGCCTGACGGGCGCCGGCATTCCGGTGTCCTGTGAGGTCGACATCTACGGCTGCCTGTCCGAGTTCATCGGCGCGCAGATCTCGCAGGATGCGGTCACGCTGCTTGACATCAACAACTCCGTCCCGAAGGATATGTACAAAGAATCCATCGAGGGCAAATTCGATTACAAGCATACCGACACGTTCATGGGCTTCCACTGCGGCAATACCTGCTCGCGCAAACTGAGTTTCCATGAGATGAAGTATCAGCTGATCATGGCGCGTTCGCTGCCGATCGAGGTCACGAACGGTACGCTTGAAGGCGACATCGCACCTGGCGAGATCACGTTCTACCGCCTGCAGTCGACTGCCGACAACATCCTGCGCGCATACATCGCAGAGGGCGAGGTCCTGCCTGTGGCGACCCGTTCCTTCGGCGGCGTAGGCGTCTTCGCGATCCGTGAAATGGGACGCTTCTATCGCTACGTCCTGATCGAAGGCGGTTTCCCGCATCACGGTGCGGTCGCGTTTGGCCACTATGGCAAGGCCCTGTTCGAAACCTTCAAGATGCTGGGCGTCGCGGACGGCGAGATCGGCTACAACCAGCCGGCAGGCGTCCTGTACAAGGCCGAGAATCCGTTCAATTGATCATGAAATCATAACGGCCGGTAAGCCGGCCGGGACACATCCGCCGTCAGGCCTTCATGACCTGGCGGCGCTGGTGTCATTAATGCCATCATAAGGGACAGGCTCTGTATTCACGCAGAGATGTCCTGAGGAAGGGAAGCGCACGCTGCAGCGCGGTTTACAGATGCAGACAGTAAGAAAGACGGTCAAAAAGTTTTTGGACAGCGTACCCGGCATGCTGTTCTTTTTGGCATGTCTGTTTTTCTTTAACATGCCGGAAGAGTTTGCCCTGACTGAAAAGATCATGAAGCTCGGCAATCAGACCATTTATTATTTCGGAGGAGCTGTTTTTATTCTTTATGCGATCGTCAAAAAAGAGCCGTGGAAGGACGGATTGTTTCTGACGTCCCTTGTCTTTAATGTGTTCGTCCTGTTTACGACTGCTCTGAATAAGGGAGAGACGATGACGATCCTGAATAATTACGTGGTCTGCGGGACCGGAATTGTCCTGACGTTTTCCTTGTTCTATGATGTGAATGTGAAGAAATTTGCGTGGGTCGCCTTCATTTACTATTTTTTACTCGTGATTCTGAATAACAGCACGGCAATTGTCTACATGAGTTCGCCCGGCGGCTATACGACATGGTTCTCCCATCAGCATCATGGAGCGTACGACGTGGCGATCCTCTGCGGGAACTATAATTTAACGTTCATCTATGTCGCGATCGCATACGCGCTCGGCGTCTTCGTTAGTGAAAAGTATTGCCGGTGGATCTGGCCGCTAAATCTGCTGATGCTCGGATTCTCGGTCGTTGTTGCGGTGAGGACTCAGTGCGAGACATCCCTGATAGTCTATTTACTGATCGGCATGTCGACATTCGTCGCCCTGCTGGCAAAGCGTTTCAAGGCATTTGAATGGATTCCAAAGGCACTTAACAGCTATGTCATCGCGGCACTGAACATTTTTGCTGCCGTTGTATTATACATGGCTTCGGTCGGGAAATTCAAACTGCCAGAGGGGATCGATGTGTCGATGCACGGAAGGAGGCTGATATGGCAGTTTGCGCTGGAAAGCTTCTTCCGTAAGCCGTTGTTTGGACACGGGCTGCGAGTGCCGATCGAGCCGACACTTACGGTCCCGCATGTTCATTCGATCTTTCTGGAACTGCCGCATTTGTCCGGCATCTTCGGAACACTGATCTTCCTTGCCCTCGTGCTTGTGATCATCATGATGATCCGAAAAGCAGAGGACAAGGGCATCCGCTACTGCTTCCAGTTTGTTTTCGGGCTGTTTTTTACGGCAAGCCTGGTGGAATACTATCCGGCACAGGGCATGTTTACCCTGTTCGCTGCCGTTTATTACGGAGCACATGCTGTTTCGAAGAACGTAAAAGAAGAAAGACCCCTGCAGAAGAAGAGCGCAAAGAATCCGGACGCGCATCGCGATCGGACTCCGGCTGCCCCGGACGAGACCGAGGAACGGCTGATCGCATTGACAAAGGAGCAGAAATGAAGCGGTTTTCGTGGAAGAACATGACGATATTCATGCTGTCCGCATCGTTTTTAAGGCTTTTGCTGACTATGAACCTTCCGATTCTGGCGGTCACTTTCTCCGGTGTCGACGATTTCTGGATGGTCATGCGCGCGAACTCGATCCTGGCAGGCAAGTGGATGGGCGGTTACTATAACGCGACGCTGATCAAAGGAATGTCTTTTCCGACCTTTCTTGCAGTTCTGCACGGCGCGGGCATTTCCTACTACACGGGTGTCACGCTGTTTTACCTTTTGTCGCTTGCGGTCCTGGTCATTGCGCTGAAACCGTTCATTGAACAGCTCGGCATGAAACGCGCATGGATCGTTTATGTGATCTTCGGCCTGCTTGCGTTCCATCCGATCCTTTATACCGCCGGCGCCGCGACCCGCGTCTACCGTAACAGCATCACGCCGGCGCAGGTCGTCCTGATCATCGCCTGCCTTTACGCGCTGTATCTTCGGCGCAGGGAGCCTGCAAGGAAACTGGTCTTCTGGGTCGTGCTTCTGTCGCTTGCGATGATCTTCTTCATCCACACGAGAGAGGATTCTATGTGGATCTACGTGCTGTATGCCGTCATCGCGGTGATCACGCTTTGTTCAGTGATCCTGCAGCAGGCAGGAAAAGTGAAGAAGGCGGACCTGGGTCCGGAGGATGAGGACAGCGGAAAGCTGCTGAAAAAGAAGGATCCGCACCCTGCAAAAAGGATCGTCCTGATCGCCGCGTGCCTTCTGATCCCGATCGTTTGCGTCTTCGGCATGACGACGGTGATCCGAACGATCAACAAGCGCCTCTACGGCCTGCCGATCGTTAACGAACTGACGGAAGGGCACTTCGCGTCGGCGCTTCAAAGTCTCTATGAGATCCGGATGGAAGAGGAAGAGACCGACCTTGTGACTGTTCCGTACGCCAAACTTGAAAAAGCTTTTGAGGTCAGCCCGGCGCTGGCGTCGATCAGGGACCGGTTGGACTATTATTACGGAAACGAGATGGCGCTGACGGATCCGGAAGCGCCGGGGGAATACATTGACGGCCTGTTCTTCTGGCAGCTGCGGTTTGCGGCTTCCGATGCAGGGTATCACGAGAGCCTGACCAAGGCCGACGCTTTTTACGCGCAGATCACGGAAGAGATCCAGCAGGCTTTCGCACAAGGAAAACTGGAACGGCGCAAGGGTCTGATGTTCTCGTCTCTGATGCCGCCGTTCAAGAAAAACACGCTGGCAAATTCGTTTCGTTCGTTCGGCGAAGCACTGAAGTTTGCCGTGACGGGCGATTTCGGGGCTGCTGTCCTGTGGACCGAGCCGGATCCCTATGAACTCGCTGAGTTCGAACGCATGACCTTTGACCGCGTCGTGAACGGGGCTGAGGTCGCAGGCGATTCGCCGGCAGCGGTGTCGAAGCTTGCAAGCTACCAGGTCATCGTGAACCGCGTGAATCTGGTCGCAAAAGTCTATAACATGCTGAAATGGCCGGTGCTCATATTAGGCGTGCTGTCGTATCTTCTGCTGACGGTTCGGTGCCTTAAGCATCATTTCGGAAAAGACGCGTTTTCCGGCGGAACAGGTTACCACTTCTGGCTGTTCGCGACCGGATTCCTGGGCGCGTTCCTGATCCAGGTCTTCATCGTCGGATATAATGCAGCCGTCAACGTAGGCCCGGCAAACATCAGCACTTTCTATCTGACGGGCTGTTATCCGTGCTGGTATCTGTTTGCGCTGCTGAGCATGGCCGGCGCCATAAAGGAGGTCCTATGCGCAGAAACCGGACGGCAGAAGTAACGGAGATCTTCTTCGCGATCCTGATCATTCTGTCATGCATTGCGCTATTTTTGTTCAATGATGAATACCCGGTCCTGTTCACGGCAGTCTTTGCGCTGGCGTCTTTAAACTGCCTGTTCAAGGTCGCCGAGGCTTTGAGATTCGGTGAAAACAGGAGAGAGAAGAGTACGAAAAGTCTCCTGTACGGGGCGTTCGCGTTGATCCTCGGAGGCATTGCCTACGTGTCTGCCAGGGTCTTATTGTGACGGAGGAAGACATGGCTGAAGAACTGAACATAACACCAGGCCCCGGGGATCAGGAAGACGTGGTCCTGTGCGGCGCGAACTCTTATGAAGAAAAGTATTATTTCAACGAGCGCTTCAAAGCGCTTCCGCAGCAGGTGAAGGACGAACTTAAGATCATGTGCGTTTTGTTTACCGAGGACTGCGGCGGCATCTTAACGCTTGAATTCCTGCGCGACGGGACGCTTGTGTTCCGTACGCGTGTCGACGATTATGATTTTTACTACGACGAGATCGAAGCAGGTCTGAAGATCCGCGAGCTGGAAGAAAAGCATGCGGAAACGCTTGCCGGGATCGAGGCGTATTATAAGGCGTTGTATGTTTCGTGAGATCAGACTGAACGGGCTGACGATCCCGTGCCCTTTGGCCCTCGGACCGATGGCCGGCGTGACGGACGAACCGTTCCGCCGGCTTTCAAGAGAGCAGGGCGCGGGCCTTTTTTATACGGAGATGGTCTCCGCGAAGGCCCTTTATTACCACAACCGGAAGACCGAAGTCCTGCTGAAGACAGGGGAAGACGAGCACCCTGTCGGGATACAGTTGTTCGGATCGGATGAGAAGATCATCGCTTCGGAAGCTGAGAAGATTGAGGACCGGTTCGATTTCATTGACTTGAATTTCGGCTGTCCCGTTCCGAAGATCGTGAAGAACGGGGAAGGCAGTTTTTTGCTCTCACAGCCTGAGAATGCCCGCAGGATCTTTTCAGAACTCAAAAAAACGGTTCATAAGCCCGTTTCCTTAAAGATCAGGCTGTCTTTTACGGGAGACATGGACGAAGGGCTGAAAACGGCCAAAATTGCGGCAGAGGAGGGCGTTGACCTGATCGTTGTCCACGGCAGGACACGGGCGCAGTTCTACAGCGGCAAGGCAGACTGGGAAGCAATCAGAAGGATCCGGGAAGAAGTCCCGGTGCCGCTCATCGCAAACGGCGACGTCTTCTCGGCAGAGGATGCGCTGGAGATATTGAAAGTAACGGGGGCGGACGGCGTCATGATCGCGCGCGGCGCGCAGGGCAATCCGTGGATATTCAGGGAGGTCAGGGCAGCACTGGAGGGAAAGCCTGTCCCGCCCCGGCCCGAACAGGATGAGATCGTTGAGATGATCCTCAGACACGCATCCCTGCTGATCGAAGAAAAGGGCGAGCGCACAGGCGTGCTTGAGATGCGTAAGCATGCCGCATGGTACTTAAAAGGCGTGCCGCATGCTTCCAGGATACGCGGACAGCTTAATGAAGCGGACAGCGTCGACCGGCTTGCGGAATTGCTGAAAACGCTCTGATCGAATCCTTTATGACCGTACCGAAGAATGAGCCCGCGGCAATCTGCCGCGGGGCTCGTTTGTCTTATCATTTGTTATGCCAGCGTCCCCATCGGATCCCAGGGCTCCAGTTCAACAGGCTTCTTCCCCAGTTCCTTCAGCCATTCCTCCTTCAGGTATCTCTTCCTGATGATGACCTGGTAGGTAAATTCCTCGAACCAGCCGTCCGAAGCGACATAGTAGCCTTTCCTGCCTGCCTCGTCTCCCCAGCTGTTCTCGATCTTCCAGCGGTTCGGACGGCCGTTTCCGTCCAGGTTCACGCCGCAGATGACCATCGCGTGGTTCATTGCCGAATCGCCGTAATCGAGCCGCTCTTCCTTGGTCAGAGAGAAGTCCATGCCGAAGAGCCGGTCATAGCAGAAGGACGCAGGATCCCAGATGCCGTCTTTGCGGGAACCGTACTTGCCGCAGTCGGAGCCGAACCAGACGGGTTCTCCGTCTTTTAACTGGCGGATCGCCAGATCCTTCATCTCGTCCATCGTCACGTTCAGGTAACGGATGGGAGCGCCGATCACGTTGCCGAGGTATTTGACGGTATACGTCCTGTGATAAGGCTTGTCGGATGTCGGCGCGTTGATGACGGACACGTAATCCTTCAGATCAAGATCCACGTACTTCCTATAGAATTCCTGCGGGGTAAGGCCGCGGTCGGCGCGGAAGACGTCGTCCTTGTCCCGGTACTCGAAATCAAAGCTGCTGACCGGCTTGCCGAAGCAGATGCAGAGGGCACTGTAGAATTCGCCGAGCATTTCGTTCTTGCGGCTGCGTGCTTCATCAGTCTTGCCGGCCTTCATCAGCGCTCGCAGTTCGACGGCGCATTTTCGCATCCGCATCGTCATCATCTGATGGAAGGAACGGGTGTGGGAGGACTGGTAGGTCTCCGGCATCACGTCATATGGGATGACGCCGTATTTCTCAACGATCGCGACCATCATGTCCCACTGTCCGCCGTCACCGAACGAATGCATGAGCCAGTCCAGTGTACGGTCGCCCGTGGGAAGGTCTGCGGTGTCCAGAACCGATTCCAGGAAGAAGTTGATCTTTTCAAATTTGTCGTAGAAAGCAAAATAGTTGCCGGAAAGCTCGAACTTGTCAAGATTGCATTTTTCGGCGATCTTCTCGCGCATCAGGTTCATCGAAGCAAAGAGCCAGCAGCGTCCGGAAGCCATCTGGTTTGTAATGCCGCGCGTCTTTACTTCTATTGAGAACGTGGAGGGAAGCTTTGCGGCGTCTGCCGGTGAAAAGACCGCATCTGCCATCTCGGTCTTCGACAGGGCAGCTGTATAGGAGCGGTTCTCGGGTTTGGAATCATACTGTTTCGCGAAAGCCTTCAGCTGGGCCTTCGTCACGGGTTTTGCGTTTTTTAACATCGGAATCTCCTTTCCGTGATTGCTGCGTTCATTATAACACGGCAACGCCGTGCGCGGCAGGTGAATATCGCTGGTTTTTGTGCTTTTTCGTTGACTTTTTTCGGCCATTTTGATATAATGCCGCCTATTAGGCGGAATATGCCGTTTTCTTTATGAAAGGGGTAAAGTCATGGCTGACAAGAAGAACATCTTAACCGCATCCGGCGCCGCTGCGCTGCAGGAAGAGCTTAGGGAACTGAAAGAAGTGCGCCGCGCCGAGATCGCTCAGAAGATCAAGGAAGCGCGCGCCCAGGGCGACCTTTCAGAGAATGCCGAATATGACGCGGCAAAAGACGAGCAGGCCGAGATCGAAGCCCGCATCGAGCAGCTGAAAGACATCCTGCAGAATGCCGAGATCGTTTCGGAAGAAGTGGACACCTCCCGCGTGTTCATCGGCTCCGTCGTCAAGGTGCACGACGAAGAATTTGACGAGGACATCGACATGATGATCGTCGGTTCCACGGAAGCGAACTCGCTTCAAAACAAGATCTCGAACGAATCTCCGTTAGGACAGGCTCTTGTCGGCGCGAGAGTCGGCGACACCGTGCAGGTCACGGCGCCCGCAGGCACCTTCGCCTACAGGATCCTGAGCATTCAGAAAGCATAAACGGACGGGGCCTTCATCGGGCCCTTTCCTTATTCCGCGGAAGGACGAACGAACGTCCGGACGCAGGACAGAAGAGAAGAGGTAATCATGGCAGACAGGAATCCGAACAACAACGGCGGACAGCAGGATTTGAACCAGCTCCTGAAGATCCGTCACGACAAGCTGCAGCAGCTTCGGGACGAAGGGAAGGATCCCTACGTCATCACGAAATACGACCAGGATACGCACGCTAAAGACGTCAGAGAACATTTTGAAGACTATGAAGGCAAGACCGTGAAGATCGCGGGACGTCTCATGTCGAAACGTGTCATGGGCAAGGCTTCCTTCTGCAATGTGAAGGATCTGACCGGCGGCCTGCAGTGCTACGTGACCCGTGACGATCTCGGGGAAGAAGCCTATGCGGATTTCAAGCGCATGGACATCGGCGACAACGTCGGCATCGAGGGCTTCGTGTTCCGTACGCAGACAGGAGAGATCTCCGTGCACGCAAAGTCCGTCACGCTGTTCACGAAGGCGCTCAGGGTCCTGCCTGAAAAATATCACGGCATGACCGATACGGATCTGCGCTACCGCCAGCGTTACGTTGACCTGTTCATGAACGACGACGCGAAAGAGATCCTCGTGAAACGCTCGCTGATCCTCAGGGAGATCCGGAATTTTCTCGACGCCAAGGGCTTTCTGGAAGTAGAGACGCCGGTCCTCGTAACGAACGCGGGCGGCGCTGCGGCGCGGCCGTTCGAGACGCATTTCAACGCGCTTAATCAGGACATGAAGCTGCGCATTTCCCTGGAACTGTACTTAAAGCGTCTGATCGTCGGCGGTCTGGAGCGGGTCTATGAGATCGGCCGCGTTTTCAGAAACGAGGGCATCGATACACGCCACAATCCGGAATTCACCCTGATGGAACTGTATCAGGCTTATACCGATTATAACGGCATGATGGATCTGACGGAAGAGATGTTCAGGACCGTTGCGAAGAAGGTCAACGGCACGACCGTCGTGACCGTCGACGGTATTGAGATCGACCTCGGAAAACCGTTCGAACGCATTTCAATGATCGAAGCCGTACGGAAATACGCCGGCGTAGACTTTGACAGCATCACGACTCTCGAAGGCGCGCGGGAAGCCGCGAAGGCGCACGAGGTCGCATTTGAAGAGCGGCATAAATGGGGCGACATCGTCAATCTGTTCTTCGAGCAGTTCTGTGAAGAACACATGATCCAGCCGACATTCGTCTGTGATCATCCTCTCGACGTATCGCCGCTGACGAAAAAGAAGCCGTCCGATCCGCGCCTCGTGGAACGGTTCGAACTTTTCATCAACCACGCCGAGATGTGCAATGCCTACTCTGAACTGAACGACCCGGAAGATCAGCGCGAACGGTTCAAAGCGCAGGAAGAAGCACTGGCAAAGGGCGACCAGGAAGCCAATACGACTGACGAGGACTTCCTGAACGCGCTGGAATACGGCATGCCTCCGACAGGCGGCATCGGCTACGGAATCGACCGTCTGGTCATGCTGCTGACCGGCGGCCCGACGATCCGCGACGTGCTGCTGTTCCCGACGATGAAGACGCTGAAGACGGGCAGCGAGGGCCGGGAAGAGAAGGACGGAAAGGACGCAAACGAAGAGCCTGTCTCAGTCCAGACAGCTCCCGCGGCCGAGGAAGTCATCGATTTTTCGAACGTCGTGATCGAACCGCTGTTTGAGGATTTCGTCGATTTCGAGACCTTCTCGAAGTGCGATTTCCGCGCAGTGAAGGTGCTCTCGTGCGAAGCCGTTCCGAAATCGAAGAAGCTTCTGAAGTTCACGCTGGACGACGGCACTGGTACGGATCGCACGATCCTGTCGGGCATACATGCCTATTATGAGCCTGAAGAGCTCATCGGCAAGACCTGCATCGCGATCGTGAACCTTCCGCCGCGCCCGATGATGGGCCTGGAATCCTGCGGGATGCTGATCTCCGCGCTTCATAAGGAAGACGGAGAGGAGAGGCTCCATCTTCTGATGGTAGACCCACACATCCCGGCAGGCGCGAAACTGTACTGATCCGGAGCAAATACGGCGTGTATATGAAAACGGCGCTGCGGCACTGACCGCTGCGCCGTTTTTCCATGCCGTCCGATGGCTGTTCTCCCCAAAAGCACTTGATTTTTGTCACAAATCTAATATAATTTAAATTAAGTAATTCTGCGAACATACGATTTCATCTATTCAGAAGGGGGTGCTTAAGAATTGAACAAAAGAAAGCGCATTACGATCCGGAAGGCCATGCCGTATCTGCTGCTGCTTCCGGGCACGCTTTTCCTCGTCATGTTCATGTTCTATCCGCTGGTATCGATCTTCCGGTACGCGATGATGAACTATGACATGTCGAACTTAAGGAAGAAGGGTTATATCGGACTGGAGAACTTCCGCAAGATCGCGAAGGATCCGGTCTTTTTGCAATCCCTGGGCATCTCCGTGAAGTGGGTGCTGACGCAGGTGATCGCGCAGCTGTTCCTCGGCATGTCGCTGGCGCTTCTGCTGGATCAGAAGTTCTTCGGCCGCGGCGTTTACCGCTGCCTGGTCTTCTTCCCCTGGGCGATCTCGGGCGTTCTGACATCCATGCTCTGGTCCCTGATCTACCATGAGCAGGCCGGCTTCCTGAACGCTTTCCTGAAGGCAACGGGCTTGATCCGGAAGAACATCTCCTGGCTCGGCGATCTGGACCTTGCGTTCTGGTCGACCAGCCTTGCGGAGGTCTGGAGAGGCATTCCGTTCTTTGCGATCACACTGCTTGCGGCGATGCAGAGCATTTCTCCCGACCTGCATGAGGCCTGCGTCGTGGACGGCGGGAATCTCGCGCAGGAGATCTTCATGATCAAGATTCCGCTCTTAAAGGACGCCATCATTTTCACGACGCTGCTGCGTTCGATCTGGGAATTCAACAATGTCGACCTGATCTTCACGCTGACGGGCGGCGGGCCGGTAAACCGGACGACAACGCTGACCCTGTACATGACGAACCTCGCGGCGAAGAACGGCAACTATGGCTACGGCTCCGCGATCGCGGTCATCGCGTTCATCATCCTGGCGGTCTGGGCGGCAGTCTATCTGGCCGTGACCGGATATGCGAAGGAGGACTGAGCCATGAGGAAGCCCACGTTCAAAAAAGTCTTTTTCAAGATCCTGTTCATTCTGGCGCTGCTGCTGTTTTTGGCCTTCATCTGTATCCCGCTGTACTGGGCCATCGTAAACTCCACCAAGAAGATGAGTGAAATCTTCTCGAAGAACGTCACTTTTTGGCCGAAGGAATTCACCTGGGAAAACTATGTGGACGCCTGGCAGACGAGCCACTTCAACATCTATTTCAAAAACAGCGCGATCATCGCCGTCGCCGGCGTCTTCGGCATCGTCCTGGTCTCGATCATGACGGGTTACGCCCTGGACCGCTATAAGTTCAAGGGCAAGAATTTCTACATGCTGCTTCTGCTGTGCACGCAGTTCATTCCGGGCGCCATGCTGCTGTCCCCGATGTACCTGCTGTTCAGCCGGATGAAGATGCTGAACAACCTCTGGGCGCTGGTCCTGGTGAACATCACGTTCCGCTTCCCGTACGACGCCGTCATGATGCGCTCCTTTATCCATGGCATTGACTACACGATCGAGGAAGCGGCCCAGATCGACGGCTGCAGCCGCGTCGGGACGATGTTCCACATCCTGTTTCCGCTGCTGAAGCCGGGCATCGCGACTGTCGCGGCATATGCGTTCATTTCCTGCTGGAACGAGTTCCTGTACGCGTTCATGTTCATCAGCGAGAGCGGGAAGGTGACGCTGCCGGTCGGTCTGAAGATGCTGGTCGGTGAGTTCACGGTCCGGTACGGAACGCTTGCGGCGGGCGCATTGATCGCCGTGGCGCCGTCGCTTCTCTTGTTCTCGTACGTCCAGAAGCATCTGGTCGGCGGCATCGCGGCAGGCGCCGTGAAGGGCTGATCCTGTTTCATATCATCTGAAGCGGTGCTGTCAAAGCGCCGCTTTTTTAAAGCGTGGGAAGGCGTAAGGCCGGGTGCCTGATGTACGCCTTAAGTAAAGGAGAGAACGAATGAGTTATCAGCGTGAATTTGAAAAACGGATCCCGGCTGCCGTGATCGGCGTCGGCTCCCACAGCTACCGCAACATCCTGCCGATCATGAACTTCTTGCCCGTGAAGCTTCTGGCAGTCTGCGACGTCAATGAGGAACTGGCAGAGAAAACGGCCGCTCAGTATGCCTGCCGCTCCTTTACCGACACGAATGAGATGTACCGTAAGATGCCGGAGATCGAAGCGGTCTTCATCGCGGTCGGCCCGAAGCTGCATCCGCATCTTGTGATCGAAGCCCTGGCGCACGGAAAACACGTCTGGGTCGAGAAACCGATCTCCACGACGGCCGACGAGGTACGTCAGATCATGGACGCAAGAAAAGAGAACGAGATCGTCGTCGTGGGCCTGAAGAAGGCATTCATGCCGGCGACCGTAAAAGCGAAAGAGATCATCGATACGTACGGAGGACTGAAGTCCGTCCTGGCCGTCTATCACATGAACGTCCCGGGAAACGGGGAGGAGATCCTTAAAAACCATGAAACGCCGAACTGGCTCAGGAACGGCGTGCATCCGCTGGCATACATGATGGCGCTTGGCGGAGCGGTCGAAGAGGTCACGACGATCAGGAACGATGAAGGGTACGGAGCAGTCATCCTAAGATTCAGAAACGGCGTGATGGGCACGCTTCATCTTGCGTCAGGCCCCCAGCCGAACGTCGAATCCTATGCCGCATTCGGTACGGACTGGCAGCTGGACATTCAGGACACGAAGATCTCCTTCCGGCGCGGCATTCCGTTCGTTTACCGCTATACGAACACCTATGCGCCGGAAGGCTTTGACCACGGCACGATCGTCTGGGACACCTCCAACTGTCTTGCGACGCTGGAAAACAAGGCGGAATTCACGCAGGGCTTCTACAACGAGACCCGCTACTTCTGCGACTGCGTGCTTGAGAACAGGCAGCCTGACACAGGGACGCTGGAAGACGCGCTGGAAATGATGAAGGTCTACGAAGCGGCGCTTCTTTCAGACGGAGAACCCGTGAAGATCGTCTGACGGGATTCAGTCATCGAAATCACGAAAAGGATGAGAAGGGAGAGGACCATGCGCATAGGAATCTGCACAGATCTTGAGAATATCAATCAAGTCGCCGAAGCGGGCTTTGACTACATCGAGCCGAAGGGCTCGGACATTGCTTTGATGGAAGAGGACGCCTTTCAAAAACTGTTGGATGAAAAGGACTCTTTCCCGATCCCGATCGAGAGCGTCAACTTCTTCTATCCCGGCAACATGAAGGTCGTGGGGCCGGAAGCGGATATGGAGGCGGTCTTTTCGTACATAGAGACGGCGATCAGACGCTTCGGCGCGCTTGGCGTGAAGATGGTCACGGTCGGCGGTTCCGGACCGCGGCGTATCCCGGAGGGATTTCCCCGTAAAGAGGCCGTGAAGCAGTTCGTATCTGAAATGCAGTATATCGGCGACCTTGCCGCTGCTTATCCTGCGATGACCGTCGCGATCGAGCCGATCCGGCCAGCGTCGACGAATTTCATCAATTCGATCGCGGAAGGCGTGGAGATCTGCCGGCTGACGGACCGCCCGAACGTCCGCGTCATGGCGGACTGCAACCAGATGTATTTCGCCAATGACCCGATCGAATCGATCACCGAATACGGAAGAGAACTCTCCCATCTTCATACGATCGACGTGCTGAACGGAAACCGCTATCCGACGGATCCTGAAAACCCGCACCAGAAGGCGCTGATCAGGGCGTATGCCGAAGCCGTCCCGAACGGACGCATCAGCATCGAGGGCGCGCCGTTTACGACTGTCGAAAATGCCGTGTTGGCCAGAAAAGCGCTTGAAGCCTATATCGAATACGCCGGCGGCGGAAAGAAGATATTCATCGGAAACGATCACGGCGGCACGGTCCTCAAGGAACAGATCGTCAGATGGCTTGCGGACCGGGGATATACGGTCGTCAATGTCGGCACGGACACAACGGATATCGTCCGGTATCCCTATTACGCGGCGAAGGTATGCAGGGCGGTACAGGAAGGAAAGGCATGGCGCGGTATTCTGATCTGCTCGACCGGCATCGGCATGAGCATCATTGCCAACAAATTCAAAGGCATCCGCGCGGCTCTCTGTACGGACACCTACATGGGGCGGCTGACCCGCGCCCACAACGACTCGAACGTCCTGTGCCTGGGCGGACGGATCACCGGCGATTTCGAGGCGTTCGACATACTGGACGTCTGGCTGAAGACGCAGTATGAAGGAGGCCGTCACGCGATCTCGCTGGGGCTGATACAAGACGCGGAAGAAGAGATGCTCACGGGAGAATCCTGGAAAGGGGAGGATAAATGAAACTGTCGGTAGCAGTCGCGGGAAAGGATGCGCTTCAAAGCGCCTTCGTCGTCTGGCGCGGCTTTGAAGATTCGATCAGAAAAGCGAAGGCGTACGGCTATGACGGCGTGGAGCTCGCTCTCCGGTCGGCGTCCGACATCTCCGTATCGGCGCTTGACAGGTATCTTTCCGATAATGAGATGGAAGTCAGCTGTGTCTCCACCGGCCAGGTCTTTGCGGCGGACCATCTGTACTTCACGCATCCTGATGAAGCCGTCCGCAAAAGATGTGTTTCGGTGTTCAGGGAACTGGTGGATCTTGCTTCGAATTACTGCGGCCTCGTCAACGTCGGCCGCGTGCGCGGCTTCATCGAAGAGGGCAGGGACGAGGAGTACGCGTCAGCCCTGTTCTGCGAGACTGCTGCCCCGATCTGTGAATATGCCGCGAAAAAGGGCGTTGACATCATCATCGAGCCGGTCAACCGGTACGAGATCAATTTCGTGAACAACGTCGAACAGGGAGCGCGGCTGTTAAGCCGGCTCGGCTTTGAGAACGCCGGTCTGATGCCGGATGTCTTCCATATGAACATCGAGGATGCCAGGATCGGTGAGGCGCTCGTCCGGAACGGGCAGTATGTGAAATACATCCACCTGGCCGACTCCAACCGCCTTGCGCCCGGACAGGGGCATTTGAACTTTGACGAAGTCTTTGACGCCCTGCATACGATCGGCTATGACGGCTGGGCGTCGGTCGAGATCTTCCCTGTCCCCACGCCGGACATCGCAGCGAAGCAGGCGGCAGATTTCCTCCTTCCGTACATCCGTAAGTAAACAAGCGCGCGTCACATTGCATGGTTGCAGGTAAAGAAGCGCATAAAAAGCGCCGCCCCGGTGTTTTGCCGGGGCGGCGTTCTGTTTGACGAATCGTTCGTCACGCGGAATTACTGAGCGTTGTAGTCGTCGATCAGCTCGTTCATCTTGATCTCCAGATTGTCGATGAACTGCTGTGCGGACTGCAGGCCGAGGCAGACATTTGCAAATTCCGGATCTGCCCACGTCTGGCTGACGTTCTTCCAGCCGGGCAGGTAGGTCAGGTTCGGGGTCTCCTCGTAGTAGTCCTGAGCCGTCATCTTAAGAGACATCTGGACGTGAGGCGCATCCTTGACCCAGTCGTCTTCCATGACCAGGCTGTTGATCGGCAGGCCGCCGAAGCCCTTCGCAAGGACAGAGTTTCCTTCGTGAGAGGACAGGTAGGACAGCCACTTGAACGCAGCTTCGCGCTCTTCTTCGGGGCAGGTATCGAACATTGCCGTGCCGTTTAATGCAGCGAAGCGGATGATCTTGCCGTTGAAGTCGGAACGCGGCATCGGCAGCGCTTCGAATTCCATGTTCTTGCCGGGGAAGGTCTCTGCATGGTTCGGATAGGAGCCGAGGTTGTGCAGGAACATCGCAGCGGAGCCGCCGTCGAATGCCAGGGTCATCTCCTTATAACCGTAGTTGATATCGGATTTGGCCGTATAGACATTGTACAGCTTTGCATACTTGTCAACGAATTCAACGATCTCGGGCTGGTTGCAGGTCGAGTAGCCTTCATCGTTCAGCAGGACGCCGGAGCCGATGTAGTCATACATATAGCACCATACTTCGGACGCACCCTTATTGCCGCCGCGGATCGTGTAAGCGTAGATCTCGTCATCCGGATGGTTCAGCGGCTCCATGACCTCGAAGAAATCCTTCCAGTATTCCGGCTTCTCGACGTTGTACTGATCGAAGTAGGTCTTGTTGATCCAAAGGATGTTGCAGTCGTTCGTACGCGGAAGCAGGCAGAGCTTGCCGTCGCCGAACAGACGGTACAGATCGAGGGCTGACTTCGTGATATACTGGAACTCATCCCACTTCTGGCAGTACGGCTCGATGTCGACCAGATGGCCGGTGCTCATGATCTCGGACAACATCGTGGTCTGGATGCCCGCGACGTCGGGGGTCTCTCCGTTTTCGATGGCGTTCATGAACTTGTTCAGAGCTTCTTCCTGCTGCAGGCCGAAATAGTCAATTTTGATGTCGGGGTTCTCGGCCTCGAACATCTTGATCAGCTCTTCGTAATACTCCGTGCGGCCGGCGCCGGCATTCTCATCCCAGAAAGAGATGTGGATGGGATCGGCAGGCTTCTGAGTCTCGGTGGGCTTCTCCGTCTCGGTCGGCTGCTGTGATTCAACAGGTTTTGTCGACTCGGCGGGCTTTTCAGTCGGTGCAGGCTTCTGGCAAGCCGCAAGAGACACGACCATCAGGACCGAAAGAACAAAAGCGAGTATCTTCTTCAATGTAGTACCTCCTTTTTAAGTACTGGTTTATACAGTGAGCATATCACTGTTGACATCAAAAGTCTATCAGAATTTGAATTCAGAATAAAATCTTTTACCAAAACAGGCAGGAAACGGTCCGAAACGGCAAAACTCTGCCGTCAGAGAGGAAGCACTGAAAAAAGATTGAAATCCGGTGCGTATTTTGGTATTGTAAGCAAAGAGATTTTGCTGCGGCAAAAATAAGGTGACTGAGACAGGCAGCAGACGGATGCAGCACAGGAGTCGGGATGATACTGAAGACAGAACGGCTGATCCTCCGACCGTGGGAGGAGACGGATGCCGGGGAATTATATGAATACGCCAAAGATCCAGCCGTAGGGCCTGCAGCAGGCTGGCCGCCGCATAAGAGCGTGGAAGAAAGCCTGTTCGTGATCCGCAACGTGCTGAACGCCCCGCAGTGCTATGCGGTCTGCCTGAAGGAAGACGGAAAGGCTGTCGGTGCGGCGGAACTGAAGCTTCACGGCAGGTCTGACCTGACAGGGAACACAAATGAATGCGAGCTCGGCTACTGGCTCGCGAAGCCCTTCTGGGGGCAGGGGATCATGACGGAAGCGGCAGAGGAACTGATCCGGTACGGCTTCGAGGATCTGGGGATGAACAGGATCTGGGGCGGTTATTACGACGGAAACGTCCGCTCGGCGCGTGTCCAGGAAAAATGCGGCTTTGAGCATCAATGGACGTCCGAGAGCGTGGACGTCCCGCTGATGCATGAGAAACGCCGGGGACATGTGAACCTTCTGCCAAAGGAAAGATGGCTTGCCATAAGAAAAGGAAATATAGGAACGCTTCCCGGGACGAACGTCCTGGATGATCTGACGGAGGAGCTGCTGGAGGGACCGTGCAGGGTGATCGATATCTTTCCTGAAAGGATCTCCGAACAAAGAAGCGATGCGTATTTTGCGGCCGAGCGCTTTTATCTTGAGCCGGAACGGCTGAGACCGCTTCGCGAAAGATTCGCCGAACTTCTGATCCGGCTGAACTGTTATTATGACGCAGCCGTCTTTTCGGAAGGCGGATGGACAAAGATGCCGGACCCGGGAAGACTCTTCGGCAAGGTCTCGGGTCTTCCGGAAACGGATTTCATCAATGTCCTCTATCCTGAAGAGAAGGCGCTCGTTGCGCTGAACGGAGACGATCTTTACCTTTCGGTCTACGGCGGAGGCGAAGCGTTTTCAGACCTGCTTAACAAACTTGCGGTGTCGTCCGGCTTGTTCCTAAGACCGGGGGCATGATCGAAAGCCGATACCTTCCGGACGGCCCGGAAAGGCCCGGGAGACACCATTGAGGAGACCATATGTGCGGAATCGTAGGATATGTTGGAAACAGACAGGCGGCGCCGGTCCTCTTGGAAGGACTGTCGAAGCTGGAATACCGCGGCTATGATTCTGCGGGGCTCGCCGTCCGAAACGGCGAAGCGCTCGCGGAGGTCGTGAAGGCGACCGGGAAACTGAAGAACCTGATCGAGATGACGGACGGGGGAAGGACGCTGTCCGGCACCTGTGGCATCGGCCACACGCGGTGGGCGACGCATGGGGAACCGACACGGGCAAACGCGCATCCGCATGTCAGCGGAAACGCGACAGGCTCTGCATCCGGATCTGTCGAGTCGGACGTCGTCGGCGTTCATAACGGGATCATCGAGAATTACGAGGAGATCCGGCAGAAGCTTCTGAATAACGGCTACCGGTTCTACAGCGATACCGATACCGAGGTCGCGATCAAACTCGTTGATTATTATTATAAAAAATACCGGATAGGACCGATCGACGCGATCAACCGCATGATGGTCCGCGTGCGCGGAAGCTATGCGCTGGCGCTGATGTTCAAGGACTATCCGGGCGAGATCTACTGCGCAAGGAAGGACAGCCCGCTGATCATCGGCGTGTCGGACAAAGAGAGCTTCCTTGCCTCCGACGTTCCCGCGATCCTGAAGTATACCCGCGACGTCTATTACATAGACAACCTGCAGTCGTGCCGGCTCGTTCCCGGAGAGGCGCATTTCTTTGACTTAAACGGCGATGAGATCCGGCTGGAGCTTACGACCGTCACATGGAACGCCGAAGCGGCCGAGAAAGGCGGCTATGAGCATTTCATGATCAAGGAGATCCATGAACAGCCGAAAGCCGTACGCGATACGCTGAACAGCCTAATAAAGGACGGCATGCCCGATCTTTCGGCATCAGGTCTGGATGCCGGGATGCTGAAGGACACGGACTCGATCGAGATCGTTGCCTGCGGTTCAGCATGGCATGTCGGCATGCTCTCACAATACGTGATCGAAGATCTGGCAAGGATCCCGGTCCGCGTGGAGCTGGCTTCCGAGTTCCGCTACAGGAAGCGCCTTCTGTCAAAGCATGCCCTCGTGATCGTGGTCTCGCAGTCCGGAGAAACGGCTGACAGTCTGGCGGCGCTTCGGGCCGCAAAGGAGGAAGGCGCAGTGACGTTAGCCGTCGTGAACGTGGTCGGTTCGACCATTGCCCGCGAAGCGGACCATGTGCTTTACACGCTTGCCGGTCCGGAGATCGCCGTCGCGACGACGAAGGCCTACAGTGCGCAGCTTGCAGCCATGTACGTGCTGGCAATAGCGCTGGCACATGCCCGCGGCTTCATGGATGCGCAGAAGACGGCGCATTATGTCGAAGAACTGAACGCGCTGCCGAAAAAGATGGAGCGGTCACTTGAGGAGCGGGAACGGATCCAGTGGTTCGCCGCAAAGCATTCAAACGTCAAGGACATCTTCTTCATCGGACGCGGCCTGGATTACGCGGTCTGCCTTGAAGGCGGTCTGAAGATGAAGGAGATCTCCTATATCCACAGCGAAGCGTATGCGGCGGGTGAACTGAAACACGGCACGATCTCGCTCGTTGAGGACGGCACGCTGATCATCGGCGTGCTGACGCAGGAAGAGCTTCTCGAGAAAACGGTCAGCAACATGGCGGAGTGCAAGGCACGCGGCGCATATCTGATGGGTCTGACGGCATACGGCAACTACAGCGTCGAAGAGACCGCGGACTTTACCCTTTACGTTCCGAAGACCGACCCGCATTTTGCGGGGAGCCTAGCGATCATTCCGCTTCAGCTGCTGGCGTATTATACGAGCGTGGCGAAGGGTCTGGACGTAGACAAGCCAAGGAATCTTGCAAAAAGCGTGACCGTGGAATGAAGAAAGCCTTAAGGGATGAAACTGATCTTGCAAAAACGGTACATTCAGGCAAGGGGCGGACGGCTGAAACTGGTGATTCTGAGGCCTAAAAAGCAGCAGGAGAAGCTGCCGGGCATCCTCTGGATACACGGAGGCGGTTATACGCTCGGCATGCCCGGCATGGTCCGGTATTCCTGCGGTAGGCTTCTGGCAGAACGCTTCGGAGCCGTCGTCGTCTCGCCCGGCTACCGGCTTGCCGGCAGGGCGCCGTATCCGGCCGCACTGGACGATTGTGTGGACGCCCTTCTTTACATGGATGCGCACCGGGAGGAACCTGGGATCGGAAAGATCGTTGTCGGCGGGGAGAGCGCGGGCGGCGGTCTCGCCGCCGCGGTATGCCTTTATGCCCGCGACCATGAA
>JAEEGL011227247.1_pt1 | contig 21455 bp, 17 predicted proteins | sample 9134231 | NCBI WGS metagenome assembly JAEEGL01 (sample SAMN16246548, study PRJNA631951) | gut metagenome | biome: gut microbiome; feature: rumen; material: fiber-attached | host: Bos | place: Iran: Karaj | collected 2018-10
GCACCCGCTTCTCGATTTGTGCGCCAAAAAATTCAATCTGGCCATCCACAACAAATATGTGAAACATCCCGAATTCTATGATAATCATACGCTGTTTATCGAGTTCGCGCGTGGCATGGCTGACGGTGGCTATAAGCATGTGTACGATATCCTGGCCGACGACATTCTGCAGCGTTCAGTTATTCTTTACATCAAGGTTTCGTATGCCGAATCACGCCGCAAGAACGAAGCCCGCTATCAGGAAGCATTGAAGGGATCGATTCTGTCGCACTCCCTGCCCGAAGAGAGCCTCGTTCGCTTCAGCGAAGCCGACGACTGGGATGAGCTGACCGGCGGAGCCGAATCCGGTTACATCAACATCCGCGGCATCGAAGTGCCATTCGTTTCGATGAACAACGAGCCCGAGCTTAAGAGCGGCCCCGAACTGGATGCCCGCTATAGCCGCGCACTCACGCTGCTGAAGGGTCTGGCGAAATAATCGCTGTTGGTTTTGGTTTAAAAAGCCGTGCATCTTTGCACGGCTTTTTTGTGTGCAGCAATAGAAACACCATGAAAAAACTAAGCATAATACTTGCTCTGATATTGTGTGGATGTGCGGGAAATCCAGAATCTGCGCCGAAAAGTGTGTCGGATGAATCTGAGCAAACGCCCACAGTACAAGCGTCAGATGCGACCGACTCGATGATGATTCCCGACAATGCGCTCAAATCGCCCGGCGGCTATGCGTATGTGATTCTGAAACCCGGCAATGGCACAAAACCGGCGCATACTGCCGCAGTTGATGTGAATCTGCGCGTGCGATCGGTCGACGGCGGTATCGTCGACGAAGGCAAAGGCACGATTGCAGCTGCACATTCGACGCCGTTTTTGGAAGAAATGATCGGTCTGATGGAGATCGGCGAGACGATTCGCGTATGGGGTGAATCACAGGCGCGAATATGGGAAATCGAGCTCATCGGTGTGAATGAGGTCTATAATCCGCCCGAAGATGTCGCGGCTGCGCCAGCAGATGCGCTTGTATTGCCCGGATTCGATGATGTGCACTACCGTGTGATAGAGCCCGGCACGGGGGACAAATTTCACCAGGGGCAGGTGATTCGTTTTCACGCCACTCGCTGGAAATCGGACGGCGAAATATTGGAAAGCAGCCGTGCTGGCCGCGGGATGCTGCTGTTTTTGAACGATTCCCAAAAAGCGCTCGATCCGATTCATCATACCATGGTGCTGGAGATGTCTGCAGGCGCACACGTGCGCATGTGGCTGCCGGCCGCACGGATCCATGCCGACAGTGATATCGTCGAGGATTTTTGGGTTGTTGAACGCGTGCATGCACTGGAGCCGCCTGAACTGAGAGTGCCGGCGGATAAAGCCGGATTGACAGAAATAGCCAAAGGCGTGTGGATGCGATTTGAGGCGCGGAACGATTCGCCGGTGCTGCTGCAGGAATCGGATGCTGCCGAAGTCGATATGACATGCTGGCGCGCGGATACCGGTGATCTCATCGAAGCCAGCTATATTCGGGAAAAACACGATATCATGGACATCACGCCAGAACTTGGCATTTGGTTTGATATCATGAAAAACGCCGCCCCTGGCGACAGGTTTGTTGCGTGGATCGGCGCAAAATCTTTACCCGCATCGGTCAATATGGATCTGGTTTGCCGGGTGGAGGTTTTTTGATATGCGATGGCAGGTCGAGACGCCGTGCGGGCTTTTGGCATATTTGATCGAAAAAATGCCGCAGCAGAGCGGGACATCGATAAAAAATCAGCTCAAACATGGCTGCATTCGCGTGAACGACGCGGTCGTCACAAAGCACAATTATGGCTTGAATGCCGGGGATTGTGTGAGTGTCGTATCGTCGCGGGAATCGAAATACGGCCTGAATCATCCGAAACTGCGGCTATTGTTTGAGGATGATTTTATCGTCGTCGTCGACAAGGCGAGTGGTTTGCATTCGGTGGATACGACGGGGAAAGGCGTGGAGAATGCGGGTGGTTTGGTGGAATCGTACATCAAGCGGCGATCTCCGCAAAAGCGGGTTTATGTGGTGCATCGGCTGGATCGCGATACATCCGGCGTGATGATTTTTGCGAAATGCCGCGAAGCGCAGAACCGGCTGGTGGCCGACTGGAACGAGCGCGTGCTGGAACGGCGCTATATTGCGGTTGCCGAAGGTGTATTCGAATCGAAATCGGGGACGATTGATTCCTATTTATATGAGGATGCGCATAAGGTTGTGCACAGCACGAATGATCCGAAACGCGGATTGCGTGCGATAACGCATTACCGCGTGATTGGCGAAAACGGCAGCCTGAGCATGCTTGCGCTCGATCTTGAAACGGGGCGGACGAATCAGATTCGCGTGCATTTGCAGTCGCTGGGGCATCCGGTGGTCGGCGATTTAAAGTATGGCGCGGCGAAAGATTGCATCGGGCGATTGGCGTTGCATGCGGAAACGATATGTTTTCGGCATCCGATGTCGCAGAAGGTGATGAAGTTTGAGTCGCCGGTGCCAAAAGAATTTCGCGAAATCATAAGCGATTAGCGATTAGCGATTAGCGATTGGAAAAATGGATTTTGGTAGAGACGTTCCATGGAACGTCTGTACAAGGATTTTGGTGTTTCGGGATATCATGAAATCCGATGCGCCCCGCAGGGGCGCAACCGCCAGCGCCCCGTAGGGGCGCTTGAAAATAGGCGGGGCGCAACCGCGTAACCCCCGAATATGTGCAATATTTTTGGTGATCCGGGATATCATGAAATCCGATGCGCCCCGCAGGGGCGCAACCGCCAGCGCCCCGTAGGGGCGCTTGAAAATAGCCGGGGGTGAGCGCTAGCGCTCACCCCCGGACATAGGCGCGCGAGCGCGCGGCCGGCGTATTTGGGACAAATAGCCGGCCGCCAGAGGCCGTATTGCCGCAGGCAAAAGGCCGCATCGGTGACGGGCGCAGCCGTCACCGAGACACAATAATGCAGAAAAGGATTGAAAAAAAAACGGGAATGGGGGTAAAAAGCGCAAACTAAGGCTGCAGGAACACCTGATGGCCGCGGCGTGCGCAAGAAAAGTGAAGCGACGACGCAAGAGGGTATAAATTGTGTTGTTGTGAATTGGCGTGCGTGATATAAGAGTGCGGTTAATTCTTGTGCCAGGGAGGCATGGGAGCGTTATTTCCAGGCAGTGCAAGCTGCCGCAGGTCAGTTGGTTCGGATAGAACGGAGGAATTTTAAAGATGGATGGCATTAAACAAGCGTTTGCATTGGACCAGGGTGGAATTTGGATGTGGGCAATCTGCGCCGTATCGATTATCTGCTTGGCACTGCTCGTAGAGCGCATTTACTACATTTTCTTCAAATTCAACACGAATGCGCGTTCGTTTATGGAGACGGTACAGCGCAACATCATGGCGAACAACATTGACGGTGCGATCCAGGTTTGCAATGCTGCGAAAGAAGCAGCAGTGGCGCGCGTAATCAAGGCTGGTCTTTCGATGGCGAACAAGTCAGAGATCGAGATTCAGAATGCGATTGAAGAGGCATCCCTTGAAGTTGTTCCATTGGTCACAAGATTCCTGCCGGCAATTTCATCGATGGCGAACATCGCGACGCTTCTTGGACTGCTCGGTACGATTATCGGTCTGATCAGCGCATTCGCGGCATTGGAAAGCGCGGCCCCGGATCAGAGACAGCAGATGTTGTCGGCTGGTATTGCTATCGCAATGAATACGACGGCATTTGGTCTTATCGTCGCAATCCCGACGCTGACCTTCCACGTTCTTCTGTCGACATTTGCGACAAAGATCATCAGCGACATCGAGCTCTACTCGACGCGTTTGGGCAACCTTCTTGCCAAACGTATTGCGAAATAAGCAAGGGACTGACACACGCGCGGGCATGAGAATGATGCCCGCATACTGACCGAAGAGGAGAGCGACATGGCAAAAAACAAAGTGCCAGATGCTGAAGATATCAATCTGACACCAATCATGAATATGGTATTGGTGCTTATTCCTCTGATGCTGTTGAACGTCGTATTTATGACGATAACGTTGATCGAGGTAACGATGCCTCAGCGCAGTGCCGGAGCAGCGATGAACAACGGTGATCCTCCCAAGCGGTTGCAGTTGTTTATCTCGAAGCAGGGCTTTACGATCGTTGAGAACGGTATGCCTCTGAACGCGATAGACGGTTGTGCAGCAGGCGGTCCGACCGTGTGTGCGCCCGAAAGCAAGAAGGATGCACCGCTTGAGACCGATAAGCAGGATTGGCTTTCGCTGTACAACGAGCTGATGAAGATAAAGAGCAAGAGCGACTGGGCAACGCATGAGCAGATCGAAATCGTGGCCGATTCGGCGGTGAATTTCGGCGTACTCGTCAAGGCAATGGATATTGCGCGTTTCCAGCTGGTTCCCAAGTCAGAAACAGAGGCAACCAAAGGTAAGGTCCTGACGAGTGAGGAAGAACTCAATGAAGCCCGCCAGGTTCTGATCGATGGCGAGGATAATACCAAAACCCAGGCGGCACTGTTCCCCGTGGTTATTTTGGGATTGCCAACCGTAACACAATAGTTCAAATTCCACAGACATTCACTTTTAAACAGGATTGCAGACAATGGCACCTGAGAATAACGATAAACAAGCCCAGATTAATGCTCAGCTTGTGGAGCGTCTCAAGGCAAAACGTAAAGCGGGACGTTCACACGACGCCGGTAAAGTTGGCCTTGGTTTGAACTCCATGATGGACATGATGACGATCATCCTCGTCTTCCTGCTGAAATCATACGGTGAAGAGCCCCTCGTCGTTTTGCCCAATACCGACGTGCCGATTTCGGTTGCCGAAGTCCAGCCAACCGATATGACCGTTCTCACGGTCAATAAGGAAGGTATCTTCATGGTTCGGCAGCGTATCCTCGATCTCGAAGAGGGTGGAAAGGTCGGTGCAAACTTCAAAAAAGGTGGTGAAAGCGGCCTGATTATTGAGCCACTCGAAGCCGAACTTCGTAAAGAAGTTGAAAAATTGAAAAGTATTGCGATGTCTAGCGGCCGTACCTTCGAAGGCGATATGACCATTATCGCCGACGAGTCCGTGAGCTACAGACTCCTCGTCGAAGTGATGCAGACCGCAATTGGTGCCGAATTTAAAAAATTCAGATTTGCTGTTATCCAGGGTTCAATGAAAGAGAGTGGACGTTATTCAGGCGCTCCCGAACTCCCATAATTGCCGCTTCCAGCTAGGCCATCACTTCACGACAATTGCTCTGTTCGCGTGAAGTGATGTGCTTTAGGGAGATATAAAAATCCGGAGGATTGCACAATGGCTGTGCAAGAGCCTAAAAAATGTCTGCGCATCGGCGTGTTTCGGGGTAAACAAAAACTCGAAGACCGCACACTGACTAAGCGCCATACCGTTTCCATTGGACAGGATGATTCCAATACTTTTTGCATCCTGTCTTCGGCTGTGCCCAAAAAATGGAATCTCTTTCTGCATAATCAGTCGCACGATTCCTATACCCTGTGCCTGCAAAAGGCTAAAATGAAGGGCAGGGTCCTCGTTAAACCCGGCGTCGATATCAAACTGGACGATACCTTAAAAGCCAGCAATTACGTCCAGATTACCAGCGATAAAGTCTATGTCACGCTCACCAGCCAGTCGCGTGGTCAGCTCATCTTCGGCAAGATTACCATTTTGTTCGATTTCAAATACAATCGCGACGAAATGGCTGCTGCCAGATTGCTCTATTCGCCACCCTCTGTTTGGGAAAAGCTCGCTGAACTCTTCCCCCGCGTCTTTGCGATTACCCTCATCCTGTCTTTCTTTGCGCACTTGATCCCGTTGCTCTATGTCGGGTTGCAGGATTGGCCGCGCGATGATGAAACCATCGTGATGCCCTCGTGGATGAAGCCCGTTAAGATCGAGGAAATGCAGATCGATAAAGAACCGGAACCCACCGAAGAACCTGTCATCGTCGAAGATGGCCAGGATGTTATCGCGGATGTGCCCGTCGATACTGAACCTTCGATGGATAGCGGCGCAACCCGCGATCAGCTGATGGATCAGATTACCGACAAACACCGCGAACAGGGTGCTCTGATCACCGCACAAATCCTCGGTGCCGAAGGCGGTATCGAAGGGTTCTACGGTGATATGCTCGGCAGCAATACCCATATCGCTGATATGTCCGATATCGCTGCTGGTGATATCGGTGCTTCGGCCAGCGGAAATCTGCTCAATCAGTTGGCCGCAGGCGATGGAAGCGGCGGCGCTGGCGCAGGTTTGCTCGGCATCGGCTCCGGAACCGGTACAAATGGTCCTCAGGTCGTCGTCGATAATTCAAACAAAAAAACAACTACCCGTGCAAAAGTCGAATTCAAGGTCTCTGAAAAGTCCGATTTCGCCAGCGCTCCGCCTCCCGGCAGCAAAGAAGCCATCGAAAAGATGTTTCAACGCAAAAAAGGTGATATCACCAGCTGCTATCAGCGCGTCATGAATGCACAGGGTAAAGCCTCCGGCCGTCTCGTCATCAGCATCCTCGTCACAAAAGAAGGAACGGTGATGAAGGTCGAAAAAGTCGAAGATCAAATCGGCGGCGAAATGTTCTCATGCGTGAAACAACGCATTATGAACTGGAATTTCGGTGCAATGAAATCACCTATCGCATTCAAAAAGACCTGGGTCTTCAGTTAAAAAAAAGCCTCGCAGTTGCGAGGCTTTTTTTTTAGCTTTGCATGGTGATTGTGATGAGCTTTTCAGGTTTTGGAGATTAGTCAGTTTGTCCGGGTGTGCCTTTAAAAGAACACGCCGTGCATCCCGACCATCAGCCTTTCCCAGACGACCTGCTCGTTCAGATTTCCCAGAAAAGCGCCGTGGATTTCCTGAATCAGGCTGCCGGCGCGCTGCAGATCGTTCGCGCTTGTTTTGTCCAGTCGTGCGATCATGCGGTCTTTGTAGTGCTTCAGCATAATGGGCGCATCGGGCTCGGATTTGAGCAGCAGCATGTCGCGGATATATATGGCCATTAGCGATAACAGGTGATCCGCCATGCTCTTTTTGCCTTTGAGCGCAGCAGCCATTCCAAATGCATCGAGCGTTGAGCCGATCGACAGCATTTCTTCGAACGTATGGATGACCTCGGTTTTATAGTCGCCCTCACTGAGCTCGAGTGCTGTCGAAAAACTCCCGTTCGACAAGGCTGCGAGCTGTATTGCAACATCGGGTGTCACACCGCGGGATTGCAGAAACTGCGCAACTTCTTCGCTGCTGAATGGCGCAAATCTCACGATTTGACAGCGGCTGATGATGGTCGGCAGCAGCTTTTGTATCTGCGGCGTTATCAATAAAAAGGTCGTATTCGGATCCGGTTCTTCCAGCGTCTTGAGCAGACAGTTCGCCGCAGCATCCTGCATCTTGTGAATATCGTGGATCATCACGAACCGGTGCGGCGCTTCGTATGGCGGATAGATGAGCCGGTGCTGTAAATCGCGGATGGTTTCTATTTTAATCGTCGCTGTTTCCTCGTCGATTTCTATGAAATCGGGATGATTGTTTTCGGCGATGCGTTTGCAGTTTGAGCACTTCTGGCATCTTTGCAAGTTCTGCGGCGTTGTTTGTTCGCAAAGCCATGCCTGTACAAATGCTTTGGCGAGCATGCCTTTGCCGATGCCGTCGGGACCTGTAAAGAGCAAGGCATGGTGCAAACGGCCCGTCTGCGTGGCATGAATCAGACCGTTTTTAACCGTTGTATGTCCAATGATATCTTCAAACATTACAAAATATACTTTCTCATATCGACGTCTTCGATGAGATCGCCCAGATGCGACTGAACATATTGTGCATCAATTGTGTAATGTTTTCCATGATTTTCGCTTGCTTCGAAAGCGATATCGTCGAACACCCGCTCGATGACGGTGTGCAGCCGCCGGGCACCGATGTTCTGCATTTTCTCGTTCGCGCGAAATGCCGAATTCGCCATGGAGTGCACCGCATCGTCGGTCACCTCAATGGTTACATCCTCAGCTTTAAGCAGCATCTGATACTGTTTGATGAGGTTGTTGTGCGGCTCGGTAAGGATGCGGACGAAATCGGCTTCGGTGAGTTTGTCGAGCGTGACGCGAATCGGGAATCGCCCCTGCAATTCGGGAATCAAATCGGTGGGCTTCGAAACATGAAATGCGCCGCTTGCAATAAACAGAATGTGGTCGGTCCTGATAAATCCGCATTTGGTTTTTACGCTTGATCCTTCGATAATCGGGAGCAGATCGCGCTGCACGCCTTCGCGGGAGACATCCGGGGAATGACCGCCGCCGCCGGCATTTCCGCCCGACACGGCGATCTTGTCGATTTCGTCTATAAAGATAATGCCCATTTGTTCGACGCGCTGAACCGCCTCGCGTTCAATCGCTTCTTTGTCGAGGAGATTATCTTCGGCATCGCTCTGAATCTGCCGCAACGCATCCGCAACCGGAATGCGTTTGGTGACTTTTTTCTGTGGTGCCAGTTTTTGCAAAAACTCGCCAAACGACTCATCCTGCTCGCGATTACTATTGCCCATGGGTGCAAATATATCGAATTGTACTTCCGATTTTTCAATCATCTCGATTTCGATATTGCGATCGTCCAAAGCGCCGCTGCGCAGCAGTTCAAGCAGTTCATCTTTTTGATCCTGCGTCATTTCATCGAATTTTTCGCCCCGGCTGTCTGCGATACAGCCTGCAACGGCTTCTTCGGCCTCTCGCCGCGCGCGTTCCTGGATGTTTTTGGTGAACTCTTCGCGAACGAGTTTCACACCGACTTCCATCAAATCGCGAATCATACTTTCGACATCGCGGCCAACATAGCCGACTTCTGTAAATTTCGATGCTTCGACTTTTAGAAACGGTGCTCTTGATAGTTTGGCAAGACGGCGTGCTATCTCGGTTTTCCCGACGCCGGTCGGTCCAATTAATAGTATGTTTTTGGGTGATATTTCATCCCGCATATCACCTTCGACCTGCAGTCTTCGCCATCTGTTTCGCAGCGCAATGGCAACCGCGCGTTTGGCCTGCGCCTGGCCAATAATATATTTGTCCAGCTCTTTTACGACATCTTTCGGACTCAGTGTTTCCGGCATTTTAATTGGCATATAACGACGCTCCAATACTATTGTATAATTGGTGTATCATTGGCTGGTATGGTTTTGCATATAATGTGATCGTTTGTATAAATGCAAAGACCCGACGCAATTTTCATGGCTTTCATGGCAATTTCTTCCGACGACAGGTCGGTGTTTTCCATCAGCGCCAGCGCGGCAGCCTGCGCATATCCCGACCCCGACCCGACGCTCATCACGTTCTGGTCTGGCGTAATCACGTCGCCCGTGCCCGAAATCGTCAGCGTGATATCCTTATCTGCGCACAAAAGCATGGCTTCCAGGTTTTTCATATATTTATCCATTCGCCAGTCTTTTGCCAGTTCGACCGCGGCGCGCAAAAGCTCATTATTGTTCTCGTTGAGCTTGATTTCCAGCCTGTCGAACAGGGTGAGCGCATCCGCAGCCGATCCCGCAAATCCAACGATGACGCGGCCGCCGGCGAGTTCACGCACTTTTCGCGTGCCGTGCTTAATCGACATATTGCCAAGGGTGACCTGCCCGTCTCCGGCAATCGTCACAAATCCGTTTCGCCGCACAGCCAGAATCGTTGTGCTGCGTACGATTGGTCTGCCTTTTTTATCGAAATTGTCCATACAAATCCCATGGTTGCGGCGCGCCAAAATAGCGCGCATTGGGCGAATTTATGCACATTTCAAAAAAAGGCAAACGTTTGTTTGTATATTTGTTTCATTGCCTATGCGCTGCGCGCATACGGCAATGGGGCGCGCTATTGCATACGCGCGCCCGTTACTCTCCGCACATTTATCGCTATTTTACCCGTACGAATTTCTCTCCTTTATACACGCGCACCGGATTCCCTCGCACCAGCTTTGTATGCTCTCGCCAGGCCGCATTCTTCTGGTTTTGAGCCGCTTCTGCCTCGCGCTGCGCAAATATGGCATTCAGCTTTTCCATGGCGATGCGCCGGTTCTGCAGCTGGCTGCGCTCTTCGGTTGCTGTCACCGTAATCCCGGTTGGCACATGAATCAGTCGAACGCCGGTTTCTACCTTGTTGACATTCTGGCCGCCCTTGCCGCCGCAGTGAAATCGCTCAAACCGGACATCGCCTTCTTTGCATAATTGTGCGGCAGCAGGAATGATGCTCACGTCGATAAACCAGTTCTTTCGCAAATGATGCGGCCTGAACGGACTTTGACATATCCATTCAACCGTGCCTTCCAGTTCCGATAAATCGGTCTGCGTCGAAAATAATATAGATTTGTAACATCCTTCGGCAAAGCTGTTTACCATCGCTTCACACAGCAGGATATCGGGATATTCTTTTTTTAGTGCTTCGTACAGTAATGATACTGCGCGCGAGCACTCCAGCGGTCCAAGACCTGCGCTAATCTGTATCAGCATTTCTGTTCTCCGTGTTGTCTTTATAGTTATATAGCGGTTTTAGCAAATGTTCGATTTGAACGGTTTCGCAAACGGCGTCCTGAATATCGCTCAGGTTTCTGTAGCAAAATGGCGATTCATCCAGTGTCGATCGGTTGATGCAGCTGCTGTATATGCCGTCAACAGCCTTTTTGTATGCCGATACGCTGAATTGTTTTTGTACATCTTCGCGTTTATACAGCCGGCCGGAACCATGGGGCGCAGACATATTCCACAATGCATTGCCTTTGCCTTTGCCAAGAATCACGCCGTCCTTCATGTGAATGGGGATGATTACCGGTTCCGACGGTTTTGCCGATATCGCGCCTTTTCGAAGTATATATCTTTGCCTGAGGCTGCCTCCTGCAGATGATACTTCGTATGGTTCAATATAATTATGACAGCATGAAACGATTTCACCGGCAGTTTTCCATTTCATCTTTTTCAGTATGGTTCGGAGTATGGTTTCGCGGTTCAGCCGTGCAAATGTTTGTACAATTACTGCGTCATGCAGGTAGTTTTGCATGAGTTCCCCCTCCAGCCATGTCGTTTCGTATGGCTCTGCAATCCCCGCATTTTTGAGATGTCGCATGCCTTCGCGGCAATAGTATTCGGCGACTTCTTTGCCCAGATGTCTGCTTCCCGAATGAATGACGATATAGATGCCGCCATCCTCGTCGCGATCGATTTCTATAAAATGATTGCCGCCGCCAAGAGTTCCCAGACTGCATAGCGCTTTGTTCGTCTGAATATGTGCGCTGCAGATGATTTGCTCAAAGTCAAAATCTGTTTTTGGGGTTTTATGGATGTGACACCCTGTCGGTACATTATCGCGGATAATGCTGTCCAGCTTTTGAAATTCGAGTTTCGGCGATTGCAGTCTGACCATCGTCATTCCGCAGCCGATATCGATACCAACCAGCTGGGGCATCACACAATTGCAAAAAGTCATTGTCAGCCCGATAGGACCGACTTTTCCCGGATGCACGTCGGGCATGACCCTGATAATTGAATCTCTTGCCGCACGGTGATTGCAAATCATCTGGATTTGGGCAAGGGCATAGCTGTCTATGGCAATCCGGGGATCGTCTGCAGTGTAGATCACGGCATCGCAGTATTCACCGTGAACGTTTTTTATTTTCATATCTTTCTCTGTCGTTAGATGTAAATCCACACGTCAGAGAAGCGCATTTCGATTTATATTTCTTCCAAAATCCACTCGCTTGTCTGACGTAAAACTATGATTGCTGAACATAAACTCGATCTGCGCATTTTTTCCTCCTATTGATTCGTTGTATTTAATAGCTTTGGCTTTGTCATGCCTGGATCAAAGCCGTTAATCCTTCTCGTTTGATATGAGCTCATATCAAACGGCCACAAGTATAGCAATTAATCTGAAGGTTTCAAGAGGGGAGGGTGGAAATACCGCGTTTAACGTGGGTAAATTATTACTTAAGCCACGTGGACATTCCCAAATGGTACAGTTTTGGCGAAATGGGGTGGGGGCCCCATTTCGATCTTTGCAGGCCATAGAAGACAGTATGTGTTCAGCAGAATCAACACATTATTGTGGATTCCAAAGGGGCCGGAATGAGCGCCATCCGGTGAATGGCGCGAATGTAGAGCCCAGTGAGCAAATCAAATGCGCAAGTCGAAGCGCATTGCGCGAGAGACGCAGCGAATTTGATATTGCGAACTGTGGAATTTAGCCCTTTGGCGGGGTCTGGGGCAGAGCCCCAGAAAAAGTAAATTCGGTTGGAGCAATTCCCCCGGATTTGGCATTCCGTGCCAATCGGTCCATAATAAGCGCGGGGGCAAGTTGGATTAGGAAACCAGGAAATTGCTATGGATCTAAGGCTTTCGGATCAGATCGATCCGTTTTTGAATGCGCTCAGGCTTAAAGGGTATTCGGAGTGTACGATCGAATCGTATGCACTGGATTTGCGGCAGCTGATAGGCTATTTCGAGGATATTGGCGAGGGCGATATTTCTGTGCAAACACTGACGCGCCAGCGGATGAGGGAGTGGCTGGGCAATGCGCTGGGGGACCAGAAACCGGCTTCGCGTGCGCGCAAGATCTCGGCTGTTCGTTCGCTTGTCCATTTCCTCATTCGTCAGGAATCCATCGAAAAAAGCCCTTTCGAGAATTTGCAGAATCCCAAGATTCCTAAGCAGCTTCGCCCGACCTATACCGTGGATCAGATCAATGTGCTGCTCGAAATCCCGGCAAGTGCCGATGCTTTGACAATTCGTGATCTCACTGCATTCGAGCTCATGTATTCGAGCGGGTTGCGTGTGAGCGAGCTGGTGAGCGTGAACATTTGTGATATGGATTTTATCGAGGGCTGGATTCGCGTGATTGGTAAAGGCAATAAAATGCGCGAAATTCCAGTCACGACGACTGCGATCGACTTGATTGGCCGCTATCTCGCCGAATCCCGTCCCACTCTCACCGCAAAGGATGGATCGCAGGATGACGAAGCACTGCTGCTGAATTCGCGAGGCGGCCGCATCACGGCGCGGAGCATCCGGCGGCTTTTGCACGAACAGGAAATCGAAAAAGGGCTTAGCGATGATGTTTCTCCACACGGCCTGCGTCATGCCTTTGCGACACATCTGCTCGAAGCCGGTGCCGATATGCGTGCAATTCAGGATATGCTCGGACATGCTCGTCTTTCGACGACCGCCAGATATACCCACAATCACTACGAGCGGCTGGTAAAAGTCTATGACAATGCGCATCCGCGGGCACATATTTCGTCCGACGGCACGCATGATTTATCGTCTAATGATATCTGAATTGTGCTATAAGACTCCGACAGCGGTTGTCGCTGATTTGTGCACTCAGGAGGTATTGTTATGGCTATTCATCCACAGGCCGGTATTAAGGCAGATCCACGTGATTTGGTTAACATTCCCCGTCTGATGGCGGATTATTTTACCATTCGTCCGGATATGGACAATCCGGCATGTCATGTCGTTTTTGGAACCAGCGGACATCGCGGCGTTTCGGGCAAAGCATCCTTTAACGAGGCGCATATCATGGCGATTTCGCAGGCTGTTGCGGAATATCGTCTGGGTGAAAATATTCGCGGACCGCTGTATATCGGTATGGACAGCCATGCATTGAGCGAGGCTGCTTTTGTGACAGCTCTCGAAGTTCTCGCCGCCAACGATGTCGATGTGATTGTACAGTCCGGTTTGAGCTATACCCCGACCCCGGTGGTGAGCCACGCTATTTTGTCGCATAACCGCGGTCTTGCAAACGATGATTCCCGCAGAGCTGATGGCATTATTATCACGCCGTCGCACAATCCTCCGGAATATGGCGGATTTAAATACAATCCACCCACCGGCGGTCCGGCCGATACTTCGACGACCAAATGGATTCAGAACCGGGCCAACGATTTACTGCGTCATCAGAACAAAGACGTGAAGCGCGTCGTTCTCAATGCCCAAAAGAAACATCCCAGGATTTCGTTTGAAGATTATATCGCCCCATACGTCGCTGATTTAAAGAATATCATCGACATGGATGCGATTGCTTCGTCGGGGATTCACCTGGGCGTGAATCCGCTTGGTGGTTCGACGCTCGATTTTTGGGATGCGATTGCCAGCCATTACCATTTGAACATGACGAATACGCAGCCTTATCTGGATGCGACTTTTGGCTTTATGACCCGTGATCACGACGGCAAGATCCGCATGGATTGCTCGTCGCCTTATGCCATGGCTTCGCTTATCAAGATGAAGTCCGATTTTGACCTCGCATTTGCCTGCGATCCCGATGGCGATCGGCATGGCATTGTGACTTCATCCGGGTTGATGAATCCCAACCACTATCTCGCAGTGATGATCGAGTATCTTTACACGAGCCGGGATCGCTGGCCTTCGAATCTGAAGGTCGGAAAAACGCTTGTTTCGAGTGCGCTCATCGATCGCGTGGCTGCCGGTATCGGCCGTGAAGTTTGTGAAGTTCCCGTAGGATTCAAGTGGTTTGTCGATGGACTGTTCAGCAAGACCATTGGATTCGGCGGTGAAGAATCGGCCGGTGCGTCATTCCTGCGGTTTGATGCCAACGTCTGGTCGACCGATAAAGACGGCATGATTCCTTGTTTGCTCGCTGCCGAAATGACGGCCAAAACCGGTTTGGATCCACATGCGCGTCATCAGGAGCACGTGAAGAAATATGGCGAACCAGCCTATGGTCGAATCGAAACCCCTGCGGATGCACGCGTTCGCAAGTTTTTGGGTTCGCTGACGCCCGATATGGTTAAAACCGATAATCTGGCCGGCGAAAAGATCTCGCAGGTGCTCACCAATGCACCGGGAAATCATGCGCCCATCGGTGGACTGAAGATTTGCGCACCATCGGGATGGTTTGCGGTGCGTCCGTCGGGTACAGAGGATATCTATAAGATTTATGCCGAGAGCTTTAAAGGGGCGGATCACCTTGCTGCCATCCAGCAGCAGGCCGTTGAAATCGTGAACGATATGACGAAACGAGAGGCGCTATGATTCAAGTAGAGGAACATTATCCGCTTGCGCGGCTGACGACATTTGGTATCGGCGGATTCGCAAGGAAATATGCGGCTCCCACAAGTGCAGAATCGCTCATTGAGGTGCTGACGCTAGCCAAATCCGAGAATGCTCCTGTGTTTATTCTTGGGGCTGGCAGCAATACACTGATTAATGATGATGGATTCGAAGGCTATGTCATTCACCCTGCAATGAAATCGGTCGACTGGCAGGATCAGTCGGATGGATCGGTGCTGGTCACGATAGATGCCGGTGCCCCGTTTGATGACGTGGTGAGCGAATCGTGTCGCCGCAATCTGGGTGGTATTGAGTCTTTAAGCGGTATTCCGGGATCGGCCGGCGGCAGTCTGGTGCAAAATATCGGCGCATACGGCCAGGAAATCTCCGAGTGCTTTGTGCGCGCCCGCGCCGTTCGTCTCGATAACTTTGAGATCTGCGATTTGTCGCGGGAGGATATGGCGTTTTCATATCGTCATACATCGCTTAAAACATCATCGCCATCGCATGTGATTGTATCGGTATCGTTAAAACTGAAGCCCTACGACGTGGATGCAGCGGCTGAGCGCTGCATTGCGCATGGATTCAAGCAGATCGCATTGCGCAGACCCCAGACGGCGATGGCGCTTCGTGATCTCGTGCTCGAAACGCGGCGTTCCAAAGCCATGTGTTATGATCCGGCCGATTTTAACACGCATGGTGTCGGCAGTTTCTTTGTGAATCCGACCGTATCGAATGAAGATGCACAGCGGCTGAATGCAGCCAGTGCCATTCGATACCAAAAGAGCATTCCGTGCTATCCGACAGACGACGGCCGCATGAAACTTTCGGCTGCATGGCTGATCGAAAAAGCAGGGTTTAATAAGGGCTATTGTTATAAAGGCGTTTCTTTGAGCGAGAAGCATTGCCTCGCCATTGTAAACCGGCAAAATGCAACTGCAGCGGATATTGTAGAATTCGCCAATGGTATTGCATCGTATGTGTATATGGCGTTCAGAATCGAACTGCAGCCGGAAGTCGTGTATCTGGCGCAGAATTCGATTGCGCCGCTGCCAATTCATCCCCGGGATGCCGAGGTGACCGGAACGCCGCTGCGCCCGAATTCTCACCTTTATCAATAGTATCATTTGGATGCCACAGAACCACTTGAAGTTTCTGTGGCATCTTTGTATGGTTTGATATTGGTTGCTGAGGCAACCAGTGTGGCTATGATTGCATTTAATTGCAGCTGCTGTGTGGTGGCTGCTGTGCTGGAGCAACTGAAATGAGATATCAAAAAATCGCAGGATTTGCAGTGATGATTTGCAGTCTTTGGTTATTGGCTGGCTGCCATACCACACCAAATACGACGCAGACTGCGGCAGATGTTCAGAGCTCCGAAATACAAAAGACCGGCGACAGTGGTGCGTCTGTGACTCTGAAAGATACGGATATTCCGGAGTTTGCTTCGCGCGTGTCGTGGCCGGATTTCGATGTGGAAAATGCTTCGGAACCTGTATACAAGATTAACAGCGGCGTGCAGGACGGCGTTTGGGTCGAAGCAAAAGGGTATTTCCGCATACCGCTCGATAAAGTATACGAAGATCTCGTCGATGTGAAAATTATGGGGCCTACTTATCTCACCGACGATATTAAACAAAAGAATCTGGTGAAGAATCCGGTTCTGACGACTTACGAAATGGATATAAAGATGCGCTACATCATGAGTGTGGAATTCTCGATTGGTGTGCGCATCGAAGCCTTTTATGATGCAGACGGCAATCTGAGCGGCTATTTGTATAATAGCAACAAATCGGAAGGCACTCGCTTTATCAAAAAAATCGACGAACAGCTCGTGATCAGGCACATTCGGGATGACTGGTTCAGTGCGGAATTCAAGAGCCTGAATGTTGCGTCGATGGATAAGGAAGAAGAGACGCGCAAACATATCGAATCGCTGTTTGGGCGCTGGGCACAGATTTCGGCAGCTGAGTGATTTGGCGCACTTTGGTGTGAATCGTTTCCATAAGCTGATCGTAGTTGATGGTAATCATGCGGGCGGGCGTATGGCGTATCAGCGCCATAGACCGCCCCGGTGGGCGTATGGCGCGGCAGCGCCATAGCCACCGCAATAAAAACATATTTTTATAGACAGGCTGCATTTGTCTGCGATAGATAAATTCTTTGGTGGTATGTTTTGTTTTGGGAGGCACCAATGGATAGAAAGTATTTGTATGTTGCGGCGCTTGTTGCGGCGTGTGGTATATCGGGTTGTTCCAGCGATGCGATTCAGATTGGGGGCGAGTGCGAGGGCCCGGGATGCGGCAGTCAGCCGGTGGATATATGTTCAGGTCCGGATTGCGATGAGACGTGCGAAGGGGATGGCTGCGACAAACCGATTGAATACGATACTTGTTCGCATGCCTGCTCGCCAGAAGATCGCAAGTGTGATGGTGCAAAAGTCGTTGTTTGCGTGACAGACAAGGACGGATGCCGCGGTTGGAGCGCTCCCGTGGATTGCGGCCATAATATGGTCTGCGACAGCGACAGGAATGAATGCGTTGCCGGATGCGCTGATGCTTGTACGCTGGGAGCGGTGGAATGCCGCGGGGCTGAGGTCGTGACCTGTTTGAAGGATGGTGAACAGGGGTGCACCTATTGGAGCTTGCCGGCGAGCTGTGGCGAGAATCGGCATTGCGAGGAATCGACGCACGAATGTGTGGATGGATGCGTGGATGAGTGCGTTGCGGGGGCTGCGGAATGTGCCGATGAAGAGATTCGGTATTGCGGCCAGTTCGATGAAGATGCATGTTTGGAGTTCGGCCCTTCGGAAGATTGCGGTACCGATATGATTTGCGATGCCGCCACGAATTCCTGCATGAGACTTGGTTGTGATGTCGAGTGCGCAGCTGGAGAAACGTCTTGTAATGAAGGCGATACCGCCGTGATGCGCTGTGAGCCGATCGCCGGAACCTCTTGTAATACATGGGTGACACAGGAATCGTGCGGCAGCGGTAAGTCTTGTACAAACAGCAGCGGCAGTCCTGTTTGTGCCGTGACGACACTGAATTGTAATGTCGGCGACAAGAAATGTTCGGATGATGCCAAATCGTTGCTCACTTGTATAGAAAATGACAGCGGAAATGCCTGGCAGACCGCGCCCTGCGGTTCGAATGAAATATGCGATGCATCCAAACTATCATGTGCTGCAACCTGTACCGATGCATGTACAGAGAATAATACTCAGTGTACATCAAACAACAAGGGCACACAGGTTTGTAAGCGCGGTGCAAATGGATGCACTTCGTGGGTCGCAGGCGAAACCTGCGGCACTGCGCAATCGTGTTCGGGCGGCAGATGCGTCGATAACTGCGGGACTCAATGCGAAGAATTCTCAATCGTTATTTTGCCGGATACACAAAACTATACAAGATACAGCACCCAGCAGAAAACCACCTATCACAAGCAGATGGATTGGATTAAGAATAATAGAAATAATGCGACCCTGCTGCCTAATTTGAAGATGGTCGTGCACATGGGCGATATCACTAACGATAATACCGATGTACAGTGGAAAATCGCCAAAGATGCACAGAATATATTAAAGGAAGCAAAGATTCCGTTTACTGTGGTCAATGGCAATCATGATTACCGCGTATCAGGGAAAATTGGCGGCCGCAGTAAAACCAAGTTCCCGACCTATTTCCCCGAATCGTATCTGAAGGAAATCGTCGGTTACGGCGGTATCTATGATAAAGTGAATACCTATAGTTATTTCACCGCCGGCGGTCAGGATTATATGGTGCTCAATCTTGAGTTTGCGCCGCGTCAGGAAACCTTGTGCTGGGCCAATCGCTTGCTTCAGAAACCCGAGAATCAGAATAAGAAAGTCATCGTTACGACACATGCCAATGTATCTCATAAAAAAGAAGGCAATTCAAAACCGTCGTATGGCGGAAAACCCAAAAACCAATTCGTTGCAAATGGCGCAAGCGGCAGCGAACTGTGGAACGGTTTTACATCGCGTCATTCCAATATTATTATGATTTTGAACGGTCATGTGGGTGACAGCGAGCGGCGCGCAGATAAAGGAAACAACGGGAATATCGTACAGCAGATTCTGACGGATTATCAGTTCGAGAAACCATGCACTGCGAATAAATTATCGGGATGCACCGCGTCATGCCAGCATGCCGTGGGCGCCGGAAATGGCTGGCTGCGCGTTCTCAAGTTCAATCCGAAAAAGAATATGGTTTCTGCGGAGTCCATCTCTGTTGTATCCGGAAGCACTTCGTTCTTCTCCGGGCAGGGAACCGACCAGTTCTTCTGCTCGCCACTGTTTGATACAAGCAATAAAGGTGTCACTTGTAACGATTGCGATAACTGGTATCCAAAAGATCCGGCGCACGATGATCACAAGTATGATATCGTGTACGATTATACGACACCAAGCGTAAATAAATATGACGATAAGGGATATCTCGGTTTCATTCACCGAAATATTAATTCGAACAGCGACGGCGATCAGATTCAGCCCGTTGTCGCTACGAATGATACCGGGCGGCTTGTATACGTTTGGGAAGATGATTCCGACGACAGCGATGGAAAGATTACAACAACATCCAATAATGCACACGATATCTATGCGCGTGTGATGCTGCCCGAATCGTGCGCCATCAGCGGCAATTCCCAAATCGTTGTAAATGTAAAGACCGAAGGTCATCAGTCGGAACCCGATGTTGCCATGGATAAAAATGGTAATTTTGTCGTCGTCTGGACCGATGATCACGACAACAATGGTTCGACACAGATATATATGCGCGGCTTCAATGCCGATGGTTCGCAGCGATTCGCTACAAAAACCGTGAATACTATCGATACGCGCAATCAGTATCAGCCGCGGATCGCGATGGCCGCCGACGGACAGTTCGCAGTTTCGTGGACGGATACAGAATCGAGCGCCAGCACGCCGCAGATTAATGTTCGCGGATTTACGGCAGATGGCAAAGAGGCTTTTGCACAGCGCGCAATCGCAGACGAAGTTGCCGGATCCCGCATCAAATCCGATATCTTTATGGATAATTCCCATAATATCATCGTCGTTTGGGAAGATGATGAAGACGGCAATGGCTCGACTCAGGTGAAAATGCGCATTCTGGATGCTTCCGGTAATAACAAAACCAAGGTGAAAACGGTGAATTCCGCTTCAAAGGGCGACCAGAATATGCCGTCGGTGTCCGGAAAACCTGATGGATCCGAATTCATCGTCGTTTGGCAGAATGTGGCTACTTCGACGAACTATTCAATCATGGGAAGAACCTTTAATGCAAGCGGTGCAGAAATCAATGCCGATTTCACACTCTCGAACTCGGATGTCGCTCAGAAGGTGACCGATCCCCACGTCTGTATGAACGCCAAAGGCGCGGCTAAAGTTGTGTGGTATAATCCAACACCAAAAGATATAAAAATGCGCGTCTTTGAAAATGGTGCGGTATCTACAAAAGAAGAACAGCGCGTGAATTCTCCGGGCAACGAAAAGGCTAATAATTCCATCGCATACGAAACTGCAAAATCCTATCAGCCGGCAATTGCCTGTACGCCCAACGGCGATTATGCGATGATTACATTCTCCGATGATAACGACGGAAACTCTGCATTCGAAATCTTCGCAGTCGGCACTCTGATTACTAAAACATCAATTTAATATAGATGCGTTGAACTATCATGGATATTCATTGTTAATATGACGAATGGCTTATCGCTTGTGGTCTGGCTCTGATTTCCAGCCATAAGCCATAAGCCATAAGCCATAAGCAATCTGTATCCATGTATGTGCAACAACGCTTTTGGGTTCCGTATTTCATTGTATATAAAGTTAAATAGGATATTTGTATGAAGTTTACTGGTTTGTTAGCGGTTTCTTTTGCAATTGCGCTGGGATGCTGGGGATGCGGGGATAATGCGAAATCATCGGATGGTCAGAATAACAGCACATGTACAGGGGTGAACTGTCAGTCTGGGATGGATTGCCAATGCGCGGACGGTTCCGATTGCCCCGACGGTGATGCGCAAAAATGCGGTAGTGCGCCGGTTTGCCAGTGCCCCGACGGTTCTGATTGCCCCGACGGTGATGCAGAAAAATGCGGTAGTGCACCGGTTTGCCATTGCCCCGACGGTTCCGATTGCCCCGACGGTGATGCGCAAAAATGCGGTAGTGCGCCGGTTTGCCAGTGCCCCGACGGTTCCGATTGCCCCGACGGCGATGCGCAGAAATGCGGTAGTGCGCCGGTTTGCCAATGCCCCGACGGTTCCGATTGCCCCGATGGTGATGCCGAAAAATGCGGTAGGGCGCCGGTTTGCCAATGCCCCGACGGCGGAGAATGCCCCGGTGGGGACGCAGAGAAAATCGGTGGGGCGGCGGTTTGCCAAGACC
>JAEEGL011652099.1_pt1 | contig 21455 bp, 12 predicted proteins | sample 9134231 | NCBI WGS metagenome assembly JAEEGL01 (sample SAMN16246548, study PRJNA631951) | gut metagenome | biome: gut microbiome; feature: rumen; material: fiber-attached | host: Bos | place: Iran: Karaj | collected 2018-10
AATTCGTAATGCGTAATGCGTAATGCGTAATGCGTAATGCGTAATGCGCAATTCGTAATGCGTAATGCGTAATGCGTAATGCGCAATTCGTAATGCGTAATGCGTAATGAATGTTGTTAGAGACGTGCGGACCGCACGTCTGTACTGGGGGTAGTGGTTATGGGTTAATTCGTAATTCGTAATGCGTAATTCATAATGCATAATTCGTAATGCGTAATTCATAATGCATAATTCGTAATGCGTAATTCATAATGCATAATTCGTAATGTGTAATGGATAGAGACGTGCGGATCGCACGTCTGTACAGGTGATTAATGGGTTAATTCGTAATGCGTAATTCGTAATGCATAATTCATAATGCATAATTCGTAATGTGTAATGGATAGAGACGTGCGGATCGCACGTCTGTACAGGTGATTAATGGGTTAATGCATAATAAAGAGCAGGCACGCCCCATCGGGGCGTCACATCAGTCGAATGGCGTAAAGAGGAGTGTGATTTTGTCAGCATTTGTATGTGGAATGTATCATGAGGCAAATAAGGTGTTATGTATTTAAAATAGTTGCTTTTTTATAGTGTCAGCGTAGACTGGAGATGGGTTATTGTCTTATTCCTTATGGATGGATGTATGAGAATATTAAGAATTCACCTGGCTGCCGTCATTTTGGGGATTGCCTTATCGCTGTTTTCGGCGACTGCTTTTGCACAGGATGATCCGTGTTATTCACTGGATGCGAATGAAGACTGGTGGCGGCTATTTTCTGAGTTCAGTTCTGCATTTACGGCGAAGGATTACAAGCTGGCTCTTGCCAAGACACAGGAGCTTCAGAATATCTGTGCGCGGTCAGCGGTTCTGAATTTGTCGATAGCGACGACGTATCGTGAGCTGGGGGAAGATACCAATGCATTGAAGTATTATCGGATTGCAGCAGAGAACTCGAAAGAGTTCAACGTACCGGATGAGATGCTTCAAAAGATTTGGTATGGCCGCTATGAGCTTGAGAAGAAGGATATTCTGTGCAATCGTTCCGAGTTGGATACAGTCAAGGGGGAGAACGAAGTCAACAAGCAGCGCATTCAGGAATTGAACGCAGAGCTGGATGCGAGCAAGCAGGCGACAGAATACAGTCAGCAACAGCGTGAGCAGGAGCGCGCTCGTTTCAAGACGATCCTGTGGACGGGAGTTGGTGTTGGTGCAGCTGGTCTCGTTTTGGGAATTACCGGAGGTGCGCTGCTTGGGAGTATAGATCCTGTTAATAAGGTCAAATGTGATGATTCACTCTGCAAGAAAACAAAATATGTCGAATTGCACGGAGCGTATCGGCCTGCCTGGACGCTGGTTGGACTCGGCATTGGCATGACTGCAGCCGGAGCGCTGATGGCAGGGATTGGCGGGTATTTTTATTCGCATGAGCCAGACTCGGTTGCGCTGTCATGGGAGATTGGACCGGGCAGTCTGGAAATGGGACTGACATTTTAAATCAGCGTGGTAAAAAGGAGCGCCGCAAAGCGGCGCTTTTTTTGTATTTGTCTGAGGAGTTGTATTGATGCACGATGATTTGCAGCTGCCAGTTTCTGATCATTCCGAAGGAAAGGCGGATGTTCCGAAGACTGAGAATGCACGTTATGAGGTAAATGTTCAGCATTATGCGCAGTACGACAAGACGGAGACTTCGGGGTATTCGGCAGAAACGCGAAAGAGTCTGACGTATGCAGCGCGTACTCCGTTTGCGAGATTTTTTCTGGATCTCGGTTTGATATTGTCGCGTCCGTCATTGTTCTGGCGTGGTCAGGCGGAGCATCCTGCGACGCTCGTTCAGGTTCATTGTCCGCATTTGCTGGTGCTCATCGTATTGCGTACGGCGGCAATCATATTGAGCGGTCTGTTCAAGAGCGATCAGGAGATTTCTCAGGTACTGGTTCAGGCGGGAACGCAGGCGCTTTTGATTATTCTGCTCGTGTGGGGGCTTGCGCTGCTGATAGTTCCGCTGACGGGACGTGGATTTCGTTATGACAAGGCGGTTCGCTTTGTGGGGTATGGGATAACGCCGATATTGTTTGTAGGAATTGTGAGCATCATTCCGGTGCCGTATCTTGGAACGATTTGCGATTTGCTTGCGATGCCGTGGGCCTTTGTGGTGCTTGGGGCAGGAATGCTTCCCTATCTGAAGCTAAAGCCGGAGCATGCGCCGGTACTGACGGGGCTGATCTGCGGTTTATTATTTTGTCTGTGGGGTGTACTGCCGATACTGATTCCGTATCTGATCGATTTCATTTTCTGGTGATTTGGTCATTATTTTGGGGATCTGAGAAAAAGTTTGTTTTATAACATTATAAAATACCAATTCATGGTATCCTGTTATAAATACGGATTGCTGCAGGATGCAGCCTCTAGCGACATGGATGTTGATATATGAAGCCCATAAAATGGATCCCGGTGCTGGGAATTTTGTTATTATTTGGCTGCGCAGCGCCAGTAGTTACGGACAATCCCGTTCAGCGGGAGATTGTTCGTGTTTCAGTGAATGATGGGAGCCCGGAGCAGGCACCGGTTGAGGTCGTCACATATCATGATACGGAGCGTCCGGATGGTGTGTTGGGGGATTCCGGTCAGTGCAGGCGTCTGATCACGTCGGAAGCATTGTTTTCGGATGCGGATGCGATGCAGGCGTGGGAATTGTACCGCAGCGGCCGGTATCCGGAAGCATCGTCTCAGTTTGAAAAGCTCGCTGGGGATGCTTCACAGGCTGCGTTTGAACGCCAGAAGCTCTATTTTATGGCGGCTTTATCCGAACAAAAACAAGGGGAAGAACATGCACCGGCAGCGACACGTCTGATGAAGCAGGCATTTGGTCTGAGTGCACCGCTGCAGCGTTCATCTGCGATATTTGGAACGAAGCTCGGGTATCAGGCGAAGTCCTGGTCGGATGTCGTGGAGTTTACGGAGTCGCTGCTTACGGAATCGGATTACCGGACGTACCGCGGGATTGCGTTGACGAATCTTGGCAAATACGAAGCGGCGGCGCTCGAATTTGATCAAATCGAGAATTATCCCAAGGCGATTCGCCTGGAGGCGCTCGAAGCGCGGGCGCGGGCACAGTCCGAGACGTCGCAGCTCAAGGCTGCATTGGAAACGTATCGCAGGATATACGAGATAGATCCTAACTCTGCGCAAGGGCAGATGGCTTCGGAAGCGATCATGGCGCAAAAGGACAAATGGCCGTCGGGATTCACGTTTCCGCGCGCGACGCAGAAGACCGATACCTCGAAATCGGCGCGGGATATTGCGCTCGGACATTTCAATGCGCATCGTTCGGAGCAGGCGATTTCGGCGTACTCGAAGCTTTTGAAGGATGACCGCAAGCGCAGCGATATTCCGAGAATCTGCGAAGATTTGTACAATATCGCGCGGAGTCACGTTAAGCTGCGTGCACATTCCAAGTCGCTCCCATTTTTCCGGGAGGGGCTTGAGACGTGTGAGAAGACGGATTTGCATGTAAAGATATTGTATTCTGCCGCCAAAGCGGCCTGGAATGCGGGAGAGAACACGCAGGCAATTGCATGGTATCAGGAGATCGTGGACAAGTATCCGGATCATTCGTACGCGGATGATGCGTATCATTATCAGGCGCAGATACTATCGGGGCAGAACAAGCAGGACGAAGCGCGAGAGAAGCTTCGCGAACAGATATCGAAGTATCCGGATGGCGATATGGCTATGGATGCGTACTGGATGCTTTTGTCGGATCTTTATGAGCGCGGGCTTTATCAGGAAGCGGTTGAGTTTGTGGATTCGAACCTGGAGCATGCGGGGGAATCGGATCTTTATTCGCAGGGGCGCCTGAAGTATTTTCAGGGCAGGGCCTATGAGAAGCTTTCGAACCGTCAGGCGGCGATTCAGAACTATCTGAAGACACTCGATGAGTATCCGCTGTCGTATTATGCGATGCTTTCGCTGGGGCGCCTTGAAGTGCTGGATGAAGTGCAGGCGAAGACTTGGCTTGAGACTTACCGGACGGGAACGTTTGAGCCGGATCAGGCGATGGATTATTGTTTTCAGGTCGTAGAGAATGAGAATTCATTTTTGGCGGCGCGGACGCTTGCACAGATTGGTTTGTATCGCGATGCACTGGATGAACTGGAACCGTTATTGGCGAGCAGTGATCAGCGTGTGACGTACGAAGCGCGCCTTGCGAAGGCGATATTGCTGCAGAAGAATGGCCAGTATTCGGACAGTGCGCGCCTTGCTGCGGGGCTTTTGAATCCGCAGCAGGATCTCATTTATCACAGTTATGCGCCGTGGCTTCTGGCGTATCCGAAGCCGTGGTCAAAGATCGTGAGCAGTGCTGCTGATCCGGAAAGTACGCTTTATTATACGACGTATGCGATCATGCGCGAGGAGAGCTATTACAATCCGAAGGCAGAGTCGTGGGCGAATGCGCGCGGCCTGATGCAGCTGATGCTTCCGACGGCGCAGTCGAGTGCGGCTGAAATCGGGCTTTCGAAACCGAGTGCCTCTGATTTGTTCAAGCCGGAGATCGCGATACCGATTGGATCGTCCTATATTGCGAAGCTCAACAAAATACTGGCGCCGCATCCGATGCTCGTATTGCCTGGATACAATGCAGGCCAGGGAAATGTGGGCAAATGGATGACGCGGTTCGCGGAAACGGATGTCGATTTGTATGTTGAAAAGATTCCGTTCAAGGAAGCTCGCCATTATGCGAAGCGCGTTGGTACGACACTGTGGCGGTATCGCTGGCTTTATGATAAGGCATTGCCGAAGAATTTTGATCCCGGCCAGAAAATCGGGGAATTGAAGCCATAATTAAAAAAAGAAGCCGCCGCGTATGAAATAGCGGCGGCAGCGAGCTGTAGGTCCGCGCTTGTGCGCGGGACAAAGCGAGCGACACTAAAAAGAAGAAAAGATGTCATACAAGGAATTAAAGATTTCTCAGAAGCTCGTAAAAACGCCGTACGAAAAGCTGATCGCGGCGTGTCTGGTGTCGCGGGATGCGGCGGATCTGGAGGCGATCGATTCTCTGTACAAGCAGTGTCAGGAGCGTCGCCTTTATCTGTTTGCTGAGGAGCACGAGTGTGCGTCGATTGTGGCGGCACGTCTTCAGGCGCTGAGCAAGTCGAGTCCGCAGTGGGATTATGCCCTGGATGACTGGAAATACCGTTTGAACCAGCGTTTTGAGGCGCTGGATGCGCTTGCGGATGCGCTGAAGCAGAAGGGGATTCCCCTGATTGCCTTGAAGAATGCGGGGATTGCGCGCGGGATATATCCCTATCCGGAAGAGTGTCCGATGGGGGATTTTGATGTTCTGGTGAAGAAATCGGATTTTGAGGCGGCGCATGAAGTTGTGATGTCGCAGGGATTTTCGCTTGGATTCAGGGCCGAGAACACGATTGAAAAAGAGGGTGTCAAGGAAGGGCTGCTGAGCGGCGGGACGGAATACAAGAAAGAGCTTGCGGATGACACGCTGTGGCTCGAACTGCAGTGGCGTCCGATAGCGGGACGCTGGATTGCGCCGGAAGTCGAGCCGAAGGCGGATGATTTGTTTGAAACAGCGATGCCGATCAAGGGCAGCAATATATTGCTTCAGGATCCGGTTTCGAATCTGCTTCAGGTGTCGCTTCATACGGCGAAGCATTCGTATGTGCGTGCGCCGGGGCTGCGTCTGCATACGGATGTCGATCGCATCGTGCGGGCGTATCCGAAGCTGGATTGGGATGCGTTTGTGTGTCGCGTCAAACGGATGAACGTTGGGGTGTCGGTGTTCTTTTCGCTGGCCATTCCGGCGGATCTGTTCGGGACGCCGATTCCCGAAGAGGTTATCGATGCGCTTGAACCGCCCAGACTGCAGCGCGATTTTATCTTTAAATGCATTGAGAAGGCGGGATTGTTCCATCCGCTGGCGCATAAATTTTCGAGGGTTCGGTATCTGGCATTTTGTGCGATGCTGTTCGATACGCCGAAGGCATGTTTTCATTCGGCGTTTCCGTCGGCAAACTACATGAAAGCGCATTACGGGCTGGCGTCGAATGCGCAGCTTCCAGCTTGTTATGCGAAGCGGTTTGCGGGGCTGCTGTTCAAGCGTGTAAAGACGTGATTTTGAGGATGATTCGGTGAAAACGAAGGAACGGATTCTTGTCGCAGAGGATGATGCGGCCATTGCCCGTGGGTTGATCTATAACCTTGGGTATGAGGGGTATGAGGTTCGGCATGCGTCACACGGGCAGGCAGTTCTGCCCATGGTGAATGAGTTTGAACCCGATCTTCTGGTATTGGATGTGATGCTTCCGGGAAAGAGCGGGTTTGAGATCCTGCAGGAACTTCGGGAGGCCGGGAACGATGTCCACGTGATTATTCTTTCGGCCCGGACTTCGGAGAGCGACAAGGTAGAGGGTCTGTGTCTGGGGGCAGATGATTACGTGAGCAAACCGTTTAGTCTGAGGGAGTTTCTTGCGCGCGTGGAATCGGCCATGCGCCGCATTCGCCAGCGCAGAAATGCGGAAGATGAACCGCTGGTATTTGGGGATTTGACGGTTGTTCCGGCGGAAAAGACAGTGCTTCGCGATGGGCATCCGATTAAGCTGACTCCGAAGGCAATGGAGCTGTTTATTTTTTTTGCTCAGCATCCGAATCATACTTTTTCGCGGGACGGGCTTATCGAACGCATCTGGCAGGATGGGTATGAAGGTACTCCGCGCACAATAGACAATTTTGTTTTGCAAATTCGCGGGCAAATTGAGGAGAATCCGGCAAAACCAGTACGTCTCGAGACGGTTCATGGACTTGGGTACCGTTTTGTTGGCTAGCGGATCTTTCATTAGACTGTTAAAATTGATATGTAATGATGGTTATTGGTCTGTTGTTTTATGAGGCATGGCAGTGAAACATCGAATTGCATTAATTATATTGGCAGCGTGTATCGGCGGCGGATGGGGATGTTCCGAAGGTTCGGATGATGATTCGGGAAAGCAGGAACCGCAGGATCCCAATAATCATGGGCAGGTCGTCGTTACGAAGTGTGATCCGAAGGATGATGTATGCCTTTCGAAAACGGAAATTCTGCATTGTGTCAACGGCGAGCGCGTTCGGGAATATTGTTCGACCAATGAGTTCTGTTTTGACGGGAAGTGCGGACCGATCGTCTGCGAAGCCAATAAGATAGAATCCTGCCTCGAGAACGGGAAGTACCACGGATGCAATTCACTCGGGACCGGAACCGGGGATTTTGACTGTCCCCTGGGAGAGACGTGTCTGGATGGGGAATGCAAGCCGCGCCTTTGTCTCGAAGGGGCCGGGAAGTGTCTGGATGAAGAGAATATTCTGCTTTGCAATGAAGCCGGAACTTCTTTTTCAGTTCAGAAGAAATGCTCGGAGATTGCCGAAAAGACAATTTGCGAGGAGGGGGCCTGCATACCCATTTGTGAAAAGAATTCGAAGGATGCCAGTTACATCGGCTGCGAGTATTGGGCTGTCGATCTGGACAACGCGATCGATGCCGGCGTTTATGATGCTGCAGGTCAGGCTTTTGCTGTCGTTTTGAGCAATACCCACTCGACACTGACGGCCAAGGTTAAGATATATCAAAAGGAATCCGGCAAGATTGTCGAAGTCCTTTCTTTCGAAATTCCACCGAATGCGCTGAAGACCGCATTTTTGCCGAATCATTGCTACGACGGCGGGATTATCTGCAAGCGTGCCTACAGCGTGAATGGAACAAATATTTCCGATACGGCCTATTATATTAAGTCCGATTTGCCGATTACAGCAGCTCAGTTCAATCCGCTGGATAACGTGGAGGTATATTCGAACGATGCATCCCTGCTGTTTCCAACGACGGCACTGGGGCGGCGTTATATGGTGATGAGCCGGCAGCAGCATTACGACGTCATGCACAGCTTTATGACGGTAGTGGCAACTCAGCCCGGACAGACTGAAGTCATCGTGGAATCCTCATGCAGGATCATGAGTGGGCTGGACAAGTCCAAACACGAAATATTTGCGATGAAGAAGGGGGATATTCAGACGTTCTATCTCGATCAGTACGATGTTCTGAATCTTGAGACTGCCGATATCGGGGAAGATGTTACGGGCAGCATCATCACTGCGAATAAAACGATTGCCGTTTTTGCCGGCAATGAAGCGACGAGCATTCCGGAAACCGACCCCGTTACCTGTTGTGCCGATCATATCGAGCATCAGCAGTATCCGCTCGGCGCCTGGGGCAAGAAGTACAATGCGGTTAAACTCAAGCCTCGCGGCAAAGAGCGCGATATGTGGCGCATTTTATCGCGAACGAATGATACGCGTGTAAAGACGACGCCCAATGTGTTTCCTCAAAAGGAAATGATACTCAACGAGGGACAGTGGATCGACATCCTGACGACCGAAAGCTTTAATATTGAGGCGAGTTCGCCGATTTTGGTCGGACAGTTCATGACGGGGCAGAATGATCCTCTGGATCCCGAAAAAATGACTCAGACTCCCGACTGGGCAGGAATCGGCGATCCCGCCTATCTGATCGGCGTTCCCGTCGAGCAGTACCGCTCGAGTTACCGGTTTCTCGCTCCCAATAAATATGAAAAGGATTACATTACAGTCGTTGCCCCGCGCTCGGCATCCGTTGTTCTGGACGGAAAGAAACTGGATGAGTCATTATTCTTTAAATTTGGCGATGGCAAATACAAGGCTTGCTACGTTCTCGTCGCAGACGGTCCTCACAGTATAGAGGCTTCGGCACCGATTGGGCTGTTTTCGTATGGCGTCGATAATTACGTTTCGTATGGCTATCCGGCAGGCCTGGATTTGAAAGAGCTCTTTGAGGTATCCCTGTTTTAGTAGACACCAATGGTTTTATGATTTGGGCACCTGTGGAACAGGTGCTTTTTTTGTATGCGAGAGTGTGGGTGTATAACCTGCATGTGGTACAAATGTTCAATTATTATTCTCATTATTGTCTGGCAATCTTGTGAACGTTTGGGTAAATACACCTCCCCGGTTACAGATCGGGGTATGTATCAATCTTATTCATGAATTGAATGACAGTACTGAGGGTGTTGGAATGAAACGCTTATTTCATGCATGTCTGGCGGTATTAACGTGTGCATCATTGTGGGGATGTGATGATGGAACAGATGTGGATGGGGGCTTGCAGATTGCGCCGGACTCTGTGGTCGAGATTTCGAAGCACGGAGGCAGCTTTACCTTTATGGTGAGCGGTGTTCAGCAGTCGAAAGCCGTCGTTCAGGTCAGCGTGTCGAGTGGGGATCCATCGCGGCTTGCCGTCGATACTGCGTTGCTGACCTATATTCCAAATCTGAGCAATGCAATGAGTGCCGTCGTTCATTGTGTGGATAATGGGATTTCGGATGGTGATCATACGATCACACTGAATTTTGTTTCAGTAAGTTCGGATTCGTCATTCAATCAGCTTACAGCCCAGCGCACGGTAGTCTGTAAGGATGAAGGGAGCGTCGATCCGGGGTTCCAGTGTCAGCCAGGTGAAATTCAGTGCATAGATTCAGGCAATTTTATTTCCTGTGATGCTGTAAGCCGCAAGTGGATACCCACTGCGGTGTCGTGTCCTTCGGATCGTCCGGTATGCGATAGGCAGCGGAATGCATGTGCTGCGCCTGCGGGATTGGATTGTACAAGTGGCCAGATTAAATGCATCGATGATGCGCATTATCAGGTATGCAATGCAGCGACGGGAACCTGGGATTTGAATGCGGTGGCGTGTCCTTCGGCGACACCTGTATGCAATATGGAAAGGAATGCCTGCAGTGTGGCGGGTGAGGAATGTGCAGCAAGTCAGATTCGGTGCGTCGATGAAGGCCATTATCAGATGTGTGATCCGATGGCCCATGTGTGGGATGAAGAACGGATTGCCTGTCCTTCGGCGACGCCGGTATGCAATTTTGGGACGAATGCCTGTGGGGCAGCTGCTGCCGAATGTTCGGATGGTGAGAAGAAATGCGTTGACGGTGCGCATTATGTAGTATGCGATGACACGACGCATCGCTGGTCACCTGTACAGGCGTCGTGTCCGTCCGACAAACCGGTTTGCAATTCCGGCAGCAATGAATGTGAGGAATCACAGGTTTCAGTCTGCAGCGTTGGACAGATTCAATGTGTGGATAATGTGAATTACAGGACCTGTGACCCCATGAGTCTGACCTGGTCTGCGACGACAGAATCGTGTCCGGAGGATGTGCCGGTATGCAATACCACGAAGAATGTCTGCGAAAAGTCTGCGATGCCGGTAACTTGTAAATCCGGACAGATTCTTTGCGTGGATGACAAGAACTACAAGCAGTGCAATGTTTCGAAAAATAACTGGACGACGACGACAGTCGCCTGTCCTTCTGAGACACCCGTCTGCAATATGGAGAAGAACGCATGTGAAGCTGCAGAGCAGCCGCCCAAGCCAGAGTGCAAGGATAAATGCAGCGGAGATATGATTCAGCGGTGCAGTTCATCGGGCGAGCTTCAGGCTGCGGAATCCTGTGGAACCGGCAAAGTGTGTCGGTATTCCGGAGAGTCGGTATCGTGCGTCGATCAGGGGGATGTTTCGTTTACGTTGAGTGCGCAGGAAATCAGCGTATATGAAGGCGGTCGTGGAACGCTGACGTTTCGTCCGCTTCAGGAGCCGACATCCAGTGTCGTCGTGACTCTGACGGTTTCGGATCCTACAGAAGGACGTCTTGGAACGACATCCTATACGTTTACGAAATCGAATTATAATTCGGCGCAGAGTATCGATATTTACGGCCTTCGCGATGGGGAGACCGACGGCGATCAGAATTACCAAATAGCGATTAAGGTCGCGAGTTCAGATCCCAGATACGACGGACTCGCTGTGAATCCGATTCAGGTAAAGACCGTGGATACCGAGGTGAATAAATCTCTGTATAACGGAAACAGCACGGTATCTTTCCGCGCGATGGCGGCCAATATCACTTCGGGCAACAATTCTTCCTACAATCTTGGACATGGCGTTCGAATCTTCAAAGCCATGAAGCCCGATATCGTCATGATTCAGGAATTCAACTGGTACAAGGAGAGCGACAGCCTGGAGAATGCACTCAAGCTCGTTACGGAGGCATTTGATTCGAGCTATTACGTTCATCGCGGGAGCGGTTCGATACCGAATGGCATTATTTCGAGATATCCGATCATCGACTCGGGTTACTGGAAATCCAATAAGGCAAACAACCGCAACTGGGAATGGGCCGTCATCGATCTGCCCGGCAAAAAGGAACTTCTGGTCATCAGCGTACATCTGCATACGAGTGACAACAAATCGGAAGCGCCGAGTCTGATGTCAGCACTGGGCAAGAAGATTGCAGAAGACAAATCGAAGAACCTCGAGTATTTCCTGATGATCGGCGGCGATTTTAACAGCAATTTCAAAGACAACGGATCATTGGATGACTATTTTAAGGTCGATGTGGCCCTGCCCGAAGATCAGGACGGCGATGTTGCAACGAATGCCAATCGCTCAAAAGTGCTCGATCATCTGTTCGTCGACAAGACGTTCGATCACAATGAGGTGCCGGTCAGAATCGGCAGTCACACCTATCCGAATGGTCATGTTTTCGATTCCCGTGTGTACAAGAAGAAAAATGAACTCGGCGATGTTCCGCCGGTTAAGGGGGATGATTCCGGAGCCACCTCGATGCAGCACATGGCCGTGATTCGCGATTTCAGTTATTCGGTGGACTAAGGTGAACGAAGTTCTCATTGCGCTTGGCGGCAATCTCGGCGATGTCGAACTCGCTTTTTTCAGGGCGCGCCTGCTTTTGAGGAGCGAACTCGTCGATGTCCGGATGAGCCGTCTTTACCGGACGGATCCTGTCTATGACAAGCCGGGGGCGACGGTGCCTCCGGATCCGGTTCCTGCATATCTGAATGCGGTCATGCGTGCCGGGACTTTTCTGGAACCGCAGTCATTGCTGGTGCGTCTGCTCGAAACCGAACGCCAGCTGGGGCGCGTTCGGCCTGCGCCGGAATGCAGTCCTCGCACGATCGATCTCGATCTGCTGTTATATAATGACAGTGTTTTGAAGCCGGAACATCCGGGCGATCTTGAACTTCCACATCCGCGCATGCATCAGCGCCGTTTTGTGCTCGAACCTGCATGTGATGTCGCTCCCGGATGGATTCATCCCGTTTTGGGAAAGACATTGAGGGATTTGCTTGCGCAGCTGGGGTGATTTTTTGTGGGGAACTCTCTTGCCGGGCATAGCCCGGCTACGTTCGTTCAAAAAGCCTATGTGCCTTTGGGCACATACGGCTTTTTTGCTTTTTAGGGCCTGAATTTAGAGCTTGGAGCTTGGGCCTGGAGCTTGGAGCTTATCGACACTCTGGCAGTACAGAGCCTGTTTTTTTGTATTGAGTACGTATTGTTGAAGGGAGTTATGGCTTTTGTTTTCGGTGACAGTGTGAAATTTTTTTGATTTGTTCCTTTGACATTATTAAGGGCTTGCATATAACTGCTTGGCCTCAAATCATGCCTGCAAACCATTTGGTTTTGCGGAGCAATCATGTGGGAGAAATTATGTCTATTGGCGGAATATTTAAACGGATCTTCGGCACGAGCCACGAGCGCATGATGCGCAAGCTTTATCCGATAGTTGCGAATATTAATGATTTGGAATCCCAGGTTTCTGCGCTGAGTGATGAAGAACTGAAGGCTCAGACGCCGAAATTTAAAGAAATGCTGGATAATGGTGCGAGTCTCGATGACATTCTGCCGGAGGCTTTTGCGACCGTCCGCGAAGCGAGCAAGCGCGTTTTGAATATGCGGCACTACGATGTGCAGCTGATCGGCGGTATCGTTCTTCATCGGGGTATGATTTCCGAAATGAAGACCGGTGAAGGTAAAACGCTCGTTGCGACTTCGCCGATGTACCTGAATGCGCTGGCCGGCAAGGGAGCTCATCTGGTTACGGTCAACGATTATCTGGCCGGCCGAGATGCGGACTGGATGGGGCAGATATATAAGTTTCTTGGCCTTTCGGTTGGCAAGATACTGACCGATATGGACAACGAGGAGCGCCGCAAATCCTATGACTGCGATATCACGTATGGTACGAACAATGAATTCGGGTTCGATTATCTGCGCGATAACATGAAGTATCAGCTTTCGGATTACGTTCAGCGCGGCCATTATTATGCGATCGTCGACGAGGTCGACTCGATTCTGATCGATGAAGCAAGAACGCCGCTCATCATTTCGGGGCAGATGGAACAGGATTTGAACCTCTATAAGGAGATCAACAAACTCGTTCCCTTCCTGAAACGCGACGAGGACTATGCCGTCGATGAAAAGGCGCAGAGCGTTTCTCTGAATGAAAGCGGTATTGAGAAACTCGAAAAGCATCTCAATATCGACAACATCTACGATCCGAAATACATTGAGTATCTGCACCATGTGAACAAGGCATTGCAGGCCCATACGCTCTATAAGCTCGATCAGAACTACGTGATCGAGAACGGCAAGATCGTCATTATCGATGATTTTACGGGCCGTATGATGCATGGACGACGCTGGTCAGATGGTCTTCATCAGGCCATCGAGGCGAAGGAAGGCGTGGAAATCCAGGCCGAAAGCCAGACGCTTGCGACGATTACGTTCCAGAATTATTTCCGCATGTACGAAAAACTTGCGGGTATGACGGGTACGGCGGATACCGAAGCCGAGGAATTCAAGAAGATCTATAAGCTCGATGTCGTTTGTATTCCGACGGCCAAAAAGATCATCCGAAAGGATTATCAGGACGTCATTTACTTTAATGAAAAAGCCAAGATTGCGGCGATTGCCGAACAGATTCGCCAGTGTCACGAAAAAGGGCAGCCCATTCTGGTAGGTACTGTCAGCGTCGAAAAGAGCGAGGTTTTCAGCAAGGCAATTTCGAAACTCGGCATTGAACACAATGTTCTCAACGCCAAGAACCATAAGCGCGAAGCGGAAATTATTGCACAGGCGGGCCGCAAGGGTGCAGTGACGATTGCGACGAACATGGCAGGCCGTGGTACGGACATTCTGCTCGGCGGCAATCCGGAATTTCTGGCCAGACAGGAAGTCGGCAGCGAGGATGCCCCTGGATATCAGGAAGCCCTGGAGAAATACCGGAAGCAGTGTGCAGCCGAAAAAGCCGAAGTTACGGCGGCGGGCGGACTTTTTATTCTGGGTACGGAAAGACACGAATCCAGGCGTATCGACAATCAGCTTCGCGGTCGTGCCGGTCGTCAGGGCGATCCGGGAGCGAGTCGTTTCTTCCTTTCGCTCGATGACGATTTGCTCAGAATTTTCGGCGGCGAGGAACTCAAGAACCGCATGGCGATGTTCGGCATGGACAAGCAGGCCGATGTTCCCATCGAGGCAGGCATCGTTTCGCGTTCGATCGAAACCGCTCAAAAACGCGTGGAAGGCAGGAACTTCGATATCCGAAAGAACCTGCTCGAATACGATGATGTTATGAATTCGCAGAGAAAATCCGTATATGAGCTGCGCAATTCCATCCTCAAGGGCGATTCGCTCGAAGATGAAGTTCTGGATGCTTTCGAAGCCATTGTTTACAGTCTTGCGGATGAATTCATGCCGGCGGAACTGGCCTATGAAGACTGGAACATGGACGGGATTCTCAAGCAGCTGGACAGCATTCTTGGCTATCGGTTAAATATCGATGTATCGGGAATTGGCCGTGGTGACCGCGATGCGCGAATCAAGCTGATCTGGGCTGAAGTCGAGAAGCACTATCATAAGCAGGTCGAGCAGTTCGATAAGATCGTCGCGGCTTTTAAAAGGAACATGGGCAATGACAGTCCCTACAAAGGTCAGACGGGCAAGGATCTGCTGATGGAGCTTGCGCAGAATTATTATCTGCGCGAGATCGATCATTTCTGGAGAGCGCATCTGACGACGATGACGAGTCTTCGTGAGTCGATTTCCCTGCGAGGTTATGCGCAGAAGGATCCGAAACAGGAATACAAACGCGAAGCGTACACTCTGTTCGAGAAAATGATGCGCAACATCAAGATGCGCATGATGACTCAGGTATGCCGTGTTCAGGCCGAAGTACCCGATTTTTCGCGCATGAATGCTGCCGAACGCAATTCGGCAAAGAATGCTCCTGTGTCGCGTGAACAGAATCAAACGCCGGTTGAACCGGACAAAAAACAGGTCGAAGAACTTCGATCGATGGCTGCACAAAATCGTCAAGCCAAGCCGCAGGAGCGCAAGCCCTCTCCATCGATGGCGGAACTCATGGCCATGGCGCGTGAGCAGCAGGCCAAAAAAGCCGAATCTTCGCAGCGCAAGCTTTCGATGGCCGACCTCATGCCGGCATCCATTGCCCAGGCTGCCGGTATCAAGAAAGAGCCGGAAAAGCCAAAGAAAGCCATGTCCATGGCGGATTTGATGCCGGTTTCGATCATGAATGCCGTCGCAGATCAACGCAAGCAGGCAGAAAGAATGCGTGCCGAAATGGAACGTGCAGCCGAAGAACCGGAAGAGGAAGAAATTTCAGAACCGGATCAGAGCGAAGAGCCCGAGCAGATGGTATTTGATGATCCCTGTGTCATCTCGGCCGGAGAATCCGATGACGCCGAACCGGCGGACAGCGAAAATGAGGATTCGGCTGGCAGTTCAGAACAACCGGATACGGATGATCTCTTCAATCGTCTTCTGAGCCACGATGATGAAGACAAACCTCTGCGTTCGGAATCTCTGGATGATCTGTTCGGCGGCAACAGCCTCGATTTGAGCGCGCTTTCAGACGGGAGCGATTTGTCCTCCGGCGATTCCAATGAATTGGCGAGCAGCAGCGGGCTTTCGCTGAACAACGATTTGATGAGTGGTTTTGATGACTTCGGATCGGAGAACGAGAAGAAGGATGACAACGATCCTTTCGGCGATCTGTTCAGCGGATTGAAGCTGTAATCCAAATGCAGTTTGGCGCGTATTGGCCATCAGCCAATAGCGCCAAATTCCGGGCGTATGCAATAGCCCGGAAAACCCGAAAAAATCAGGCCCAGATTCCTTCAAAGACGCGCCTGGCCTGGCCCTGAAGGCGGACATCCCGTCCTGAAATGATGACGTGGAGTATACCGCCGGGGGCATGAATTTCGATGGTAGTATTGGAAAGATCGTGGTGGTCGGCAAAGGCAACGGCCGCGGCGACGCATCCGGTACCACAGGCGAGTGTAGGGCCTGCCCCGCGTTCATAAACCGTCAGTTCGAGGGTTTGAGCGGCTATGGGACGAATGAACTCGATATTGCAGCGATCCGGAAAAAATGGGTGATTGGAGAGAAATTCGCCGGCTGTTTTAAGCGCATCCGACGGCGAATCCTCAATTTCGAAAACCGCGTGGGGATTGCCGACATCCACGCACTGACCGTGCCAAATATGGCCGGATTGATCGAGGCAGCAGGGCATGGTGAGCTGAGCTTTCGACATCCTGACCTGAAAGATTCTGGGAAGATTGGCATTCGTGCATTGAACAATTTGGAGACCGCCGAGGGTATCGATGCGCAGCGGAACATCGGGAGCCCGGAACAGATAATCTGCGACGCAGCGAATGCCATTGCCGCACATGGCTGCGATGGAACCGTCGGAATTGATGACATGCATGGCGGCATCGACATCATCGGCATGCGGATTTTCGAGGGACTGCGCGATGACAAGTATGCCATCGGCACCGATGCCGTAATGCCGGTCGCAGATTTGGCGGGCATCGGCGATGCAATTGCTGAGCAGTTCCGGCTGTTTTCTGGCATCGATGACGACGAAATCATTGCCGGCGGCTTCGTATTTGGAGAATTTCATGGTCATGTTTTTGAGTTGGAAGTTGGAAGTTGGGGAATTAGCAATCAGGGGATGTTGCAGAGACTTGTGGGTCGCACGTCTGTACAGATGATTAATGGATTAATGCATGATGAAAATCAGACACGCCCCGGCGGGGCGTGACATTCTCATAAATGATTTGCCGGAGCATTACATCCCCATTTTGAACGATTAAGTTTTTGCATATTTTGTTATAAGCCTCTCAAGCTGACGGCGCTTTTTTTGAGCTGTCTCCCAAAGCGCTACGGAAAACACCGAGGGGATTGAACGTGTCTGAAAATAGTTTGTTTCGTCGCATTTTTTTGAATGACCGAATCATCGTTTTTGTCGTGATTGTCAATGCGATCGTCATATTTTTGCAGGAGAGCAATGTCGATTTTTATATCATCGATCTGCTCGATATGATCTGCACGCTTTTCTTTTTGATTGAGATGATCGTCAAGCATATCCATTTTGGATTTAGAAACTACTGGAAATCCGGCATGAACTGTATGGATGGAATTCTCGTACTGATTTCGCTGCCGTCGATTGTGACGTTCTTTTTGCCGGTTGGACTTGCGAATCTGTCGTTCCTGCTCGTTTTGCGAATATTCCGAATATTCAAATTTTTCCGTGTCGTTCGGCTGTTTCCGAATTTTGCCACCATTATCAGCAATTTCCGACTCGCCCTCAAGCAATCCTACGGTATCATGCTGGGCTTTTTGATTCTGATTGTGACGGTTGCACTGCTTGGATGCTGCATGTTCCGCGACGTTGCGCCCGAGTTTTTCGGCACGCCGCTGGATTCGATTTATTCGACGTTCAGGTTTTTTACGGTCGAGGGCTGGTATGACATTCCGGATGCCGTGGCCGGTGGCATGGGCAGTCCGATCTGGGTTCACGTCGTTCGTCTGTATTTCTGCATGCTTCTGCTGATGGGCGGAATCATCGGGATGTCGCTCATCAACTCGATATTTGTCGATGCGATGGTCAGCGACAACAACGATGACGTCAAGGCGCAGCTCTGCGCGATGGAAAAGAAACTCGATGAAATTATGAAACAGATCGAGAGCCAGAAAAAAGAGGTGTGAGCTTTGTTTTTACGTGTGGCCGGGCTATTTCGCCGCTGGCTCAATACGCTCCGGCCATGCCGCTATCCGCTGCGCAGATACGCGGCATTTGTTTTGTGTAAAACAATCCCCAAAAATAAAAGCCCGTATGCGCATGGCGCATAGGGCTTTTGGCGCATCGTAAGGCGCAGTCCTTAGATGCGCCCAACGGAATAAAAAAGCGAGTGGATTAAATGACGCTTCCCTTGGCTGTGCAGACGATATTGTCGATCTGGATGTGATCTTTGGATGCGTCTGTATGGCTCACGTAGATGACGAGGCGAGCAGCTGTAGCAGATTTTTCATTAAGCTGGAATGTTGCGCGCTGCCATTCATTCGTGTCGTAGGAGACGTAGCTCGTTGCGGGAGCATCGCCGAGGCTGCTGTAGGTGTGGATTTTGACGTGGCCTTTGCCGCGCACCCAGTACGAGCAGTCCCATGGGCCGCTCGGCACGGTGAATCCCCATGATGTGAAGCGGTTATTGCCGCCCTGGCCGGTATAGACGAGCTGGAGGGCTTTTTGCCCGTGGTAGGCGGATTTCGTGTAGGGATGGACGGCGTCCAGACTGAGCTTCGTGATGTATTTATAAGGTGCGACGGTAAAGTAATTGTCGTAATCATCGAGGGCGGGCCACCAGGTCGGCATGTCGTGTGGCGTCGAATTTTCTGTGAATTTGTGCACGTACCAATCTTCGAAGCTGCCGTTGGGAATGATGTTGATGGGGCAGACCAGTTCTGATTTGAAGTTGCCGTTTTCGTCCTTATTCAGGTATTCGAAATACTCTTTGCTGATGTGGCAATCCTTTTGTTTGTCGACGGAATACGTGAAATCAGGTGCCACACAGAGGTGTTCCTTGCCGTAGCACGCGGGTTTGTCTGCCGGACAGTCAGCCGAAGTCTGGCAGCGTCCTTCTTTCATGATGCAGGTTCCGCGCGAGGCCGTTGTGCATTCACGCCATTCGGAGCACTTGGCATTTTCGCAGACATTGCCTTCGCCGCATTCATGTGTCGATTTGTTGCAATAGGGCTTGGCATCGTCGGTGCAGTCCTTGTGGGAATCGCATTTGCCGTCGACGCGTTTGCAGGTATGGGTCGTTTCGTCACAAATTTCAGTGTTTGCACATGTTCCCTGTTCCGGCTTGTCTTCGGTGATGCTGCAATAGCCCGTGCGTGGTTTGCAGACACCGACGTATCCATTGCCGGTATTTTTGCCACTGAGGCTGCAGATTTCCCATTCCTTGCAGGTGATTCCCTCGCAGATGCCTTCGGTGACGACGCATTCCATGCCGTCGAGCAGGAGTCCTTTATCCGTCGTGTCACTGATGCCGATGAGGACCTGGAATGTGCTTGCACTCATGGGCGGATTGAGTTTGCCACCGAACTCGCCGGACGGGAAGGTGATTGTTTTCCAGCTGTCGGAAGAAACGTTGGTTTCGACGATCGTCGTTTTTTCTTTGACGGTTTTGCCTTCCTCATCGAGCGCTCTGTAACCGATGTTGAGCTTGGCAGTGCCCTTGTAGTGAATTGAGCATTCGAGCTGAACCGCCGGATCGCTGTTGGCCGTGTAATTGACCTCGGGAATCATGATGGGGTCGCTTTCGAGGCGAGCATTATCTTTGGATTGATTGATAAATTTGACCGATGCGTTGCAGATGGCGGCATCGTCGGATTTCATGGTCGATGCCGTGGCATTGTAATTATTGTGGAGACTCCAGTTGTCCGGGAGGGTATTGTCCCACTCTTCGAATGACCAGTTCGGGATGAGGTTGTCTTCGGGGTCGCTTTCACATGCGGCTACACATTTGTGTGCTTTGGTATCGCACGAGGGCAGATCTTCCGGACAATCCTTATCCGCGTTGCACCTTCCATCACACAAAAAGAGCTCGCCCTTGGTCAGATTGCAGCCCTGATATTCGGGATCCCATGTTTTTTCGAGGCATCCCGGGTGGACGCAATAACCAGCTGTGCAAACCGCATCGGTAGACGACGTGCAGGGTTCGCCTTCGTTTTGGCATGTTCCGAAACCGCCCTTGCAGGAAGTGATGATAAAGCATTTGCCGGTATTTTCATTGCATGCTTCGTTTGCTTTGCATCCATCCTTGCATTTGCTGTTTTCTTCCTTGTACGAGCAGACACCGTCATTGCATGAACCATTGGGTTTATCTGTGCAATCTGCTGCCGACAGACAATCCACGCATGCTTTCTTCTGTTCATCGCATTTTTGCGGTGCAATGCATGCGTTGTTGCATGCGTCGGGTTGGGCCGGGTCCTCGCATTTTTTTGAATCGGGATTACAAACCTGTGGGGCAACGCATGCGTTATTGCATGCATCTGGCTGAGCCGGGGTTTCGCATTTTTTTGTGTCTGGATTGCAAACCTGCGGTGCAATGCATGCGTTGTTGCAAGCATCTGGCTGAGCCGGATCTTCACATTTTTTTGTGTCTGGATTGCAGACCTGTGGTGCGACGCATGTGTTATTGCACGCATCGGGTTGATCCGGATTTTCGCATTTTTTTGTGTCTGGATTGCAAACCTGCGGCGCAATGCATGCGTTGTTGCAAGCGTCTGGCTGATCCGGATCTTCACATTTTTTTTTGTCTGGATTGCAAACCTGCGGCGCAATGCATGAGTTGTTGCATGCATCTGGCTGGGCCGGAGTTTCACATTGTTTTGTGTCTGGATTGCAAACCTGCGGGGCAATGCACGTGTTATTGCATGCATCGGGCTGAGCCGGATTTTCACATTGTTTTGTGTCTGGATTACAGACCTGCGGCGCAATGCACGTGTTATTGCATGCATCGACCTGTGCCGGATTTTCGCAGAGTTTTGTGTTTGGGTTGCAAACCTGTGGGGCGATACATGCGTTATTGCATGCATCGACCTGGGCCGGAGTTTCACAGAGTTTTGTGTTTGGGTTGCAGACCTGTGGCGCAATACATGCGTTATTGCATGCGTCAATTTGAGAGGGAACACAGACGGCCAGTATTTCATTGCAGACCATTGGTGCAACACATGTATTGTTGCATGCATCGGTACTGCTGTCATCACTGCATGCAGCAACCGGGATTGCAGTGAGTGCACATAAGGCCAGCCATAGTCTATTACTTTTTAACATAACGGCTTTAACTCCCAGAGAAAAAGAAAGACGCAGATGTTTGCGCCCGGAATGGGGGTTCCTTATATGGACATTTGGAACAGGTTTCAAGGCTTGCAATACCTTCCTGCAACAAATTGAATCATTCCAGCCAGTTCCAGTTCGAGAACGGCTTCGTCAAAATCATTCGGATATTGAGTGTTTGTGCGGATTTGGTCGCGCGTCATCGGTGATTTCGCAAGCAGTTCGATGATGTTATTTTTTGTTGGTGTCTGCTGTGTGTTATTGTGCGTTATTGTGGGTTTCTGTGCAGGGACGACGCGTTCCTGAAATGTACCAAAATGTATCGTTTGTTGGGTTTGTGGCGTAAGATCATTCAGATCCTGAAAATCACTGATGAGTTTTGC
>JAEEGL014376248.1_pt1 | contig 21454 bp, 22 predicted proteins | sample 9134231 | NCBI WGS metagenome assembly JAEEGL01 (sample SAMN16246548, study PRJNA631951) | gut metagenome | biome: gut microbiome; feature: rumen; material: fiber-attached | host: Bos | place: Iran: Karaj | collected 2018-10
CTCTTAACATCCAAATATGCAGTAAGCCCCTCGACAGCCTCTTCATCTAAGGCTGCTCCGAAGGGTACTATTACTGTCTTAATATCATTTGCGTCGAAATTTCTTGTAAAGTCAAGAAGATTCTTGCCAAATGTGATGTTCTGACCGCCAACAGTAGGAATAGCTGCAAGATAATCAAGGTATCTTACATTGTTTACGTATCGAACCTGCAAATATCCGCCAAATCTATCTAAAAGTTTGTCCTGGATACAGTCCCAGGTTGTTTCCCAATTTGTAAATCTGTAAATAGTACTTTCTGGTGTCAGATCAGGGTCAGTAACTGTTACATTACCAACCCTAAACTGCTTGTTCGCAGCAACATGACTGTTGTGAACATTGATGAGCTGAGTCAGGAAACCTTCGATGCTCATGTTCTGCCATCTTCCCTGTGGCTGATGAGTATCGTTTAAGAATGACAGTTCACCCTCACAATAAATATCCCTGTTACCCCATATGTCAACTGACTCAGTCATCACCCTACCATACCACAAAGCGTCCCCGTTCTTAAGAACTAAGACCTGCTTGTTGAGGACACCTTCTTCATCGTACCCCCTGTTAGACGGCGGTAGTTTGAATGAAAGGCTACCTGCCTGATTAACGGCAAGTGTAAGTTTTGGTTTAATCAGTTTATACTCTTCGAGATTAGTAGCATCATCAAAAATATAATTGCCGTCTATTATGATTTTATACATTTAAAGCCTCCCGTTCCGCCATTTAAACACTCCAGTACCTGCTCCTGAATTTGTAATTTTTACTGTTACAGGACAGTCCTGACGATTAATTAAGCCTGAAAGATTAGAAAATATCATGTCTGATGGTTGATACACTCCAGGAATGTTCATAGCATAGTTGAAGTCTATGTTAAGTTCATAATTCTGGAAGTGCATGTTGAAAGCTCCGCCAGATGTTGTAAGTTTTGGAACAACTGGCATCATGTCTAAATAATTGTTACCACTCAATTGAACCGAACTGTTAGGGCCAACCGTTAATTGTGATTCCGTCATTTTATACTTGTACGGATCTAGCTTGTAAGAGATTACTATCCTAGACCTATCTTTATCGGACTTCCAACTGTCCAAAGCGAAAGTTCCTTTATAGTAATAAGTGGGATCATCTTCAAGCCTTGCGGTCATCTTCTTTCCGTTTAAGAAGGAAGAAATATCCGAGTAACGCTTAGCCCATAAGTCCGTTCCATCCTGTTCCCATGTAGGAATAGTTGGGTTTTCTACAATAAACTCGAGAGTGCCTTCCCGGTCATTGTATAAAGGGAATCCAGTTAGTACCTCAGAAAGATCCAAGGCACTATCTGCTCCCGGAATATCAATATAGTTTGTCTTTTTCTTAGGTGGATTGAATAGAGGCCTAGAAGCGGGAATTAACTTCCAGTCATCCCATGTATTCATTCCGATGTTACCATATGCGAATGTCACTGAATGATACATCTATTAATTCCCCCTTCCTGCTCTTACCATTCTTTCGCCTAATGCTTCGTCTATCTTGTTAATAGTAGCGCCGACGAGCTCACCACTATCGAGTACAATCTGCTGATGTGCAAGTCTAGTACGAATATCAAGAAGTACATCCGTCTGCTTATCGATAATCTTAGCCATCTTAGCTTCGTTATCTGATGACATCTTTGCAAACTGTGAAATATAATCTGGATTGCTGTAGTTCTGATACATGTCAAATGAAGCCTGAGCTGCAACAGCACGAGAATCATCAAACATTGTATTCATTGAAGCAATTCCACTAGTTACATTTGATAAATCTAAGACTGGCGTGATTGTTGGAGCGTAGTCCATACTTGAATCCGCTATCTTAGAGATCTTAGCAATTCCATTTTGAAGCGCATCGAGTGATTCTTCTGCAAAGTCAGACGAAACTTTTTTGATCCTTGTGGTATAACTTTCAAGACCAACTTCAAGGCCTTCTCCCATAGATCTACCAAACTTCATAGTCTCTTTTGAAGGTGAATTTATGTTAAGTCTGTTTTGCATACCTGCTAATGCCTGACCAGCAAGTGCCCAAGCTTTGTTGTATACCGTTGAACTCTTCTCCTGCATACCATTTGCGAATCCCTGACCTGCGTCATGACCCTTTCCTATAAACTGATCATGTCTAGATCCTGCGCCTTCAACACCGCCCTGAGCAATTACTGCTGCTGAACCCTTAACTAAGGATCTACGATTCTCAATACCTGAAGCAAAGTTTGATCCTGAATTAATACCAGCCTGTTTAAACGAACCGCTCTTAGAAGCTGCGCCTTCTGATCCGCTCTTAGCAAGACCTTCTCCAGCGTTTTCAACAGCTCCCTTCTTGGAATTAATACCGCTAGCATACTGATTAGCGTTCTGCTCACCTCCGCTAAGGAATCTCTTGTTCATGTCAAGTATCTTATTAACAACAGCCATAATAGCCTTTTCTATAGCGTTTGTAAGCGCAGCAACAACCTGATTTGATGAGAGTGCGGATGCGTACTCACCAATATTAGCCTGACCAGCGCCCTTGAATTCGTTCTTCTGTCTAACAAGTTCAAGAGGACCTTTAGATCCAATACCGCTCATAATCTTGAGGTAGTTGTCACCTGCGGATGTTGCACCTTTGCCGACCTCATTAACCTGGTTTTCACCTGATGTAAAGAAACCATCTAATGATGAATCTATGCCATAAACGCCGCTCTCACCAAGACCTTCCATTACGTTTGTGTAATCGACTGACTTGCCAGTTATGCCAGATATGGTACTATCTACAATTTGGCCACCGCCGTCTTTGAAGTCTCCCAAATATCCGCCAAGTTCGTTAACTGCAGAATCCATAACAGTATCTACAGCACCGTTCATGCTTTCTTTGGTTTTAACAACGCCTTCAACGACAGAAAATCCAAGACCGACTCCACTATCCTCATACTCTGGCTGCATGTTATCAAAGCCTTCTTTGCCAGCTCTTGCTAATGCCTCTGAGTAGAATTTAGCACGCTCGAATACTATAGGGTCACTAAGTGCCTCAAAGTAATTGGCAATTCCAATTTGACCCTGGGCTCTCCATGAATCTATACTTTCCTGTCTTCCAACTTCGTCAAGGTCTACGTAAAGATCATAAAGGCTTGCTTTCATATCAGGAGCCATTCGATCTATTCCGTTTCCATACTCGGCAGCGTAAGTTTCAGCATAAGTTCCAGCCTTATACGCAGCTTCCATAGCTGTCAGATCTTCCATAAGGAATACCTTATCGAGTGCGTCGCTTACTACTTGATCTTTGGCTCCTATACCACCAGCATAGTAGTCAATAAGCTCACCACCAAGTAATTCGTAAAGCTGTTTCTGCTTCTCTGCAAGGTCTAAAGGACTATTTATTATGTCCATAGCTTTGGTTTGAACATACACTTCCTGATCTTCCATAGCCATAACATAAGCAGCCATAGAATCGGTTCCAAATAATGCAACAGATCTTAACTGAGCTGCTTTCCAATCTTCTGGAAGTATGTCTGGTAATTCATATGCTTTCTGAAGTCTCTGATTAGCCTCATCAAGCTGATCTTCAAGGCCTTTTGTAAAGTCTCTAAGTAATGCCTGACCATCTTCTTCTGTCATGCTGTTCTTAAGCTTGCCTTTAACGCCTTCAAACTTATCTGCTAACTCATCTCCGATTCCTGGTATTAACCTTAGGACGGCTTGCAATAACGAGATAGCAAAATATAAAATTGCTTTAACTATGTTACCAACCGCATTTAATAATGGGTCAGCATGATTTACAACGCCTTCTGCTATTGCATTTATGAGACGTATTATGAATACCATTATGTGATCGATAATTTCACCGAGATGCTCACCTAATTTATCGACAATAACATAGACCAATACTAATAATTTTTCTATTATCTCTGGAGTCCATGTTATTAATAAGTCTAAAGATTGTCCTACTATTAACAATACTGAATTAGCAATATCTTTTATTATTCCAGAATCTATAAGACCCTTTAATGACTCAGCAACAGCTCCAAATATGGCAACCAGTGTTAAAGGAATGACTGCTATAATCATCTGAGCAAGTGATGACAGAAGATTTACTATCGCAGTTCCTATTTCTTTACCATGCTGATCTAAATATGCTATTACATCAGCGAAACCTTTTGCCAATCCAACTAATATCATTCCAAGAAGCTCACCAATTGCTTCTCCTACAGCTTTAATAATGTGTACTATTCCGACTACAAATTTATCGCCCATAAGTACAACGCCAGCTAATGCTGCTGTTAAAGCTGCTATTGCTATAGCGACTGCGGCTATACCTATGCCGCCCATAGCTATTCCTGCTCCGAATGTAGCAAATGCCATTCCGAGTTTCATAACCTGATCTGCCATAGGCGCTAATGCATTAAGAGCTATTACAAGAACTGTTATAGTAGCTGCTAATGCTGCAGATGCTATTATTAAAGTTGTTACTGGTAAAGCTGATAGCAATGACAACGCTCCTGCTAATATAAGTATCATTCCTGACACGGCAACTAAAGCGCCACCAGCGGCAAGGACTTTTGGACCCTGCTTTGCTAATTTAGATAAGGCTAATGTCATACCAGCTAATCCGATCATAAGAACTGATGTAGCTCCAGCTATGTTCTTCATATCTCCAGATGCTATAAGTCTAACAGCACCAGCAAATGTCATTAATGCTGCTGAAAGGAGATTTAAAGCTACTGCCATTCCTATGAATCCTAATGCTGTTGATCCTATCTTAGCATCATCTGGCATTCCTGCAAATATAACTGCAATGGTTCCAAGTAGTAATACAAAGGCCATAGTACTTGTTATTAATGAATCCATCTTCATAGTACCCATTAACTTTAAGGCCGTTGCCATTACTAATAACGATCCTGCCAAAATATCAAAACCAGCTGCTATTCCAATTATGTCCCATCCGCCAACATTTGAAAGTAACTTAAATGCTAACGCAGCAGATGTAATAAAAGCAAGAATAGCCTGCATTCCGGTCATAGCACCTTCTGTTCCAGATCCACCAATTCTTTTTATAGCTTCTGCAAGGGCTATCAAGCCAACAGAAAGGATTGTAAACGATGCTCCTATCGACATAAAGCTTGCGTCTTTAGGCATTGCATTAAATGTTGCGGTTATTGCTGCTAACATTACAGGTAATATAACTAATGCTGCCATAAGACCTGACTCATCTATGGTGCTAACTCTCTTAACAGCTTCCGCAAGTATAAGCATACCTGCACAGATTACTGTAATTGCTGTTCCGACAGCGAGTATTTTACTAGTTTTGTCTGTATGCGTAGCAACTATAGCCATAGCTTCTGCCATAGCTAGCAATCCTCCAGCAAGACCTGCTAAGCCAGCACCTATCTGATCAAAGCTAAGACTTGAGATTGATTTGAGTGCTTTTCCAAATATAATCATGGAAGTTGCAAGCATTATGAAACTAAGGCCACCCTTCATTTCAAATCCGCCACTCTTAGAAAGGGATTTCATGAATAGAGAAAGCTCTAACAAAATATAAGCTAATCCTATAGCACCTCTTTCTATAGAATCCATATCAAGTTTTGCTAATCCTGCTAATGCAATCGACAATAGATCTGCAGCAACGGCGAATGCTATGATAGTACCGGTTGCTTTGCTTGCTTCGGCCGCATTGCTCTTAGAAAGAATCTTGAACGCGGCTACTAATTCTACAAATATAATTGTTAATGCCGATATAGAGCTCTTAAGTTTATCTGCTGGTATAAATGAAAGTATGATTAATGCACCAGAAGCCATAAGTACGGATTTTGCAAGATCTACTAATGGTTTGAAATCATCCTCGTGGTTTCTAAGGGCATCTAATAATCCAGAAATACCTTCTTTACTCTTAACAACATTGACTATTGCCTTAATCTTGTCCATGAATGATCCGCTGTTCATTGCATCAGAGCTGCCTTTCATAAGTTTAAAGGCTCCAACGAGCTCACCGAACAAAATTGTTAATGTTGTTACAGCACCAGAAAGTTTTTCCTGATCTATTTCAGCAATTCCTGCTAAAGAAAGTGTCAATATTCCTATAGCGTATGCAATTGTTTTAATCTTTTCTGCATCTATTGCATCTGTAAATTTCTTAACAGCATCACCAAATTTTCCAACAAATCCAATGATTTTGCCAAGAACAACAAGATCAAACAAATTACTTAATGAGAATCCTTCTCCTTCATTAAGTGAATTAAACAATCCGGAAATGCCTTCTATAAGACCTCCTAATACACCTCCTGCAACGGTTCCAAGTCCACCAAATATAGTTCCTAACGTTCCACTAAAGTTGCTTATAAGATCAAATACGAACGAAATCGCTTCTCCTAATAAATGAAAAGCATTTGTTATGACATCCAGAGCTACAGTTTTTACACTTTCTCCGCCAGAGAACCTACTAAATATCTCTGTAAATACGTCTTTAATTTTCTTTCCTATTTTAACGATAGCATCTTTTAATGTTACCATTTTATCAAGGAACTCACTAATTACGTTTTTAATAGATTGAAATGTGTCACTTCTTAAGAAATTTGAAACTGAATTCTTAACTTCTGTAAAGAAACCTACTATCTGATTCTTTACATTTTCGAAGCTTCCGAACTTACTCTTTAAGAAGTCAACAATACCACCAACTATCTTTTTAAATAATTCAATCTTGTCCTGAACAAACTTCGATTGAAATATCCCTTTTATAAAATCTACAACTTTTCCTATAGCACCATGTATCTTTTCTACAGCTTCTGTAAGGAATCCTGTTTCCTTAAGCCATTTGTCAAGTGCTATTATGTGCTCACCAACGCTACCTGTAGCTGATGCTACCTCCGTTCCAAACCCAAACAGTATTCGAACAAGTGGTGAAACAAGCTGTAATAATGCTTCAAATATCTGTTTTCCTATAGAAAGAGTTGCGAAAAATCCACCGAATACATCGTGAATGATCTTTACAGCCTTTTCACTAATTGTCAAACTTTCTATAAACTGTTTGAAATTGTAAACTGCAACGCCCATTCTATAAATAGATGTTTCTCCAAATACCTCTCTAAATGCCTGACCTATAGGCCTTAGTATTTGTTTTAAAAGGTCAAGTCCATGAGCCATAGCTTGAACTATGTACTCAGGGTGTATGAAATTAAGAAACGTTGTACCGTTCTTTAAAATTTTCTTTGCTGTTTCAACAAATGTTGTAGAAAATGGTCCTAATTCAGCTCGTACTTTGTTAATTGCTAGTCTTAATGCATTAAAGAACTCAACGAGTGGACCATTCTGGGTTACAAGTGGTGATACAAAATCTGCACCAATCTTTGAAAGTGCTGCTTTTACATTAGAAAGTACACCCGTAAGTGTTTCGTTAGCTTTCTTAGCATGCTCGCCGAATGCCTCGTCCATTGCAGCTGAAAATGTATCAAAATTTATCTTACCTTTTGAAACAAAGTCTCTTATTTGCTCTTCTGAAACCTGCATTCCCCTTGTAAGGGATTTTACATACTTCGTTACGTCTTCGCCAGCCTGCTTTGTACCAGCATTTATGCCGTTGAAGAAGTCTTTTATTGTAGCTGCAGCATTAAGACCTCTTCCGGAGAACTGAAGTAACTGCTCTCCCATGAGTCTTCCATTACCAGCAACAGTTGTGAATATCCTTGAAATGTCTTCATACTGCGAATTTGTCATCGCAGCAACACCTGTAATACCCCTTAATGCTCTTCTCATGTCTTCTTCAGCTATAACGTTTGAAGCCGCGAACTGTGATGCTGCTTTGGCTGCCTCATCATATGAGTATGCCGTTCCATCAACAGAGTCCATGGCCCAATCCATTATCTGTTTAACCTGCTCTTCATCTTTAAGAAGACCCTGAAGCATGAAGTGAGCATTCTCAACATTCATTGCTCTTCTGATACCTCCAGACTTTATCTGTCCAAAGGTCATATTCCAAAGATTCTTTCCAAAATTAATAGCAGCACCTGCTATTTCTTCTATTACTTTCATTCCCATTATTCCAAATAACGAGAATCTATCCTGAAGTGCTTCTACACCTCTAGCAATTGCTGATAGGTCAACATTATCTGCAGCTTTTGAAATATTGGCAAATCCTTTTGCTCCTTCTTCAAGCTGAAGTGACTTTTCTAAATCTTTGAGGCTCTGTCTCGACTGAGCAACTCCACGTTCAAATTGCTCATTTTCAAAGGTCATTTCTACAATACGTTCATCTCTTGAGCCCATTACTTAGTCACCTCCTCCCAAACCTTTTCAGCGATTTCATCAAATATCGGCTCTGTTACTGGTGTGATAAAGTCTCTACCTTTAACATATCCGCCGTTTCTTGTACCATGACCGTACCTCAAAAGTACTATTATTGGTATTCCTTTTGTTTTGTTATCATTAATAAAGGCAAGTTCGACTACATCGCCTGTTATCTTTAATTCATAACGCCACGATGCAGCCGTTGTGCCTGTTCTTTTTGGAGTAGCTTGGGACAGGGATTCAACACCCTTCTCAGCTATTGAACTGATTACTTTATACTGATCTCTATGAACCATTCGTTCAAAGAAATTTTCAGCGTGTTTAAAACTTCCGCGCGCTTTTAGTTTAATAGCCATAGCAATTACTCCCATTTTGACTTTAAACGTCTATTTCCTGAATAAACGCTTCAAAACCAGCCTGCTTTAATGTTGCTCTCATTCTTTCGGCATTAGTTAAGTTCTTATAAGCGCCAACCTGTACTCTGTAAAGTTTTCCCTTAGCAGGAGTACTAGGCTCAGCTGGCTTTTCAGCAGATCCATTAAGTATCTTATTAACCTCTGAAGCAATGTAAGGCATCTTTCCGTAAAGGTATGGACCAGGACAAAGAGTACTCTGATACCATCTATGAACATGAAGATTACCAGACTTATCTCCTGTAAACTTCAACTCCTTAATACCGTTACGCTTGCAGATGTCTGCACAAAGTTTAATGGTATTCTTGAGTGCTACGTCAGAAACTGGCCAATCTCCACCTGTTTCACTATTTGAAACTTCGATTGTTACAGCCTTCTGATCAATCTCTCTAGATCCAGTTGTCCAGGCTCTATCCTTCTCATCAACGTAGAGACCGATTCCATCACTGTCTACGCCATAGTTAGAAGATGCCTGTCTATTCTTATTAGCAAAGACGTTTCCGCACTGCTGTATCGTAAGACATCCTGCCATATGGTGAATGACTATGTGAGTAATCTTCTTGTTACTCATAACAGTCTTATTAGGGCTTATCTTTGTATATGTAACGAGGGAACTGTTACTCATCTTCTTCATCCCCCTTTCCATTTGAAAGCTCTTCTATAGCTTCCTTATTAAGTTCTTCAATTTCTAATTCTTTATCATCCATAAGTAGTAACCTCCTTACCCCTTACTATGATACTTTGCTCTGTTCATAGCGTTAACTCTCCTATAGTAATCAGCAGTCTCTCTTTGACTTCGCTCTTTCTTAGGGGATCTTTCTTCAGAGCAAACATTAATAAGCATAAGTAAGCTATTTAAATGCCATTTGCGGTATTCTGGTGGTATTCCATGTTCGACCATCCAATAATAGATTACTTCTGCTGTTATTATGTCTCTGTTTTGTTTTCCTTCTTTTCTTATAGTAGTTGCAGTCATTGGATCTTGTATGTAGTCGACAATTTTTTTATACTCAGATGCTGGTATTGCTTTATAGACATCTGGGTCTACATTTTGTGTTATGGTCATACATCTAACATAGTCCTGCATCATCTCAGCAGTTTTTTCTCTACGTGGATCTAAGAATGGAATTTTCCATTTCTGTTCCCATTTTTGCAGTGACACAAGACTATGTTCCAATGAAATATCCTGCTTTTTTATGTAAATGAATGTATTGTTTTCTTCGTCATAAAGTTCTGTTTCAGGGATAGAAATCTTAATTGGCATAAGTTCTACCTCCAAATATCATTACTTTTCTGATGGCTTATGATCTTCTGGAAATGACGGAAGTATTCCGTTTATGAATGCCTGAGCAGCATCTGCATCTGTTGCAAGCTCCATAAATATAATTGAATACGCTTCTGTCTCCTGAAAATCCTTACGAAGTTCATCGCTCTTTATGAAGTTTCTACCATCATCAGATTTCTTTCCATAAGCCTTAAGAACAATGTCCTTAAATTCCTTAATAAGTGATGGTGTATCCTTTGCATTTATTATCTTCTGAAGATATGAATCAAATCCACCTACTGTCGAAAGCTTCATTTCAAGGCACTCAGCCTTAGAAAAGTGGAACCAAAAATCCTCAGTTCTTTCATTGCCATCAAAGTCAGTCCATGTAATTGTTTTCTTTAACATTTTGTTTGTCTCCTTTCAATAAAAAGAAGGGCCTCCGAAGAGACCCCTCAAAACTATCATTTTGACTTAAGCTGCTGCTTCAGAAATGATTGTAGCAATTTCATCTGGAAGCGGAAGTCTAGCATCAACTGCTGCTGCACCACTAGCTGCTGTTCCGTAAAGAACAGTCTCAATAGCTGTGAGCTGAGCTGCTGAAAGCTTTGTAGAATCGATCTCTACAACACAAGTTGGCTTGAAGTTTGTTACAGAAACTGGTGTAGCTGTGCACTCCCATGAAAGCTCAATAGCTTCTGGTGAGTCATTTACAGTCTTGAAGTCCTTTGAAGATGGCTTAGCCTGGCAGCCATATACGCAATGGATCTTGTAACCCTTTGCATCGCCGTCTACATCGTTACCGATCTTTGTTCTGTAAACGAAGCCAAATCTCTTTCTATCCTGCTGACCAATCTTAACACCTGTCTCAATCTCTGCTGTACCATCGCACTCTGCGAACTCATCTGGATACATGTATGCTGTGATTGTGAAGCCGAACTCCTCAGCTGACATAAGGTTAAGGTAGTTAATGTTATCTGCCCAAAGCTTAGTAACCTCAGCTCCTGAAGGGCTCTCACTAACACCTGTAAGACCGTTCCATCCGTATCCCTTTGGATATGTTCCGGAATTAGAAATTGGATAGATTACACCTCTATCTGTACCTGTCTGGTAGTACTTTTCGCCTGTCTTATCCCATTCAATCTGGAATGATACATCTGCCATTTTTGTTTCCTCCTGTTAAAAATAAATCTCGTAAATAAAATGATGTAAATTGTCCTGTGAATAATGCCTTACAAATCTGCAATATTCCAACTCTCCGACTTTATCTGGAATATCAGAATCCGGATCGTAGTCCATTATGGTAATTTCATACCTTTTCATTGATCTATAACGCTTATTGTTTGCATAATCTACGTCATCGTTGCTTAAATCATAAACTATACACGGATAGCTTATTTGAACATTATCTGGTGGCTGAAAGTAGCACTCATAGCCATCCAAAATATCAAGTAGTATCTGATGAAGATACTCGCGAGGCTGTGCCACTATCATTCACCACCTTTCTTCTGCTTTCTTGTGTAAATATCACCGATGTTTAGGGTAAGCCTAGGATAGTTAATATCTATTGACACAACCTTCCAGGCTTTACCCATCCACATCACATACTTAATACAGTCAATGTGATCTTTGGCGAAAGCATCAGAAATTACGCTGATACGATGATTAATTTTTATGTTATCGTTCACGTTCTCAGCTGCCTGAAGTCTTATGGTTTTTTGTAAGACCTCTCCATAGTAAGGACCCTTTTCTATTTCCTGAGGTACCCACACTCCAGGCTTTGATTCGGTCATGATTTCAAAACCGATCTTTCCGCTAAACTTATTAGCCATAGAATCGCCTCCGATCAAATATCACTTACTCGGACTGAACCTTAAGGTTTGCAAGAACGAATTCCTGTCTCTGAGTATGAGTTCCATCACTTATCTCGATTACGAACTTCTGACCATTCTTGTTTGTTACCTTGAATGCTCCGTTCTTATCTTCATCATTGATAAGTTCAACAAGACCGCTGCCAGCTGAAGGATCCATACCAATCTTAACACTTGTAAGTCCTGTGAAATCGTTGTCTGCGAGATTTACAGCTATGAAGTTACCAGCACCCCATCTATCAACAAGTGCTCCTTCATCAAGGTACTTAAGTGTTCCGTAGAATCTGTTATTTACAAGTCTTACGTTCGTCTGCATATCACTCACAAGTGTGCCGAACATCTCAACCTCACCGTCTTCGGCTTTAACTGTGAGGTTCTTTAAAAATTTTCCAGAGAATCAGGAATTGTTGTATCTGAAGATGTGTCAGGACCGTCACCATCATTCTTAACGTATACAGAGATAGCTGAGAATGGCTTTGTAAGTGCACCTGAGCATCTTGTTTCAAGGAGGTACTTCATCTGGTTGTAATCAATGTCGAAATCATCGAACATGTTGATAGCGCCACCCTTATCAGCACCAATGTTGTAATCCTTAAGGTTAACGATGATACCCTCAAGATCTCCATATGTGTTTGTGATGCCTTCCATTACTGGAACAGTAACGATCTTTGCTACACGAAGCTTTGTTGCAAGCTCAGATACATCCTTGTAAAGTGTACGTCCGATCTGATCCTCAAGAAGGAGCATCTCTGTAACCATATCTTCAGTTGTGAAGAGTGTTGGGTTGCCTGATCCCTTATAGCTCTTACGGCTTCTGATTACAGCCTTAATGAACTTAGCTGCCTTAACCTGGCCATCTGCATTTGCTGCAACGTGAGATGTAACCTTAACTGTGAAGAAGTCATGATCATTGTAGATTGGTCTTACATGCTCTTCTGAGATCTTGTCATCATCAGAGTTAAGACGTCCATCACCTACAAGACATGCTCTTGCAATTTCCTCGTCAAGCATCATTCTCATCTCGCCCTTGATGTATGCTACTACATCGAAATCTGTAATATCAATTACATCATCTCTGTCAAGCTTCTGCTTCTTGTAAATTGTCTGTGGGCCAGTAGATCTCTTAAGAAGTGAGAATACCTCTTCCTTCTTGAAGTTACCTTTGATGTAACCCTTAGCTCTAGCCTCATCCTCTGTGATGTTAGCGAACATTGACTTAATTCTGCTGAATGGTGACTTATGAACACCTGCCATAAATCCAGCTACCCAATCGTCGTTTCTCTTAACGAATTCAGGTGGGTTGTCAAGGTTACGAGCTTCTGGGAACAGGTAATCGATGTTCTCGATACCGTATCCATCTGTATGAGCGAGAACAGCATCTCTAAGTGATCCGCTGCGTCTTGCATCGTCAAATATAGCCTCCATATCAGAGTGGCTAAGTACTCCATCTTCCATTTCGTAATCGTCATCAAATACGTTGTGCTTCACGTCTTCATCCTCCTCATCCTCGTCGCCAGCAAGCTGACCAATAATGTAATAAACTGCAGTCTTCTGCTCTTCGTTAAGTGTGTTAAGAACATCCTGAACTGTCTTGTCGCCGTCTGCATGACTAATTGCCATCTTTTCATCCTCCTGATCTTTGTTTTCTTCGGAAATATCCTCTTCTGTTTCTTCTACTACTTCCTCTTCCTCAGTTTCTTCTTCAATTTCTTCATCGGAATGAGCAAGTGCCTCTATAGGCTCGAAGAAGTTAATGATTGCTTCCTCATCTACGCCATCTCCATGGAGAATGACTGAATCAATGTAAGCACCTGGATTTGCTCCGCCAATAACCAAGCTAACTTCACGGATCTGTCCATGTACTACATCGCCGCCATTCTGCTTAAGGTGATTTGCATAAATGGAAAGCGAAGTAATATCACCATTACGAACAAGCTCTTTACAATGCTGTCCACCAGGTGTATTGTTGAAGGTACAATATGCATAGACACCTTCTTCCCTATTCTCAAGATCTGCATGACCAATAACGTTCATAGGGTCTGAATGTACATGATTGTATACGAGTGGGACCCTTCCGCCGTCATTGCTCTTAAATGCATCTCTACGAATAGTTCTTCCATCTGAGCAGCGTATGTTGTTACGTGTTGCCCAGCCACTAAAGTCGTAGTCTTTAGTTTTTGCTCCCATTTTGAAGTTCTCCTTATTCTCTTAATACTTCATCAATCTGTTGGTTTGGATCAGCGCCGCTTGGTTCTTGTATTGGTGCTTTTTCATTAGATTGATTAATGTTTTTGTTAACAAGTTCATTAGCTCTAGCTGTGTCAACTGGCTTCTTTCCAATTATTGCTCTCATTTCATTAGAGGACATAATCTCATTTCTAGTGAACTTATCAGCAATGTCAGCAAGCTGATTAACCGGTATAAGCCTGAATGGATCCATAAAGTATCGAATCGCCTGATGCTGTTTTCTTGCAGTTTTCGTTAAGAACTTTCTATTAAGTTCATCAACTATAGCTGCGAGTATTGGCTCAATGGTATTATGCTGATAGTTATTCATAGTCTTTTCGTCCGCTGTACAATCAAGAATACTCTGCGTGATTCCTAACTGGTTGTATAACATGCTCGTTAAGTCCTGCGCCTGTGTCCAAAGATTGTTTTCAACGGCTCGATTCAACTGTGTTATTCTTTCAGTTCCATCAGTGTAAGCAATACCATACTTTGATCCTGTTAACTGAGCTTCTATCTCCTTACGACGAACTTCTGCCTGTTCTCGTCTTGTAGGAGTCTTTATTGGATATGGAAGCTGAATAATAAGATCAAGCTTCCCTGAAGAATTCGCCTCATCAGTTCTATCTATTCGTCCAAGTGTTCGAATAAGTCTCTGAAGGGTTGAATTCGGTTCATTCATAACGGCAAAGAAAGGATTCTCGATTATTGCAACCTGTCGTTTTGGTAATATCAAGTCTTCTTTGCGTCCTGTTTTTTCATTGTACAAACGTACTCGTACATGCTGTGGATACCATTCAAGTATCTTTCCAGTTCTCATTGATAAAATATCATAAGCACCGGAATTTTTAGGAGTTATGTCTGTATCAACCGGAACAAGAGCAACAACGCCTTCATCAAACATTGAGATTACGATATCTCTAATGAATTCTGTATGCGTTTGATCTATGTTCGCTTCCAATGAGAAAATATCATTTAAGCCAGAATCGACTTCTTCTTTGTAATTCCCATTGTCATCCAGTTTTACTTGCCTAATATTCACGGCAGAGACGTCAACCGCTATTCTGTTGTATATGGAGGTTACTATTGATCTTTCATTTCCCCTGGATAATCTTGCTCTATCAGGTCTATATGAAGAACTTTCTCCATAACTTATTGTATAATTATTTGTCGGGTCTCTGCCGGTAAATGCGTTCCATGCATGTGCTAATCTGTCTTTAAAACTCATAGCCAGCGTCCTTTCCTGAAATATCAATCGAATCCCTTAAAATTCTTAAGGAAGTCGTCAACTTGCTTTCCTTTCTTTTTAGCCTTAACCCAATCGCTTGCACTATTGAAGCTATCTTTTGCAAATTTTGTAACTTTTTTATCAAGCCCCGTATAATGCGCTATTGTGTAAATGGACGCTGCAGCAGCTGTAACTTTAGCTGCATTTCCTAAAGCCATATTGATAATGCCTCGGGTTGTTTTTGCTGTTGTTTTAACAGCGTCTCGAGTATGCCTCTCTGTTCTGGCTTTTTGAGCGTGCTTGGCCATATCCTGATTCTTTGAATATTCGTCAAACCAAGCTTTGTATACTGAGTCTTTTGATCTCTCGTTTACGGTGGCTTTTATGAGCTTTCTTCTGTTTCCAGCGCCTTCTCCGTAATACATCTTAGCTCTAGCAAATTCATTAGCATCTTTCTTAGCCATTCGTTTCTGCTTACGAGCTTGATGGTTTGATCCTAAATATCTTCCATCGCCATGGTATCCATCTGGGTATGGCTGAAAACGTCTTATACCCCATTTCATACCAAGTACACCGTGATGGTAAAGTTCATTATTAGCTACTGCGTACATGTTATCACCCCGAAACCTTTCTTTTAGTAATTTTTCTAATGGTGCCAACGTACTTTCTAGCTGCATCGCTTGTCGCGGCTCTCTTTCTTATAGCGCTCATATCACGAATAACGCCCTTTACAGGCTTTGTTCCTGCAACTTTCTTTACAGCTTTTACATACGCTCTACCTAAATCTGATTCAGCTGCTGCTTTTCTAGTTTCTTTTGCAGTGTTCATAACGCTGTTAACAGTATTTACATAAGCTTTAGCTGCATCTGTATTCGCAACTGCACCCCTTATGCCATTATGTTCTTTTGTAACTTTAAATATTTTTTTAGCTGTAGCAAACACACCTTTAGCGTTCTTAAGTATTTCCTGTCCCATAGGAGTCTTAGAAACTAAATATCCAGCACCAGCAATAAGACCAAGTTTTATAGCACCAGCTGTAACATCAGTCATTACTTTATCAACAGCTTTTTTGCCTATACTAACTTCTTTAGTTTCATAACAGTCTTTAAGCTGTTTTTCTAATATAAACTGATTTGCCTTCTTCTCAAATTCTTCTTCAGTAAGATACTTTTTATTTTTCATAAGTTTTTCTGCAGAAGTTGAACCTTTCAAAGCCTTCTGATGTCTCTTTTCTTGTCTCATGGCTTTTCTTTGGGCGTGCCGCTCACGCAATTTACCTAAAAATTTGCCATCACCATTGTATCCGTCGGGGTATGGCTGGTATCTTCTAATACCCCAATGCATACCAAGTATCCCATGATGGTAAAGTTCACTCTCATTTTGAGGCGATGCTATAATGTATGTTCCCATCATTCAAACTCCTCACTGTTTAATTTGTATGCTACATAAGCATCCATCATCGCAGCAACGTTATCGATCTTTTGATCGTTGTGCATCTTGAGGAGCTTACGATTTCCGTTTGTGTCTTCAACCGTTATACAGTTACCCATTGTAAAGACCATGATCTCTTCATCAAATAGGAGCATACGTTCCTCTGCGAGTTTCTTTAATTCACCTAGAGGAACGGACTCTGTTTTAGCTCCCTGTATAACTTTTTCTACACCATACGGTCCATTTTCCTGTGCCCATCGCTCTACAAATTCTTTTGCATTGTACGGATCAAATCCGAATGCTCGGACATCATACTCGCACTTGGAAATGTAGTTATCGAGATCGTCATACACGTCCATCATCTTAAGAACAACACCGTCAAGAACAATGAGACTTCCTTCATTAATAAATTCGTCATACTTCAAACGCATGGCGACAGGTAGTTTCATTAAAGTATTCTCGGTTATGTAACTTCTTGTCTTTATACCAAAGCAACCATTAGTTAATGGAAACAAGAATGTAAAGGCACAAAAGTCATCACCCTTTGAAAGGTCTGCTCCCATCGAACAAGGCATTCCCCAATACGTTCTCTTCTTATGAGGCAAAGTTTCTTCGTAAGAAAAGAAGTATGTATAGCCCTCAAGCGGTATTCCGAATCTTTTTGCCAGAATATCATTTCTTGTTGCTGGTGCTTTCTCAGCTCTTTCTACATCGAGCTGGTATGCTTCATAAGAAACGGTCTTTCCTATGTTCGGATTTGCTTTTAACCAAGTAGATGGATCTCCGACTTCGCTAATGTCATCAAGTCGATAGTACCATATGGATACGTGCGGGTTAATGTACTCACCTTTTAAGATGTTCATTAATTCCATTTTGATGGAATCTCCCGCCGCGTTTCGAACTGTTCCTTCCGAACTCGTAGCAATGATCAGGTAATCGTCCAGCTTGGATGCTCCCTGCTCAATGGCGCCGACAACATCTTCCTTAATGTCACCTGAGAGCCATTCATCAACAGTACTAACTTTTGGTCTGAGACCCTGTAGTTTGTTGATTGTCATCGGTCTTACTTCTAGTAGTGATCCAGTAAGGAAGTTTTCGATGCCTTTCTTGGTAGAAGCAAGTTTAACCCTATTAGCTTTTGAACCTGTTGTGTTTTGCAACGAGCCTTCGGTAAGGAATTTAAAAAGCGGTCCACGAGAACGCGTAATCGCGGTTCTTATAGGCCCCATAACCTCCTCGGCCAACTTCATGGTCGGGGCTGTTGTTATCTGATGCGTTGTTGAGGTGTCAACATTCAAAAAGTATGCATGAATAGCTGAATCATAGAGGGATTTAGCTGCACCTCGTCCAACGATTAGATACTGTTTGTTAATTAAACGCTTTTTAATGCGCTTCTTTACATAGTGTCCGCCATAACCATTTTGATTTGGTTCATAGACACTTCTATCAACAAAGTAGTACCAACCAAAAACCTGCTCGCCCCATAGTTTGAAGCTGTCTAACAGGTTAAGGTCGGCACCATCTGTTAGGGTCAGTTCGGTTTCGCAGAATAATATCCAACCCTCTGCTGCCTCGTCATCGTAGTAAATACCGGGGTTACGTATTAGATCATCGATGCGGTTCATTTCCATAGAGATTTCTCTGTTAACTGGAATTTCACCTCGAAGTACTGCGTCCCTGAACTGCCCATAATATTTAGGAGTTGCAGTATTAGATAACATTTAATAAAACACCTCCTAATTATTACCTTATTTTAATAACCAAAGAATCTTCTTTCTCTGGTTTTAGCTTCCTGTTCAGCAGAATAGCCTAAGATCTCTTCAAAGATCTTCTTTCCTCTCTCTGCTGCTGCGAAGCCCGATGTAAACTTTCGTCCTTTTGGTGTATCTACTGAATTAAGTCCCAAAGAATCTATATATGCGTTGTTTTCTTTAACTGCTATATAGTTTGTAAGCCATCTCTTTCCAATCTCTCTTGCGGCTACGGCTGCTGCAGCGCCAGCAATAGTTTCAACAACTGCTCTTCTTACAACTTTCTTTGTGTAATCTTTTCCATACTTTTTATCAAGGTCTGCTTTAAGATAAGCCTTGGTCCTTGAATTTTTCCAAGCCTTTGGAAGCTGTAATGGATTCTGAGCAAAAGTTGTTCTTTTCATAGCATTAATATACTGACGTCTTTCCTTACGCTCATTTCCTATAGCCTTATAGTATTCAGCTTTGTTCTCTATCTTCGCTTTTTCAGCATCTGCTTTAACCATGTTCCTTTTTATTGGATTTAATCCAGCTCTTGATAACCCAGCTGCTCTCTTTTCTTTTATTATTTGTTTGTTAACCTTATAAGTTTCTTTAGCCTTAGCCTTTGCAGCTCTATGCTCTTTTGTAAGGCCTACAAATCTACCTTTATGTTCAGCATCGTATCCTATGCTGTAAGGCTGATAACGTCTTATACCCCATTTCATACCAAGTACGCCATGATGATAAAGTTCTGGAGAACTAGCTATTGCATAATATCCCATTTTAAAACCTCCTATTCATTGTCATATGCTCTTATGTCCTCATGAAGCGCTTCTGAAATAAGCTTTCTGCCTAATGCTACAGCGCCAGTTGAAGCTCCTGCGATAATCGCTCCCATTTTGATTTTTGCTCTCTTCTTAACAATTTCTTTGATGATCTCTTCCGCAAACTTCCGGCCTTCAGACTTCTCTTTCTTAGTGAATGATTTAAGTCTTCGTTCCATATCAAGTCTATTAAGTCTGTCTCTAAGTTCATTGTCACTCAGTTCAGCCCTATGCTTGTATAAAAGATGCGGGTTTGTTGATTTGAGCAGTTCTTCATGAGTAGGAGCTTTCTTTTTGGCCTCTCCAAGTTCCTTTCCTCTTTTACCACTCTTTCTAGGCTTTTCTTCGTATGACTGGTATCTCCTTACACCCCATTTCATACCTAAAATGCCATAATGATAAAGTTCTCCATTCATTTCTGTTCCTCCTTATCATCAGGCTTCTTTTCACCATGGTTTTGGATAGTTTCATTTGCTTCACTTAGAGCCTTCTTAATAAACTTTGGTATTGGCACTCCCAATTTATTAAGATTCTCACAAATAGAGATTAGTTCCATAATCATGATGTATACTGAAACAAAATTTACTACTATAACTGGAACTGCAAGTCCAAATGAAAATATTGCGCCTATGACAAGAACGCACAATTCTCCAAATTTTTTTGCAAGCCCTTCTCTCATCTTTTTGGATTTTATTTCGCCTTTAATCCAAGCGTTGAGAATACCCGTAGCATAATCGATTCCCATTAAAGCTATGGGAACAATAAATATCCATGCGCTATTGGCAAACTGCACTTTTGCAATAATGTCTTCCATGGCTTTCTCCTATCTTTAATTGTCGTTGGATTCCCTCTCGTTTTTGATTGCTATAGAATCCGATTTAACATTGAACAGAAACTCTAATTTGTCAATCTGTTTCTGTATAGCATCTATTACATATGAATTAGAACCTGCTGGATCAAAAGCTAACTTAACAGAAAAATACACATAATCTTTTACAGAGTCTATTAGTTTTCCATCTGTTAAATACTCTGTCCATTCTGTGGTATCGTCTGTTATCCTAAATCCTTCATCAGGTCCTATTCCTAAAGTATTAAGACGATCAAATGCTGTATTGATACATATTAGAATGTCTGTATCAAACGCATCATCTTCTTCTGCGATGCCTATCTTTTTCTTAATCGTTTGTAAAATACTTCCGTCGATGTCCATTTAGCACCTCCAAGGGGACGTATCGTTTTTTGTTCTAACAACAATATCATCCGCAATTAATAAACTTGAATCTCCGTAATGAATCGCATCATGTGTCTTCTTAGAAACACAAACAAGATTCTCGAGATCAAAGACCATCGGATTACGGTTTAAAATATCGTCTTCTGTGATTGGATTGATGTGGTGGATTAATATCCTATCTCTTATCTTTCTATCCCAGATTCCTAAGTCACATCCGTTATCCCGTATGATCACTTTGTCTCTTGCTTCTTTCCATTCAGGCGTATGATAGAATCTCTGATTCAAATATCGAGAATACCCAAATGTTTCGTCTCCAACTTTACCCTTAAGCTTGAGGTACTCAAATCTTTCTAAATATGTGGTGAACTTAATCATCTCTGAATAAGATCTATCCATCATTACTTGTCTCATCTGACTCACCCCTATACTTTCTCATCATAGCCATGGCCTCAGAATATAGTTTCTCTATGTTTGCAGCCGACTTGTATGCATCTGCTTGCGCAGTTAGCAACTCTTGCTTCTTTTCAAGAACTGAACATTCCAATTGGTTCTTCCTGGTTCCCAATTTTAGGTAATGTGTTACAATCTGAGAGCTTGCGGTGCCTGCACGAAGCTGTCTTTCAGCTTCATCGACTGCCAAAGCAATTAATTGATTCTCTCTTGCTTCGGGTGTTCGTGCTGGAGGTGACTTTCTACTTGACTTTGTAGCCACTTTGTTACCTCCTAAATATACTTTGATCAATGCTAACCTATGTTAACCTCTTGCCACTGCCGGTTTTCCCACACTTTTGAATACCTTTTATAAAGGCCCGATAGCTAATTAGATATACTTTTTAATGCGGAGACAAACATTGAACATTTATAGAGGCCAGGACGTCACTGTTTAGGGGTGCTTAACTACCGGACCCATATAAAAAATATCCCACCGGGGGAATTTTCAAG
>JAEEGL010204938.1_pt1 | contig 21452 bp, 12 predicted proteins | sample 9134231 | NCBI WGS metagenome assembly JAEEGL01 (sample SAMN16246548, study PRJNA631951) | gut metagenome | biome: gut microbiome; feature: rumen; material: fiber-attached | host: Bos | place: Iran: Karaj | collected 2018-10
AGAGAAGATCACCTGTCTGATGATCACGCACAACCTGGAAAGCGCACTTTCCTTCGGCAATCGTACGATCATGATGGACAGTGGCCGGATCATCTTCGATGTGGCAGGAGAAAAACGGGAACATTTAAGCAGTGAGGACCTGTTGAACGCATTTAAGCAGGAGGCAGGCCATATGCTTGATAACGACAGGGTTTTATTGGAGAAATGATGAACGAACAGAGCATGAAAGAAATCACGAAACAAATGAAGGCGGACAGCTTCCGGATGGCAGCATTGTCTAAAGAGGAGAGAAACCGCATTTTGTCTGCCGTAGGGGAAGCACTCGTGGCAAACAAAGACGCGATCTTTGCTGCAAACAGGCAGGATATGGAGAATGCCGAAGCAGGGGATATCCCGGCACCTGTAAAGAAACGACTCCGGTTTGATGAACACAAACTAACGGATGTATGTGACGGGATCAAACAGCTGATCGCGCTTCCGGATCCGATCGGGAAGGAAGTCCTTGCCAGGGAGCTTGATGAGGGCCTCATCTTAAAGCGTGTGACCTGTCCGATCGGTGTGATCGGGATCATTTTCGAATCAAGGCCGGATGCTTTGATCCAGATTTCTTCATTATGTATCAAAAGCGGTAACTGTGTGGTCTTAAAAGGTGGCAGCGAAACGGCCAATACGAACCGCGTGCTGTTCGAGACGATCTATCAGGCTGCATTGGACAGCGGTGCACCGGCCGGCTGCATGTATCAGGCGCAGGCGCACAGTGAGATTGATGAACTGCTCGATTGCTACGGATTTGTTGACTTAATCATCCCGCGAGGCTCAAATGTATTCGTGCAATACATTATGAATCATACGCGCATTCCGGTCATGGGACACGCGGACGGGATCTGCCATACCTACGTCGACAAAGACGCAGACCTTAACATGGCTGCGAAGATCATCGTGGATGCCAAGATCCAGTATACGGCGGCCTGCAATGCGACGGAAACCCTGCTTGTGGACAGAAGCATCGCAGACACTGCAATTCCGAAGCTGGCAGATGCACTGATGGAACACCATGTACTTCTGCGCGGCACCAAAGAGGTCGCGGACCTGTTAAAAGACGTGAAAAACAATGCAAATGCATTTCTGGAAATGGGAGAGGATGAATTTGCCAAAGAATACCTCGATCTGATCATCTCCGTAAAATGCGTGGATGGCGTTGACGAAGCGATCAGGCATATCAACCGGTTCGGATCGCACCATACCGATGCCATCATTACGGAGAATACGGAGACGGCTGAAAAGTTCCTGCAGCAGGTCGATTCCGCGGGATGTTATGTAAACTGCTCAACCAGGTTTTCGGATGGTTTTCGGTACGGATTCGGTGCGGAAGTGGGGATCAGTACGTCAAAACTGCACGCACGTGGTCCTGTCGGTCTGGAAGGACTGACCACTTATAAGTATAAACTCTATGGCTGCGGACAGACCGTCGGAGAATACGCGGACGGTACAAAACAGTTTCATTTCAGGGACCTTTGAACGGTTATCGGGTGTTGTAATTTGGCACTGAATTCGATAAAATATACTTTAAATGCAGCGTTTATTGATGCAGATCATTTCGGAAGGAAGTTTTTTTAAAGATGGGTGTTTACAATCACAGTGAAGTAGAACAAAAATGGCAGAAATACTGGGAAGAACATGAAACGTTCAAGACGGACGTCCGTGATTTTTCCAAACCGAAATATTATGTTCTGGATATGTTCCCTTATCCTTCCGGCGTCGGACTGCATGCAGGTCATCCCGAGGGCTATACGGCAACGGATATCGTATCCCGCATGAAGAGAATGCAGGGCTTTAACGTATTGCATCCCATGGGCTATGATTCTTTCGGCCTGCCTGCGGAGCAGTATGCGGTAAATACGGGAAACCATCCGGACGGGTTCACACAGGAGAATATCAAGACATTCTCCAAGCAGCTTAAGGAACTCGGCTTTGATTATGACTGGTCGAAGATGATCGCAACTTCCGATCCGAAGTATTACAAATGGACGCAGTGGATCTTCAAAAAACTGTATGAGGCAGGCTATGCGAAATATATCGATATGCCGGTGAACTGGTGTGAAGAACTCGGCACCGTGCTTTCCAATGATGAGGTCATCGACGGGAAATCGGAGCGCGGCGGCTATCCGGTGATCCGAAAGAACATGAAGCAGTGGGTCATCGACCAGCCTGCTTTTGCGGAGAAATTACTGGAGGGTCTGGAGGAGATCGACTGGCCGGAGTCTACCAAGGACATGCAGCGGCACTGGATCGGCAGATCGACCGGTGTGGAGGTTGATTTTGAGATCGTCGGCGGCGGAAAGTTCTCGATCTTTACGACCTGTATCGAAACGATCTACGGTATCACGTTCATGGTACTCGCACCGGACGGAGACCTTGTGCAGACCCTGATGGACCGCATCGAGAATCAGGACGAAGTCAAAGCCTATATCGAAGAGACCAAAAAGAAGAACGATATGGACCGGACCGAGTTGAACAAGGGAAAATCCGGCTGCAGATTAAAGGGCGTGTATTGTATCAACCCGGTGAACGGGAAACAGGTGGAACTGTTTATCGGTGATTTTGTATTGGCAAACTACGGAACGGGTGCCGTCATGGCGGTTCCGGCACATGACCAGAGAGACTTTGAATATGCGCAGGTTCATGACATCCCGATGATCCAGGTTATCGAAGGCAGGGATATCAGCGAATGTGCTTTTGAAAAACAGGATTATCTCGGAAAAGGCTGTAAACTGATCAATTCCGCGGAATTTGACGGCTTAACGGTGGAAGAGGCGAAGGAAGCCATCACCGTGAAACTCGAAAAGATGGGGATCGCAAGACGTACCGTAAACTATCACTTCAGAGAGTGGATCTTTGCAAGACAGCGTTACTGGGGTGAACCGGTGCCTGTTGTGCATGGCGATGACGGGCAGATCCATGTGTTAAGCGATGACGAACTCCCGCTGATCCTGCCGGAACTTGAGGACTACAAGGGGAAAAACGGGAAAGCTCCACTTGAGAATGCGACTGAATGGAAACAGTATGATCATAACGGGATCAAGGGTGTCAGGGAGACTTCGACGATGCCCGGGTCCGCGGGTTCTTCCTGGTATTTCCTCCGTTATATCGATCCCGATAATGACGAAGTGTTTGCGGATCAGGAACTCTTAAAACACTGGATGCCGGTTGACCTCTATATCGGCGGACCGGAACATGCGGTGGGACATCTGATCTATTCCAGGATCTGGAACCGCTTCCTGTATGACAACGGCCTTGCACCGACCAAAGAGCCCTTTAAAAAGCTTGTCCATCAGGGCATGATCCTGGGCGAGAACGGAATCAAGATGGGCAAACGCTATCCGGAATATGTGGTCAATCCGTCTGACGTAATCAGGGAATACGGTGCCGATACATTAAGGCTCTATGAAATGTTCATGGGACCTTTGGAGGTCAGCAAGCCGTGGAGTAATGACGGTGTAAACGGCGCGTTCAAATTTATCAACCGCGTGTACACATTCCTGACGAACCCGGACGCCATTACGAAAGAAGCCACACCGGAGCTTGAAAAAGTCTACCATCAGAGCGTGAAAAAGATCACGACGGACTTTGAAAAACTGGCATTCAATACGGCGATCAGCCAGATGATGATCTTTATGAATGCCTGCTATAAAGAAGGAAAATGCTGCGTCGAATACGCAGAAGGTTTTGTGAAGATGTTCTCATGCGTCTGCCCGCATGTCGGAGAAGAACTGTGGCAGATCTTAGGACATGATCAGACACTCGCATATGAACCGTGGCCGGTATATGATGAGGCCAAAACGGTTGAGGATACGATCGAGATCGGCGTACAGATACTCGGAAAGACCAAGGGTACGATTACGATCCCCAAAACCGCGACAGAGGATGAGGCTGTTGCCGCGGCCAAGGAAATGCTTGGCGACAAATTATCCGGGAACATCGTCAAGGTAATTTATGTTCCGGGAAGGATCCTGAACCTGATCGTCAAATAATACCGGTTCTTATACGGGAGCAGAAATGATTGAAACGTTGATCTACAGCACGCTATGCATTGAAATGCTGGTCGCCATATCCAAGGCGATCACGTTTCAGGTGCGCGTAAAAGACGTCCATGCGATCAACAGGCAGATCATTACCACCGCTTTCTTTGCACTTCAGTGCATCACGTTTGTCGGCATGATGCTGACCCGAAATGAGATCGTGCAATACATTCTGTATGCGCTCTGCTGGTATGCCGGCGTATGCCTGATGGCAAATCTTATCAATATGGGAGCTTATTCCCTGAATTATAAGGGGAAATTTGTCCGGCATGTCATTTCGGTCATGTATTACCTTGGGATCGTCATCTTTTTTGCGGATATTTTCTTAAGCAAGGGAGAGATGAATTATAACAAGGCTGGGATCGTTTGTCCCGTCTACACACCGCTGCAGATCATATTGCACGCCGTATTTGACGTAATCTTCCTGTTCGCGCTTGCGTATATCTACGTGTATTTTAACCGCACGAAATTCAAAAAAAGAGATCAGTACCTGATGAAATTGTGGGCACTGACCTTTTCATTTTCCGCGCTCGGGATTATTTTGGAGTTTCTGGATCTGTTGTTTTTCCCGATCCGTTTTCCCTACATGCTCCTTTGCTCGATCGGAACGATCCTGTTGATGCCGCGGCTTCTGATCTATCACAGACGCATCACGATCCGTGAGGAAGACTATGAGGATCTGTTAAGGGAGAATTCTGTCGATCTGGTATTCGTCTGTGATGATGCTTTCCGTGTCGTGTATATGAACAAGCGCGCACACATTGTCGCACAGGTGATCAAGAATGATTTTATCGGGCAGAGGATCCCGGATATCTATCTGATGTCCCAGGAAACCGAAGAACGTCTGTACAATAATTCCGTATACGGTGCTTATTCGATCTCAGCGATCTATGCGCCGCTGAACCGTAAGATCACTATGGAAGTCAAGCCGGTCTATGACCGGTTCAAGGAACTGTTCATCGCAGTGATCACGGTATTGGGAATGGAAAATGAGGAGGCCGGCACGGCACCGATCACGGAGCAGCCCGTAGCAAATACGGTAGTGGATGAGGCCGAATCCGAATTCAAGATCGCAAAAGGTGCCAGACTGCTTCTGGTCAATGAGAATTCGATCAGAATGAATGTATTTGAAAAGATGCTGCAGCCGTATTCGGCAACAGTCTATCGGGCATTGGATGCCAAACAGGCCTTAAAAGATATCAGGGAACGCACATATGACATGATCTTTATCGATCAGAATATCAGTCAGGTCACGCCCTTTGAACTGGCCGAAGAGATCCGTTCGCTTCCCGGCGAGTATTATAAAGAGGTACCGCTCGTTTATACCACGGACATCCCGATGGATGAGCAATATAAGGATTTTCTGGATGCGGGCTTTAACGACTATCTGCAAAAACCGGTTTCCGCAAAGCATTTAAATCATGTTCTGACCAGATGGCTCTGGAAACGGTATGCCAAGGAAGAGAATCAATCCGATACGTCCGATTCCGACACGGCAGAAGCACTGCGGTTACTGACTGATTGTGATGCGTATTATGAAAGAAAAGACAAGCTGTTATTTGCAAATTGCCTAAGGGCGATCAGACAGCAGTGCGTGATCCTGCATCTTCCGGAATATGAGAGTGATGCAAGGGAATTATACCGGTCGATCCTGATCGATGAGAATACTGTGGTGGAAAGGCAGTATTTAAGCTTTGCCGCAGCTTTCCGCCGATACATGGAGCACGCTCAGGCCTGATCGGTTTTCAGCTTCAAAAATGCCGTATGCAGCATCAGTTTCATACGGTTGAGCTGATTGACCTCGCTGGCTCCCGGATCATAATCGATCGCCACGATGTTGGCATCCGGATAATGTGAGCGGATGGCCTTGATCACACCCTTCCCGACCACATGATTGGGCAGGCAGCCAAACGGCTGGGTACAGACGATATTTGTTGCGCCGCTGTGAATGAGCTCGAGCATTTCTCCGGTCAAAAACCAGCCTTCACCGGTCTGATTCCCGATCGATACGATGCTCTCCGCATACCCGGCAAGCGTTTGAATCTTTACAGGAGGTTCAAAATGCTTGCTTTTTTTGAGCGCATGTACGGAAGCGGCACGCAGGCGGTTGATAAACCAAATGCCGAGCCGGCTCTTTACGGCTGTGCTTTTTTTGATGCCGAGATGCTGATATTTATAGATCTGGTTGTAGAAGCAGTATTGCAGGAAATCCGTCAGATCCGGAACAACGGCCTCCGCGCCCTCCGATTCGATCAGATCGACCAGATAGTTGTTGGCAAGCGGAGAGAATTTGACCAGAATCTCACCGACGATACCGACGCGCGGCTTTTTCTTATCCGTGACCGGTAATGCATCGAATTCCCGTACAATTTTCCGGCACAGATGTCCGAAACGGAACAGGGACGGGTAGGCGGAACTTGCAAAATCCGCACAGATCTTTGTCCATTTTTCATGAAGCTTATCAGCGGATCCTTTTACCGTCTCATAAGGGCGCATCCTGTAGAGACAACGCATGATCACATCTCCGAAGATCAGTGCCGTAACGCCGCGATACATCAGGGCAACGCTAACCTTAAATCCCGGATTCTTTTCCATCTCGGAAAGGTTCAGGGAAATGACGGGAATATGGGCAAGGCCGGCCTTTTGTAAGGCACGTCTGATAAAGGCGATATAATTGGTCGCACGGCACCCGCCGCCCGTCTGTGTCATGATCACCGCGAGATGATCCGTATCGTATTGTCCGCTTGCGATCGCATCCATGATCTGTCCGACGACGATCAGGGAAGGATAGCAGGCATCGTTATTGACATATTTTAATCCCATATCAACCGCATCTTTGGTGGAATGGTTCAACAGTACGACCCGATAGCCGGCTGCATGGAATGCACTTTCGATGATGTCAAAATGGATCGGTGACATCTGTGGGCAGAGGATCGTATAATCCGTGCGCATTTTCTCGGTAAAGATCACGCGCTCATAGGCACAGGACGCGATCTTCCGCGCGGCAAGGCGCTTTTTCTTCAGGTCGATCGCACACAGCAGAGAACGGATCCGAATCCTTGCGGCACCGAGGTTGTTCACTTCATCAATCTTCAAACAGGTGTAGATCTTGTCGGCATCCGATAAGATATCGTTCACCTGGTCCGTCGTGACGGCATCCAGTCCGCATCCGAAGGAATTCAGCTGGACCAGATCCAGATTATCGACGGTCTTGACATAGTTTGCGGCATTATAAAGCCTGGAGTGGTACATCCACTGGTCCGTGACAAGCAAGGGGTGTTCCGCGGGGCTTAAGTGTGAAACCGAGTCCTCCGTCAGGACAGCCAGGCCGTAGGAATTGATCATTTCCGGAATTCCGTGGTGGATTTCCGGATCGATGTGATACGGACGGCCTGCAAGAACGATCCCGTGTTTTCCGGTTTCATTCAGATAGCGGATGACTTCCTCACCCTGCTTTTGCATGTCCGCATGAAACGCCGACAGTTCCGCCCATCCTGCCGCTGCGGCTTCCGTGAGCTCCGATGCGGAGATGTCGGGAAAAGCAGCCTTTAACCCTTCCGTCAGCACGGACAGGTTTGTAAAGGCCAGGAACGGATTCAGCAGGTATACGGTGCCGTCACTGATCGCTTCCATGTTGTTCTTGATGTTCTCACTGTAGGAAGTGACGATCGGGCAGTTGTAATGATTGTCGGCATCTTTGTTTTCGATGCGTTCATAAAAGACGGCGGGATAGAAGATGAAACCAATCCCCTGTGAGATCAGCCACTGTACGTGTCCGTGCGCAAGCTTCGCGGGATAGCATTCCGATTCGGAGGGAATGGATTCGATACCGAGTTCGTAGATCCTGTGCGTTGACTGCGGGGACAGAACAACTTCATACCCGAGTTTGCTGAAGAAAACATGCCAGAAGGGATAGTTCTCGTACATATTGAGAACGCGCGGGATTCCCACTTTTCCGCGATATGCTTCCTCACCGGAAAGCGGCGTATAGGAAAAGAGGCGTTTTGTTTTATATTCAAACAGATTGGGAATGTTTTCTTCGTTTTTGACTTTTCCGAGTCCGCGCTCACACCGGTTGCCGGAAACAAATCTGCGGTTATCGGAAAAAGTGTTGATCGTCAGCCTGCAATGATTGATGCAGCCCTGACATTTGGTCATGCTCGTGGAATAGGAAAATGCATTGATCTCATCGATCGAAAGCATGGTTGTCACGGGGTTTTGCAGGAAACGCTCTCTGGCAATGAGAGCGGCGCCGAATGCGCCCATGATCCCCGCGATGTCGGGACGGATCACTTCGGTTCCGGCGATCTTTTCAAAACTGCGCAGCACGGCATCGTTATAAAACGTACCGCCCTGTACAACGATATGATCGCCCATGGAAGAAGCATCGGATACCTTGATGACTTTGAAGAGGGCGTTTTTGATCACGGAATATGCAAGTCCTGCGGAAATATCGGATACGGATGCGCCTTCTTTTTGCGCCTGTTTGACTTTGGAATTCATGAAGACCGTACAACGTGTGCCCAGATCGATCGGATGGGCACCAAACAACGCTTCCTTCGCAAAGTCCTGTACGGAATAACCAAGGGATTTGGCAAAGGTTTCGATGAAGGATCCGCAGCCGCTGCTGCAGGCTTCGTTTAAGAGTACGGAATCGACGGTCTGATCCTTGATCTTGATACATTTCATGTCCTGGCCGCCGATGTCCAGGATGCAGTCCACATCCGGATCAAAGAAAGCAGCAGCATAGTAGTGCGCGATGGTCTCGACCTCGCCTTCTTCCAGCTGCAGCGCCGCCTTTAAGAGTGCTTCGCCGTAACCCGTGGAACAGGCGTGTACGATCTTTGCGCCTTCCGGTTTGTTCGCATAGATATCCTGAATGGCTCCGATTGCACATTTTAACGGGGAGCCGTTGTTGTTTGCGTAATAGGAATAGAGCAGGGAACCGTCTTCCCCGATCAGGGCGATCTTGGTTGTCGTGGAACCGGCATCGATCCCGAGATAACAGTTGCCGGAATAATCTGAAAATGATCCGGTTTTCACGTGATGCCTGGAATGTCTGTTTGTAAATTTCTGATAGTCTGCTTCGGATGCAAACAGCGGTTCCATACGGGCCACTTCAAAGTCCATGCGGATCCCGTGGGATAACTTGCGGATCATGTCATGCAGCGATACTTCGCCTGCCGGCTTTGCATGCATTGCAGACCCGATCGCGGCAAACAGATGGGATTCCTTCGGGTCAATGGTATGTTCATTATCCAGTTTCAGCGTGCGGATAAAAGCAGCTTTGAGTTCCGTTAAGAAGTGCAGGGGGCCGCCAAGGAACGCAACATGCCCGCGGATCGGTTTGCCGCAGGCAAGACCTGAGATCGTCTGGTTTACAACGGCCTGAAAGATGGATGCAGCCAGATCCTCCCTGGTCGCACCTTCGTTGATGAGCGGCTGAATGTCGGATTTGGCAAAAACACCGCATCTTGCGGCGATGGTATAGAGCGAATGATAGTGTCTGGCATATTCGTTCAATCCTGCGGCATCCGTCTGCAGAAGAGAAGCCATCTGATCGATAAAGGAACCGGTACCGCCGGCACAGATCCCGTTCATGCGCTGTTCGACGTTTCCGTTTTCGAAATAGATGATCTTGGCATCTTCGCCGCCCAGTTCGATGGCGACATCCACCTGATCATGATAGTGTTTTAAGGCGGTTGATACGGCAATGACTTCCTGGACAAACGGCACCTGAAGGTGATTTGCAAGCGTCAGTCCGCCGGAGCCCGTGATCATCGGACACACGGTAAGCTGACCCAGGGCGTCTTCGGCTTTTTTCAACAGACCGTGCAGCGTTTCCTGGATATTTGCAAAGTGCCTTTCGTAGTCGGAAAAGATGATTTGATTGTTTGCGTCAAGAAGGGCGATCTTCACGGTCGTAGAGCCGATATCGATGCCGAGACGTAATACGGAATCCTGAAACATAATATCGTATTATAATGTATTTTCTGTTTTATTACAAATAAAAATATGATAAAATGCTACGTGAACTATGTGCATTCGGATGGATGAAATATGAATCGTTTTTTGGATAAAATGGAGAAAAAGATTGGCAGGTTCGCGATCCCGAATCTGTCGTTATATCTGATCATCGGTTATGTGATCGGTTATATCCTCGGCCTTACGGGTTCTCTGGAGTTTTTGAACCTGAATCCGTACCTGATCCTGCACGGCCAGGTGTGGCGGATCCTGACCTGGATCCTGATGCCGCCGACGTCGCTCAACATCTTCACGATCATCATGCTGTTCTTTTATTATTCAATCGGAACGTCACTGGAGCGCACGTGGGGGACATTCCGTTATAATGTCTATCTGTTTTCCGGGATGTTCTTTACATTGCTCGGTGCATTTATTCTCTACGGGGTCTATGTGGCAATGGGCTACCCCGCCCAGCCGGTCGGCACTTTCATCAGTGCGGCCTTTTCCACGTATTATATCAATCTGTCCATTTTTCTGGCTTTTGCGGCAGCTTATCCGAACATGAAGGTGCTGTTGTATTTCATCATTCCGGTCAAGATCAAATGGCTGGCATGGCTGGATATTGCGATTCTGGTTTTAAGCTTCTTTCAGGGGAATATTCCGATCAAGGTTGCGATCGTGGCATCCCTGCTGAATTTCCTGATCTTTTTCTTATGTACCAGGAATTATGCAAGGATTAAACCTTCGGAGATCCACCGCAAGGCGGAATACAGGAAGCAGACCGAGCAGACAGCGAAGATGCGTGCGATCTCCAAGCATAAGTGTGCGATCTGCGGACGCACGGAAGAAGACGGGGAAGATCTGGAATTCCGGTTCTGTTCCAAGTGCAACGGAAACTACGAATATTGTCAGGAGCATTTGTTCACACACAAACACGTTTTATAGACATGGATGAAAATCAGTATTTTGATGAATTGAATACCCTGGAAGAACTTGGCGAGGAAGAGCGTTTTAAGCGTGTGGAGGCGGTATTCCGCGATAAGAATAAGGCGCTTGAGATCATTCCCCTGCTGTATCTTAGGGACGTGACGGATATCGCAAAGCTTTATGAAAATCAGGGTGTGCATACGGATGACCTGATCGGGGAGGGAAACGTTGCCCTGCTGTCGGGCTGTGCGAATCTTGATCTTTGCGAGAGCGCACAGGAAGTCGAGGAATTCCTGACGCGCACGGTCATGGATGCCATGGAAAAACTGGTCGGTGAAAATGCGGACGCATCCGAGATTGATGACCGTATTGCGCAAAAAGTCAATCTTGTGTATGAGGCGGCAAAAGAACTCTCGGAAACCCTGCTTCGCAAGGTGAGCATTGAGGAACTGGCCAAAGAAATGGAAGTGGAGACGGCGATGATCGAGGAAGCGATCCGCTTGTCCGGCAACCGGATCGACTATATAGAAGTGGAGGAATAAACGTGCGGATCAAGGATTTAAAAGCATATCGGATAGAGAGAGAAGAGCAGATCCCTGACTTAAACTCCAAGGGAACGCTTTTGACACATATTAAAACGGGCGCGAAGGTGGTCGTTTTGGAAAATGATGACGAAAACAAGGTATTTGCGATCGGCTTCCGTACACCGCCGCATGATTCGACCGGTGTCCCGCATATCATGGAGCATTCCGTGCTCTGCGGTTCCAAGGCCTTTCCGGCAAAAGATCCGTTTGTGGAGCTGGCAAAGGGATCCCTGAACACGTTCTTAAATGCGATGACTTATCCGGATAAGACCGTTTATCCCGTGGCAAGCTGCAACGATACGGATTTTAAGAATCTGATGCATGTCTATCTGGACGCGGTATTCCATCCGAACATCTATACCAGGGAGCAGATATTCAAACAGGAAGGCTGGCATTACGAGATCGAAAACGAGAATGATCCGGTTACGATCAACGGCGTTGTCTATAACGAGATGCGCGGCGTTTTTTCCTCTGCGGATGATCTGCTTGAACGGAAGATCATGGAAGTGCTGTTTCCGGATAATCCGTATTTCTATGAGTCGGGCGGCGATCCGCAGGTGATCCCGGAACTGACCTATGAAGCATTCCTGGATTTCCACAGACGTTACTATCATCCCTCAAACAGTTATATTTATCTCTACGGCAATGCGGATATGGCCGAGCGCCTGACGTTTCTGGATGAAGAATATCTCGGGCAATATGATGCCCTGTCGATCGATTCCACGATCAGGGCGCAGAAAGCGTTTGATGAAACTGTCACCCGCACGTTTCCCTATTCCGTAACGGAAGAAGAACCCCTGACGGATAAAACGCACTTATCTTATTCCTCCGTTATCGGTACGTCCCTTGACCGGAATCTTTATATCGCATTCCAGATCATCGAATATGCCCTTTTGCTTGCACCGGGTGCGGTCTTAAACCAGGCGCTGCTGGATGCCGGGATCGCAAAGGATGTGCAGGGGTCTTATGAATGCAGCATCTACCAGCCGTATTTCAGCGTAATTGCCAAGAACTCCAACAAAGAGAGTCTTCCCGTTTTTCTGGATACGATCAAACGCGTGTATGCACAGGTGGCGGAAAACGGTTTCGATAAGCAGGCACTGAGAGCCGCGATCAACTTTTATGAGTTCCGTTATCGCGAAGCGGATTTCGGGCTCTATCCCAAGGGCCTCATGTACGGCCTGCAGTCATTTGATTCCTGGCTTTATGATGAAAACGAGCCGTTCATGCATATCGCACAGAACGATACGTATGCATTCTTAAAATCACAGGTGGATACCGGCTATTTTGAAGAACTGGTACGGAAATACCTGTTGGAAAACACACATGCGGCCGTTGTGATCGTGGAACCGGAAAGAGGCCTGACGGCCAAAACGGATGCCAAACTGGCTGAAAAACTTGCAGAATACAAGGCATCATTGTCCGATGCGCAGCTAAAGGCGCTCGTTGAGGATACGAAAGCGTTGCATAAGTATCAGGAAGAGCCCAGCACGAAGGAGGAACTTGAGAGTATTCCGCTGCTCAAGATCTCCGATATCCGGAAAGAAGCCAGACCGTATATCAATGATGTCGATCAGGTGGACGGTGTCACGCTTCTCACGCATGATGTCTTTACCAACGGCATCGGTTATCTGAGCATGGAATTCAATGTAACGGGGATGGATGCCGAAATGTTATCCTATCTGTCGCTTGCGTCCAACATCCTCGGACTGATCGATACAAAGAACTACAAATATGCGGATCTCTTTAACATCATCAATATCAATTCCGGCGGGATCACATTCGGCATGCCCTGCTATACACATGCAAAGACGAAGGAAACGTCCCTGTTTTTTGAAGTGCGTTCCAAAGTGCTTTATGAACAACTGCCGTTTGCTTTTAAGATGATCCCGGAAGTGTTGTTTTCATCTGATTTTTCCGATAAGAAGCGGATCAGGGAGCTGATCTCGATGCTGAAGAGCAGAATGGAGGATGGCATGCCCGCTTCGGGCCATGTGACCGCTTCGGGCCGTGCCCTGTCCTATTGCAGCACGGCAGATGCGATCAAGGATCAGATCAGCGGGATCACGTTTTACCGGTTTATTTCTGAGATCGAGGTGGCGTTTGATGACCGGTTTGATGAACTGGTCAGTAAGATGCAGGAGAGCATCCGCCAGGCCTTCTGTAAAAATCACCTGCTGATGGATTATACGGCAGGCGCAGACCAGAAGGAGAAGATGAAGGAGCAGACAGCTGCCTTTCTGGCACTGCTTCCGGAAACGGGATTTGAAAACAAGCCGTTCGTCTTTGACAAAAAGCCGGTGAACGAGGGCTTCAAGACCTCATCGAAGGTGCAATATGTGGCGCTTGCCGGGAATTACGCAAGGAAAGGACTGGCTTATACCGGCGCACTACGGCTGCTGAAAGTATTGCTCGGATACGATTATCTGTGGAACAATGTCCGCGTGAAAGGCGGCGCATACGGATGCGTGTCCGGTTTCCGCAAATCGGGCGCGGCATTCTTCGCCAGTTACAGAGACCCGAATCTTAAGAAAACGATCGACATCTATAAAAAAGCGGCGGATTATATCCGCACTTATGAGCCGACAGAACGGGATATGACCAAAACGATCATCGGCACGGTTTCGGATCTGGATACACCGCTCACGCCGCAGATCAAGGGAGCAAGATCGCTGGGCGCTTATCTGACCGGTGAAACGGACGCGGATGCGCAGCGGGAAAGAGATCAGGTATTGAACGCAACGGGAGAGGACATCCGTGCTCTGGCCGCCTATATCGACGCGATCACAGATCAGGAACACCTCTGCGTAGTCGGCGGGGAAGAACAGATCGAAGAAGCGAAAGAACTGTTCGACAAAGTTGAGAATCTCATTTCGTAGAAAATAAAAACAGACAAGACGGCGTAAACATTTCTGAGATGAGCGTTGCAGAGCGAATCGAAGAAATGGTTTACGGCGGAATGCAGGATTATCAGGAAGGAGAAACGATCATGAGGAAGACTTGGAATCCGGTTGCAATCTTACTTGCTGCGACCCTTACGGGTGCGTTGCTTGCAGGCTGCGGCAGCAGCAGTAGCGCCGCCAAAGAAAGCGTCAGGGAAAGCGGCGGATATTATGATGATGAAGCGGTTGCTTATGCAGCGGAGGCTGCGCCGGAAGCATATTATACGGATGACGTTTATGAAACGGCCGATATGGCAGAAGAATCCGGAAGCACAGAGGCCGAGATCATTGATGAAGGTGCTGTTGCAACTGACCGGAAGCTGATCAAGAACGTCAACTTAAATGTTGAGACAGAGGAATTCGATAAGTTCCTTGCCAATATCGAGGCCAAGGTACAATTGCTTGGCGGTTATATCGAGAACAGTGAGATCAGCGGCAGAAGCCTGTACAATACCACTTCCAACCGCTATGCATCCATTACGGCAAGAGTTCCGAACACAAAGCTGGACACGTTCATCACTACGATCACCGAACAGTCCAATATCACCAGTAAATCGCTTTCCACGGAAGATGTTACCCTGCAGTACGCCGACACGAAGGCGCACATCGAATCCTTAAAGACCGAGCAGAAACGCTTAAACGATCTGATCGAAAAGGCCGAAGATCTGGACACGATCCTGACACTGGAAGCCAGACTGACGGAAGTCAGCTATCAGGTGGAATCCTATGAACGCCAGATCCGCTCCATGGATAACAAGGTGGATTATTCGACGGTCTACATCTATGTGGACGAAGTAACGCATTATACGCCGGTAGAACAGGAACCGCTCTCGGCAGGAGAGAGGATGGCGCAGGGACTCTCGGAAAATCTGTATAAGATCGGACACGGCTTATCCGAATTCGGGATCAATTTCGTCATTGCACTGCCGTTCATTATCCTCACGTTAGTGATCCTCGGGCTCATTGCTCTGGTGGTCATTCTGATCGTGAAGGGTGCGCTGAAGGCTTCCGCAAAGAGCGCTGCCAAGAGACAGCAGATGATGCAGCAGAATCCGCAGGGTGCAAGACCCATGCAGCAGGGAAAACCCGTGCAGCAGGTGAAACCCGTACAGCCGGTAAAACCCGCACAGCCTGCGAAACCGCCCGTTCAGACACAGAACGGGGAAAAGCCTGAAGAATAGAAGGAACCTATGGAAGAGATCAGGGATGCAAAGTACCGCTCCGGATTTGTGGCGCTGATCGGCCGGCCGAACGTCGGGAAATCGACACTGATGAACCGGCTGATCGGGCAGAAGATCGCGATCACGTCTCCGAAGCCGCAGACGACACGCAACCGGATCCGTACCGTTTATACGTCGGATGCCGGGCAGATCGTTTTTGTGGACACGCCGGGAATCCATAAAGCCAAAAATAAACTGGGCGACTATATGGTCCGTGAAACCGCGAGCTCCGTTTCGGATGTGGATGTGATCCTGTGGCTTGTGGAGGCATCCACGTTCATCGGACCGGGAGACAGGCGGATCGCAGGGCAACTGAAAGATGTCAATCTGCCGGTGATCCTGATCATCAACAAATCGGATACCGTCAAACGGGACGAGATGTTTGCGATCATAGATGCGTATAAAGATCTGTGTGATTTTGCGGAGATCATTCCGCTTTCGGCCCTGAAGGGAGACAACACGGATGCGCTGATCCCGCTCATTATGAACTATCTTCCCTACGGGGAACCGTTTTACGATGAAGATACTGTAACGGATCAGCCGGAGCGGCAGATCGTTTCCGAGATGATCCGTGAAAAGGCACTGAAATGCCTGGATGATGAGATTCCGCACGGGATCGCCGTCACGATCGAGCGGATGGAAGAGAAGGAACGGATCACGGATATTGATGCGACGATCATCTGTGAGAGGGAAACGCACAAGGGGATCATCATCGGTAAGGGCGGCTCGATGCTTAAAAAGATCGGCTCCGCCGCACGCTTTGAGATCGAAAAGATGCTTGAAAAGCAGGTGAATCTGAAACTCTGGGTCAAAGTCAAAAAAGACTGGAGAGATTCGGATTATCTTTTGAAAAACTTTGGATACGATCAGAAAGAATGACGGAACATGAGGGACTTTGTTCTGGTAACCGGAATGATTTTGGAGACGGGGCCTGTCAGTGATTATGACAGGCGTCTCGTTGTTCTGACAAAAGAACGCGGGAAGATCACCGTCTTTGCGAGAGGCTGCAGAAGACCGGGCAATAAACATATGGCCGCGACCAATCCGTTCTGCTTCGGCAATTTCAAGCTCTACGAGGGCAGGACGGCATACAATCTGGCGGACGTTGAGATCACGCAGTATTTCGAGGAGCTTCGGACGGACTTTGCAGGGGCGTATCTTGGCATGTTCTTTCTGGAACTGGCCTCCTATTATGCCAGGGAAAACAATGACGAAGTGGAACTTCTGAAACTTTTGTACCAGTCCGTTAAGGCGATCATCAAGGAAAACCTTGACAATGAACTGGTCCGGGCCATCTTTGAGATCAAGGCACTGGTGGTGAACGGCCTGTTTCCCGGCGTACCGAGCGACATGGAACTGCTGCCTGCAACGGTTTACGCGGTTGATTTTATCGTTAATACGGGCGTGGAGCACTTATATACCTTTGCGGTGAAAGAGGAAGTCTTATCCCAGCTCAAGGAACTTTGCGACCGCTACCGGAGAAGGTTTTATGACCGGGAATTCAAGAGTCTGAAATTGCTTGAGGAATTGTGTGAACCGGGTTGAAAAGAAAAGACGGTTTCTGCTATAATTGTCAATTATGAAAAAAATCATAAAGCTGTCCGTGATCGGTGTCATGCTGCTCATTTTAAGCGGCTGCGAGGCGGCTTCCGATCCGGCAGATACGGAATCAACTATATATTTGCGGGAAAACGGGTCGATCGATTGTCTGACCGTTGAGGCTTTTCCGGAAGACCGCTATCAGGCGGAGGAACTGGAAGGCGTGGTTAGGGAAATGGCGGAAGTATATAACAAGGAACACGAGGCCGGCGCGATCAAGGTCGGGGCATGCAGTGTGCAGGACGGCATGGCATACGTGAACCTTTCTTACAGGACGGCCGAGGATTATGCCGCTTTCAATCGTACGGATTTCTTCTACGGTACCGTAAAGGATGCGCTGGAAAACGGATACGGCAGGAAGACGACACTGAAGAATACGCACGGATCGAATACCGTATCGGGAGATGCGATTGCGGATATGGGAAGCTATCACATGCTGGTCGTCAGTGAACCGGTCCAGATCAGGACCTATGAGTCGATCCTCTACATTTCGGCAAATCTGGAACCGATCGATGACAGAACGGCCAAAGTATCATCCGAAACAGGCACAAATGCGATTTTAATCTTAAAATAAACAAGGATCCCCTGTCGGGATCAAAGGAGAGAAACATGGAAAAAACAATGGACAAGATCGTAGCACTGGCAAAGTCACGCGGGTTCGTGCATCCGGGCTCCGAGATCTACGGAGGGCTTGCCAATACCTGGGATTTCGGCATCCTGGGCGTGGAGCTCAAAAATAACATCAAGAAAGCATGGTGGCAGAAATTTGTCATGGAGAGTCCGACCAATGTCGGCGTGGACTGCGCGATCTTAATGAATCCGCAGACCTGGGTGGCTTCCGGGCATCTTGGCGGGTTTTCCGATCCGCTGATGGACTGCAGGGAGTGCCACGAGCGTTTCCGTGCGGATAAGATCATCAAAGACTATGCTGCCGAAAACAACATCACACTGGATTCCGGCGTGGACGGATGGTCCCAGGAACAGATGAAGGCCTATATCGAAGAACACAATATTCCCTGTCCGACCTGCGGAAAGCACAACTTCACGGATATCAGACAGTTTAACCTGATGTTCAAGACCTTCCAGGGCGTTACCGAGGATGCGAAGAATACTGTATATCTGCGTCCGGAGACGGCACAGGGTATCTTTGTGAATTTCAAGAACGTACAGCGTACCTCCAGAAAGAAGATCCCCTTCGGGATCTGCCAGGTCGGCAAATCCTTCCGAAACGAGATCACGCCGGGGAACTTTATCTTCCGTGTCCGTGAATTCGAACAGATGGAGATGGAGTTTTTCTGTGAGCCGGATACCGACCTTGAGTGGTTCGCATATTGGAAGAAATACTGTATTGACTGGCTGAAGTCGCTTGGTATGAAGGAAGAAGAGATGCGGGTGCGTGATCATGAGAAGGAAGAACTGTCTTTCTACTCCAAGGCCACAACGGACGTGGAATACTTATTCCCGTTTGGCTGGGGAGAACTCTGGGGGATCGCAGACCGTACCGATTATGACTTAACGCAGCATCAGAATGTTTCGGGCGAGGATATGACCTATTTTGATGACGTGAAAAATATCCGCTACCTGCCGTTTGTCATCGAGCCATCCGTAGGTGTGGAACGCCTGTTCCTGGCATTTTTGTGCGGTGCTTACGACGAGGAAGAGATCGCAGAGGGCGATGTGAGAACGGTCCTGCATTTCCATCCGGCACTGGCTCCCGTTAAGATCGGCGTTTTGCCGCTTTCCAAGAAGTTAAACGAGGGTGCCGAGGCGATCTTCAATACACTTTCCAAGAAGTATAACTGTGAGTTTGATGACAGGGGAAATATCGGAAAACGTTACCGCAGACAGGATGAGATCGGAACGCCGTTCTGCGTGACCTATGATTTTGATTCCGAAGAGGATCACAGCGTGACTGTCAGAGACCGGGATACGATGGAGCAGGAACGTGTAAAGATCGCGGATCTGGAGGATTATTTCGCAACAAAATTCCTCTTTTGATTTTTATGCCCGATGCAAGATTTTTCCATAGACAAAGTTTTGACTCTATGATAAAATTTTGTTGTTGACGATATAAGAATTTTGTGAGGTTTTTTGCTGATGCTTGTGCTTACGGCATGTAAAGATCCATAAAGCATAAATGATACGAATGAGCCAATTTGCCAGGGGGGTATTTTGGCTCTTTTCTTTTGATTTTCAGTCAACAAAGAACAAACAGGAGGACTAAGGAATGAGGAAAAAATGGGTGTATTTGTTCACGGAAGGGAACGCTTCGATGCGTAATCTTCTGGGTGGAAAAGGTGCAAACCTTGCGGAGATGACCAATATCGGTCTTCCGGTACCCCAGGGCTTTACCGTAACAACGGAAGCATGTAATCAGTATTACGAAGACGGCAGACAGATCAATGATGAGATCATGGGATCCATCATGGAATTTGTCGGCAGAATGGAAATGAAGAATGAAAAGTATTTCGGCGATCCGGAAAAGCCTCTGCTTGTTTCCGTACGTTCCGGCGCACGTGCATCGATGCCCGGTATGATGGATACCATCCTGAATCTCGGCCTGAATGATGAAGTTGTTGCGGCCATGATCAAAGGCAATCCCGATCCGAAATTCGAACGGTTCGTATATGACTCCTACAGACGTTTCATCCAGATGTTCTCGGATGTTGTTATGGGTGTCGGCAAAAAGCATTTCGAAGAGCTGATCGACGAAATGAAGAAGAAAAAAGGCGTTGTATATGACGTTGACTTAACGGCTGAAGACCTGAAGGAACTTGCGGAACAGTTCAAGGCGGAATATAAGCAGGAACTGGGCGAGGATTTCCCGACGGATCCGATCGTACAGCTGAAGGAAGCGATCAAAGCCGTATTCCGTTCCTGGGATAACCCGAGAGCAAACGTATACCGCAGAGACAATGATATCCCGTACAGCTGGGGAACGGCCGTTTCCGTTATGCCGATGGTATTCGGTAACTTAAACAACAACTCCGGTACCGGCGTTGCATTTACAAGAGATCCCGCAACAGGCGAGAAGAAGCTGATGGGTGAGTTCCTTGTTAACGCACAGGGCGAAGACGTTGTTGCCGGCATTCGTACGCCGATGCACATTTCCGAAATGGAGCAGAAATTCCCTGAGGCATACAGCCAGTTTACGAAGGTCTGCAAGATCCTTGAGAAGCATTACCATGACATGCAGGATATGGAATTTACCGTTGAAAACGGAAAACTGTACATGCTGCAGTGCCGTAACGGTAAGAGAACCGCACAGGCAGCCTTAAAGATTGCCTGTGACCTTGTGGATGAGGGCATGAAGACCGAGGAAGAAGCGGTTGCAATGATCGATCCGAGAAACCTTGACACATTACTGCATCCGCAGTTTGACGTGAATGTTCTGAAGAAGACGACACCGGCCGGCAGAGGCCTTGGAGCTTCCCCGGGTGCCGCATGCGGTAAGATCGTATTCTCCGCAGAGGATGCGGAAAGCTGGCACAACCGTGGTGAAAAGGTCGTTCTTGTACGTCTTGAGACTTCACCGGAAGACATTACGGGTATGAAAGCCGCGCAGGGTATCTTAACCGTCAGAGGCGGTATGACCAGCCATGCAGCCGTTGTCGCAAGAGGTATGGGTAAATGCTGCGTTTCCGGTTGCGGCGATATCGTAATGGATGAAGCAAACAAGAAATTCACACTGGCCGGCAAGGAATACCATGAAGGTGACTACATCTCCATCGACGGTTCCACCGGTAATATCTATGACGGCATGATCGATACCGTAGATGCAACGATCGCCGGTGAATTCGGACGGATCATGGCGTGGGCGGACAAGTACCGCACCATGAAGGTACGTACGAATGCGGATACGCCTGCAGATGCCAGAAAGGCAAGAGAACTCGGTGCTGAGGGTATCGGCCTTTGCAGAACGGAGCATATGTTCTTTGAGGGTGACAGGATTGACGCATTCCGCGAGATGATCTGCTCCGATACGGTAGAAGAGAGAGAAAAGGCATTGGATAAGATCCTGCCTTACCAGCAGGGTGACTTTGAGAAACTGTATGAGGCATTGGAAGGTTATCCGGTTACGATCCGTTTCTTAGATCCGCCTCTGCATGAATTTGTTCCGACGGAAGAAGCGGACAT
>JAEEGL013091170.1_pt1 | contig 21452 bp, 17 predicted proteins | sample 9134231 | NCBI WGS metagenome assembly JAEEGL01 (sample SAMN16246548, study PRJNA631951) | gut metagenome | biome: gut microbiome; feature: rumen; material: fiber-attached | host: Bos | place: Iran: Karaj | collected 2018-10
GGTCTTGGAACATTTAGACCAGTTAAAGTAGATGATGTAACAAAACATGATATGCATAGTGAATATTATATTATTTCTCAAGATGCCTGTGATACAATTAATGCTACTAAAAAAGCTGGTAAAAGAGTAATAGCTGTAGGAACTACATCTTGTAGAGTGCTTGAATCTGCTACTGGAGAAGATGGAATTATTACTCCTCATGCTGAAGAAACAAAAATATTTATATATCCAGGATATAAGTTTAAAATGATTGATGGATTACTTACTAATTTTCATTTACCAGAATCAACATTAATTATGCTTGTATCTGCACTTGCTACAAAAGAAAAAATAATGAATGCATACAAAATTGCAGTTGAAGAAAAATATAGATTCTTTAGTTTTGGAGATTGTATGCTAATATTATAGAAAGGAATAAAATATGTTAGAGGTTAAAAATTTAAGCAAATATTTTGGAATTAAAAAAGCTGTAGATAGTGTATCCTTTCAAGTTGAAGATGGTACTATTCTAGGAGTACTTGGAAAAAATGGTGCTGGAAAATCTACACTTTTTAGAATGATATTAAATATATTAGAACCAGATGAAGGTGAAGTTTTATACAATGGTGAAAAAATAGATACTAAAGTATCAGACAAAATTGGATACCTTCCAGAAGTAGGTTCATTAATTGATTCATATACAGTTTATGAATTATGTATGTACTATGGAAAAATGAAATCTATGGATGATGAAACAATTAAAAAGAATATGTTTGATCTTCTAGAAAAATTTGAAATAGTTGAATTTGCTAATATGAAAATTAAGGAATTATCTAAAGGAAATAAACAAAAAATTCAGTTTATTATTTCAATTTTACATGATCCAGACTTAATAATATTAGATGAACCATTTTCTGGTCTTGATCCTGTAAGTGTTGAATATTTTAAAAATACTATACTTGAATTAAAAGCAAAAGGAAAAACTATAATTTTCTCATCTCATATTATGAGTCATGTAGAAATGCTTTGTGAACAAATTGTAATAATTAATACTGGTAAAGTAGTACTTGAAGGCAATCTAAATGAAATTAAACAAGAATATTCTTCAAAAACTTTAGATATTACTGGTCAAATACCAGACACTGTATTAAGACAAATTGCAATTTATGGAAAGATAGAAGATAAGGGAGACAATAGATATATTGTTAATCTTGCAAATAAAGAAAGAATAAGTGATGTGTTTAGACTTTTATATACTAGTCACATTACAAAATTTAGTGTCTTAAATATCTCACTAAATGATATATTCTTAGATAAGGTAGGTAGAACATATGAAGAAGAATAAAGTTTTACCAATAATTAAAAATGAAGTAGAAAGAAGTATTAAAAATAAATCTTTTGTAATACTTAATATCTTGCTACTTTTAGTTACAGTAGCTGGATTAAATTTTAATAATATTAAAGCTATATTTAAAAATAAAAACATAGATTTTTCTACAAATATGATTCTTTATGTAGAAGATAAAGATAATATTGCAATGGAAGAGTTGAAAAAAGCCTTTGAATCATTTGAAAATGTATCTGTTAAAGATGAAAACGAGTTTGTAGATGAACAATCTCAAGAAATAGTCAAAGAGAATATGGATAATAACTCTATGTATTTAGAAGTTAAAAAATCTAATTCAAATTATGTAGTAGCTACTTTAACTACTCAAGAAACAGTTAATACAAGCTATATTGATACTATAGAGACTACTTTAACAGCAATTAAAGATAAAATGGTCCTAGAAAATTCAAATTTAACCAAAGAAGAACTTGAAATAGTTAAAGCAGATGTTAAGTTAGATAGAGTAATTTTAAATGATGTCATTAATACAAATGAATCTACAAGTATGTTACAATTACTATCTAATTACATTATTTTCTTTATACTATTATTATGTTTGAATAAAATAGCTAATACAATATCTCAAGAAAAGATGTCTAAATCAATAGAATATATTCTTACATCTATAACTACCAAAGAGTATTTAATAGCTAAAGTTTTAAGCATGGCTTTAATTGTAGTAGTTCAATTTATCTTTGAAGCAGCATATTTCTTAATTGCTATTATGGTTTCAAATTTAATTACTACTATTGGTGCAAATATTGAAGGCGTTCAAACAATTAATGCTTTAAGCTTTGTATCATCTAAAACAATTATTTACTTTGCATTAACATTTGTATTTATGTGTTTAACTACATTTGTACAAGGAATTATTCAATCTGTAATGAGTGCAAAAACAACAAATATTCAAGAAGCTGGTAATGCTACTGTATTATTACTAACTATTAATTTAGTGTTATATTTTGTTGCAACAATTGTTATATCTCCATTACAAACAAGTAGTGTAGTAACATATATTGCTTCAGTATTACCAATTGTTTCAATGTATTTTGTTCCATCAATGTATTTGATAGGACAAGCAAATATTATACAAATAATACTTTCACTTGTAGTACTTATTGCATCAATTCCTTTATCACTTGTACTAGTAGATAAGCCTTTTAAAAATGCAATTTTAGATTATTCTAGTAAAAAGAATAAAAATATTAATGGTATTGAAAAGATTATTGCAACAAGAGAATATCAAGAAAGAATGATTGAAAGAAAAGATGCTTCAAGAAAAGGATTAGTAATTGGTATGGCTGTAATAATTCTAATATTATTACAAGTTTTAACAGCATTTGGAGCAGAAATTCTAAGCTCTATTCTTTCACAAAAGATTACACGTATATCTCAAGGAAGTATAACTCTAATTTTAATGTGTGTTTCATTTGTCATTTCTTTATACATACCATATGTATTATTAAAACTATATCTTCCAAAAGAAGATAGGATTTCAAAAGAAGAAAAACAAACAAGTGAATATAAAGAGAATAAAAAGAAGAGCATTTTAAAATGCATTAAATATATTGCTCTTTCAATTCCAGTGATGTCTATGATTCAAATGATATGTTCATTTGCAATCGAAAAATTTGGAATTAGTTCAGATTTAATGGACAAAGTTGGATTATTTAATTATTCAGGAAAACTTGCAACTGTATTATTATTTATAGAAATAGCAGTTCTTCCTGCAATATTTGAAGAATTATTTATACGTAAAGGTGTTTATGGAATACTAAAGAGTAAAGGAACCGTTTTTGCTACTATAGTTTCTGCTTTAGTATTTGCTACAATACATTTAAACTTTTCTCAATTTATATTTGCATTCTTAGTTGGAATACTATTTGCAATGGTTAGAGAAAAGACAGGAAAGCTTTATCCTACTATGATACTTCATTGTATTAATAATGGTTTAGCTACTATTGAAGTGCTATTTTATGAGCATGCTACTTTTATGCAAATATTTACATATATCCAAATTGGTATTAACGCTATAGGTTTTGCAATACTAATATATATGTTATACATTAAATTTATGGAGCTAAAAGATAAAGAAAAAATTAAAGAATTAAAAGAAAAACTAGATTATAGAAAAATCAAATTAAATATATCTGAAGATTTATTTGTATTTAAAGATTATACATTTGCTGTTGCAGCAATTTTGGCAGTAGTAATATTTGCTGTAATAGAAAAGATATTATAGAAAGGAAAAATGATGGAAGAAAAGAAAGAAGCATTACAATTTGAAGTTAAAAAAGTAGATCCTCGTACAGGTGCAAGACTTGGCGTTTTGCATCTGCCACATGGGGATGTTGAAACTCCAGTGTTTATGCCTGTTGGTACACAAGCAACAGTTAAAGCTATGACACCGGATGAATTAAAAGATATGGTTCATAGTCATATTATACTTGGAAATACATATCATTTGTTTTTAAGACCAGGACATGAATTAATTAAAGAGGCTGGTGGCCTACACAAATTTATGAACTGGGATAGAAATATCTTAACTGATAGTGGTGGATTTCAAGTATTCAGCCTAGGAGCATTAAGAAAAATTACTGAAGAAGGTGTTGAATTTAGATCTCATATTGATGGTTCTAAAAAATTCATTTCTCCGGAAAAATCTATGGAAATCCAAGAAGCACTTGGCTCAGATATTATGATGGCTTTTGATGAATGTGCACCATATGGTTCAAGTTATGACTATGTTCAAAAATCTATGGAGAGAACAACTAGATGGGCTAAACGTTGCAAAGATTATCACACTACAACAGATAAACAAGCTCTATTTGGTATTATCCAAGGTGGTTTTTATAAAGACTTAAGAGACAAAAGTTTAAAAGATTTAGCTGAGCTAGATTTTCCTGGATATGCTATTGGCGGTATTAGTGTTGGAGAACCTAAAGAAGATTTCTTAGATATTTTAAGATATACTACACCTAAGATGCCAGAAAATAAACCAAGATAATTAATGGGTGTTGGTTCACCAGACTATTTAATTGAAGCAGCACTTGCAGGAATAGATATGTGCGATTGTGTACTACCTACTAGAATGGCAAGAAATGGTACAGCACTAACTCATCATGGACAAGTAAATTTACTTAATGCTTGTCACAAAAAAGCGTTTGAAACACTAGATGAAGAGTGTGATTGCTATTGTTGTAAAAATTATACAAGAGCATATTTAAATCACTTATTTAAAACTAAAGAAATATTAGGTGCAAGACTGTTATCTATCCATAACCTAAGATTTTTAGTTAATTTAATGGAAAATGTAAGAGAAGCAATAAAAGAAGAAAGATTACTTGAATTTAGAGAAGAATTTTACAAAAAATATGGTTATGAAATACAATAAACTGTATAGGAGAAAGTAAGGTATGAATAAAGAAGAAAAATTAATTTCTAAGCATGTTAGAAAATCTGAAAGTAATTTACTTAGAACATTTTGGAAAACTTTAGTTGCTGTTATTTTAATACTTGTTCAAGTTGTTGTTTTCTATTTTACATATACTACAGCTGGTGATGTATATGTAAATAGTTTCTATATATATAATGTTATTCGTATTATAGCAGTTGTATATATTTTAATTAAACACGATAGCTCTCAATACAAATTAGGTTGGGTTCTTGTTATTATGTTTTTACCAATTATGGGTATTACTGTGTATATTCTTTGGGGTAATAGCAGATTAAGAGCCAAGAAAAAGATTGCTATTAAAGAGATTGAAAACAATACTAACTATCTTTTAGATAATTCATTTGAAATAGATGAAGATATAAAAGCAAAAGATAAGCATGTATATAATACACTTAAGTATATTCAAAATATTACATCTTATCCTGTTTGTGAAAATTTAGATAGTAAGTATTATGATTTAGGAGATAAAGTTTTTGTAGATTTAAAGAAAGATTTATTAGAAGCTAAAAAATATATTTTCTTAGAATTTTATATAGTAGATAATGGAGAAATATCTGAGGATGTATTTAGAATATTAAAAAAGAAAGCTCAAGAAGGTGTTGATGTAAAACTTATATATGATGCTTATGGGTGTATAAATAAGTTTAAACATAGAACCATCAAAGAACTTAGAGAAGCTGGAGTAGAAGTATATGCTTTTAATCCATTCTCAATCTTAATTAACTCATATTTTAATAATAGAATGCATAGAAAAGTTGTTGTAATAGATGGAAAAATCTCTTATACTGGTGGATTTAATCTTGCAGATGAATATGCAAATATTAAAGAAAAATATGGACATTGGAAAGATGCAGGTATTAGATTTAAAGGCGAAATATCTTGGAGCTTTGCTTTATTATTTTTAAGAGATTTACAATTAATAGATAAAAAACTAAAAATAGATTATGATGAATATAAAAAGATATCTCTAGAACAAAGAGAAGAATATAAAGGAAGAGGAATATGTGTTGCTCTTTCTGATGGACCAAATAATAGAAAAAATCCAATTGAATCAGTATATATGCAAATTCTTAATACAGCAACAGACTATGTATACATTACTACACCATATTTTGCAATTTCAGAGGAAATGCTTGCATCAATTCTTAATGCTGCAAGAAGTGGAGTAGATATTAGAATTATACTTCCACATATTCCAGACAAACGTATTGTACAAATGTCCACTAGATCATATTATGAAGTATTATTATCTGCTGGTGTAAAAGTATATGAGTATAAACCAGGATTTATTCATTCAAAAACCTTTGTAGCAGATGATAAAATAGCTATTGTTGGTAGTGCTAATATGGATTATAGAAGTATGAATCTTAACTACGAAGACATTAGTTATAGTTTTGATACTGGAGTAGAGGCGGATGTAAAAAAAGACTTTGAGAATATGATAGAAAATTCATGTATAGAAATTACATTACAAAATTGGTTAAAAAGACCATGGATTCAAAAAGTTATTGAATCATTATTTACTTCTTTTTCAACTATGTTTTAAAAGCTAGTTTAACACTAGCTTTTTTTATGTTTATTTTGCTTGAAAATATGTTTTAAATATAGTAATATATTGTTATGGAAGAATTAATTGGTAAAGTAATAAGAATAGATTTAGATATCTATGCTGTAAAAACAAAAGAAAATATTGTTAATGCAAAAGCAAGAGGCAATACTAAGAAAAAAGGAAATATTCTTGTAGGGGATGTTGTGTCTTTAGAAAAAGCAGGTGCAGATTATATGATTACATCTGTAAGAAATAGACAAAATTCACTTATTCGTCCACCTGTAAGTAATATAGATCAGATGATTATTGTAACATCTCTTACGTCTCCTGTACCAGATTATATCTTATTAGATAAACAAATAGTACTTTGTATGTCTAAGGGAATTAATCCTGTTATATGTATTAACAAAATAGATTTAAAAGATGAAAATGAACAAGCTAAAGTTGATTTAGATTATATTAAGAAGACATATTCAAATTTAGGTATAGAGATACTTTATGTAAGTGCTAAAGAAAGTATTGGATTGGATAAGTTACATGAAGTGCTTAGAGGGAAAACTTCTGCTTTTTCTGGAAATAGTGGAGTAGGAAAATCTTCTATTACATCAAAACTTATTGAAGAAGATGTACTTGTTGGAGATATTGGTGCAAAATCTAATAGAGGAAAACATACGACTAAATCTGTTAATATTTATTCAATAGATGAGGACACATTCATTTTAGATACACCTGGATTTTCAAGTTATGAACTTTATGATATAGAATATAGAGATTTAAAAGATTATTATCCAGAGTTTAAAGTATGCCATTGTGATTATAGTGATTGTGCACATGTAATTGAGGCAGATTCAGTATGTGATGTAAAAAGACGTCTTAATGATGGCAAAATTGACAGTGGAAGATACGAAAGATATGTATATATTTATGAAAAATTAAAAGAGCAATATGATAGAAGATATAAATAGGAGGATTTAATGTATATTTACGTTATAAGACATGGACAAACAGATTGGAATGTAGAACATAAATTATTATCTGTTACAGATATTCCGTTAAATGATGTGGGAATTGAACAATGTAAAGAGGCAGAAAAAGTTGTAAAGAACTTAAATTATGATTTAGTAATTTGCTCTCCTAAAACTCGAACTAAAATGACAGCCCAAATTGTTAATAGTAAAGGAATAGAAGTTTTATATGATGATAGATTAATAGAAAGAAATGCTAGAAGTATTGAAGGAATTGATGTTTCTACTTTTGATTATCAAGCATGGTGGACAGTAGGAAAAGATGAATATCAAGATAGTGAGACTATAGAGGAATGCAAAACAAGAGTATATGAATTATTAGATGAAATTAAAGAAAAATATAAAGATAAAAACATACTTATCGTGACTCATAATGGGATATGTAGAATGATTCATTCATATTTTAATGGATTCCCAAGAAATGGTAGAATTTTTAATACTGGTTTTAATAATGCAGAAATTAGAATTTATGAAATAAAAGAATAAAAAGAAAGTACACATATTTATTTGTATGTGTACTTTTTTTATAGCAATATATTTGTTTGTTTTTCGGTTTGCTTACCAATATTACATAGAGAGAAACTATCTGAGTTAAATGTATAACCTGTAAATATATTTTTATCTGCATACTCAAGAGTCATAGACCCAATTTCGTCATATTCGCCATCCCATTTTGCTTTACCTATTACATCGTTATAGTTATTTATATTTAAAGATAAATTTGCTCCAACATTTTCTACATATTCAACAAGATAGTCTGCATTTTTAATTTTTTGCTTTTTAGTAAATGATGTATCACGTTTTTCATATTCAAATTTATCTGTATGTATTAATACATTTTTCTTAGCTATTAATTGTATTTTTCCATCTATTGCAAAGACAAACCATTTGTTTTTTGAGTTATCTATAACTAATATAGAATTATTGTCCTTTATTCTAATAGGGCCAGTTTTTACATTAGTTATATATAATTGTTCAATTTGCATAAATTCTAATACTTTAGGATAAGTATTGAAGTCTATGTTACGTTTTAAATCTTTAATGTAATTTAGTCTGTCTTGCTCACAAATTTGTTCGTAAAACTTTGCCATATTTAACCTCCCAGGATTGAGATTATATCAAAAATAAAGATAAAAGTCAAATGAAGTAAACATAAGAAATTAGTGATGATGCAATATATAAATATACTAGCAAACGTTTGTACTTTTTTCTTGACTTAATATACTATTTTTTTGTATAATATGCTTGTTAGAAAGGTAGACTATATATGAAAATTGTAGGAAAAGTAGCAACAATTATATTTAAAAATGAATCAAATAATTGGACTGTACTTTTAGTAAAACAAGGCACAGAATATATAACATGCGTAGGTGAAACAGAAGAGATAGAAGTAGATGATGAACTTGAGTTTGAAGGAGAGGTTGTGTCACACAAAGTATATGGTGAACAACTTAAATTTTCTTCATACAAGAAAGTTCTACCTAAAACTACATCAGCTTTAATTTCATATATAGCAGATAATATTTCTGGCGTTGGAAAAAAGACAGCAAAAAATATAGTAGATGAATTTGGAGATGAAACAGTAAATGTTATTAGATTCCAAATGGATAGATTGTATGGAATAAAAGGGCTAAATGCGGATAAAATAGAGCGTCTTAATGACTTTTTTAATACCGAGTGGGAAAAATGGAATACAATAGAGTTTTTGAGTGAATTTGGACTATCTACTGTTGTATCAAACAGAATTTATCAAGCAGTTGGAAAAGATACAATAAGTATTATTAAAGAAAATCCATACTCACTTCTTGGTTTTATTCGTTCACTAGATTTTAAGACAGTAGATAGAATTGGTCAAAGAATAGGAATATCTTTAACTAATTCAGATAGATTAGACCATGGCATTATTTATGCAATAGATAAAATTACAGAGTTTGGCCATACATGTGTGGAAAAAGAAAATCTACTTGCTTATTGCCAAGAATTACTCGAGGTAGATGAAGCTGAAGTTGCAAATGCGGTAACAAGATTAAATATAAACAATAAATTATTTATTGAAAAAATAGATTTAAAAGAATTTGTGTTTAGACAAAGTATGTACTTAGCAGAAGAAAATGTTGCAAGATGTATAATAGATCATACTCGTCAAAAGTTTAAAACTAAAAAGTTAGATAGAATAATAGATAAAGTAAGTGAGGCTAATGGTATAGAATTATCTGAAGAACAAAGAAATGCTATTAATACTTGCTTAAATAATCAAATAAGTATAGTTACAGGTGGTCCTGGTACAGGAAAGACCACTATAATTAAGTGTATTATAGATATATTAGAAGATGAAAAGAAAAATTATGTGCTTTGTGCCCCTACTGGACGTGCTGCAAAACGTATTACACAAACTACAGGTAAAGAGGCTAAAACACTACATAGACTTCTTGAAATATCTAAAATAGATGACCATGATATAGATATGTTTTTTGAATATCAAGTAAAATCTGTTGAAGATGAAGTAGTAATTGTAGATGAGGCATCTATGATAGACTTAATGATGATGAATAACTTAGTAAAAGGTATAAAACCTTCTACACAGTTAATAATAGTAGGAGATGTTAACCAATTACCATCTGTAGGCCCTGGTAGTGTTTTAAAAGATATTATAATGTCAGATGTGGTCCCTACAGTTGAGCTTAAGCAAATTTATAGACAAAGTGCTAAAAGTGATATTATAGTTAATGCTCATAAGGTTAACGATGGGGAGTATCCTGAATTTAAGTCTAAAGATACAGACTTATTCTTTATACCTACTAAAACAATAGAGCAAACTGTAGATGAGATATCAAGCCTTATTTCATATAGACTAGAAAAATATGCAAATATGGATGTATTAAAAGATTTGCAAATTCTTACACCTGTAAAAAAGACTGAACTTGGTACTATTCAGCTAAATGATAAAATGCAAGAAATACTAAATCCAGAATCTAAAGAAAAAAGACAAGTAAGTCATAATGGTAAGATATTTAGAGAAAATGATAAAGTAATGCAAATAGTAAATAATTATGATAAAAAGTATTCTATAGAAGGTAAATTTTTCGAAGGAATTTATAATGGTGACATAGGATATATAGACATGATTGATAAAGATGAAGAAAAACTATATGTTTTATTTGATGATGATAGACTTGTTGAATATGATTTTGATGAGCTAGATCAGCTAGAACATTCATATGCTATTACAATTCACAAATCTCAAGGTTCTGAGTTTGATTATGTTATACTTCCAATATTTACTGGATACAAAAAATTATTATCTAGAAATTTATTATATACTGCTATGACTAGAGCTAAAAAGATGCTTATTATAGTAGGAAATAGAAATGTTGTTAACTATATGGTAGATAATTTAGATTCTAAAAATAGAAAGACTGGACTTAGAGAAAAGATTGAACGTATGCTTTATGAAGACACATCTAAGTTTAAAAGTTAAATAAAAATACCTCATGTTGTTTGAGGTATTTTTACATTTATGTTACATTTTTTGGTTATTATTTTTTATTTATTTTAAATTGTTTATTATTTTTAAATATTATGATAGTATTTAAATATAATGAATATATTGTGAGAGAGTGTTGGTGTTAAGATTATGGAAGAAAAAATTAATATTATCAAAGAAAATCTAACAGGTAATCATGAAGAAGATTTAAATTATCTTTATTCATTTGCCAAAGAAAAAAGAGAACTAATTGATGATGAAATCGATACCTTAAGCGCAATAAATTCAGTAATAGAAGAATTAGAAAATACAGTTTCAAATGGAGAAGTTAATAAAGAAGCAGAAGTTGCTAGTAGCGAAGAATTAGTAGAGGTAGATGAACAAAAAAAAGAACAAATAGATGCTATGATTGCAGAGCTTAATCAAGATTTAGAAGAAGGAAATCTAGACGAAGCTTTAACAAGTTCACAAAATGTTATTAATGAAGTAGAAGAATTATCTAAAACAGATGATGAAACTAAACTTCATTGTAGTTTTGCATCTAATTTTGAAAAAAATATATTTGAGTATATTTTTGCTGGTGAAAAGCAAGTAGTTATAACTCCTTATTCTAATGATGTATTATATACTATTTATGCAGATATACTTGTAAGCAAAAAAAGATATAAAGCTGCACTTGATGCATTAGATAGAGCTATTTACTGGAACTTTTTAAGTAGAACTGCCAGAAGCAAAAAAATAGATTTATATTTCCAAAGAAATGAAATAGTTAAATGTTTAGATGCTATTAAAAAACTTCAATCTATTTCTTATACTGCTCAAGATTTAGCAGAGTGCTATAACAAATATGCATATGTATTTGAAAGCTTAAAAGATCCAAAATCTGCATATGCGCTATATGTTGTTAGTTATTATTACTTAAATAATGATGATGTATTAGCTCAATTAAATAGACTTGCAGAAGAAAATCCAGAACTTGCAGATATGACTTTTGAAGAATCTGTTAAACTTGCAAGAGATAATGATGTTAATGTAAATCCTAATACTAGAATTATTTCTGCATATAGAAAAATAACTAGAGATTATATTAATCAAGGAAATTATGAAGATGCTATGATTCTAATAGAAAATGACTACTCTATTACTAAGGATGAAGCATTAAATGAAGTTTATGATCAACTAGTTGCTTTACGTGATGCAGCAAGCGAAGATGAACAAACTGAAGAATCTACTGAAAAAAATGAAACAGCTGAAGAAGCAGTAGAAGAAGTTAAAGAAACTCCTAAAAAGAGAACTAGAAAAGCTGCAGCAAAAGCTGAAGAAGATGTTGAAGAAAAACCTAAAAAGACTACAAAAAGAAAAACAACAGCTAAAAAAACTACAACTAAAAAAGCTGCTAAAGAAGAATAATAAGTATATAAATGAATTGTGAAAACCTAGACACAAATGTCTAGGTTTTTTTCATATTTTAGGCACCATTTTTTCACATTTAATGTATTTTGTTTTCTCAATTGTGTCATAATTTTTTCACATTTGCAGCCTATAATATAGGCAAGAAAGGAAGAGATGAAGATGTTAGGTCATACAAACAATTTTAAAAGAATAGAGAAAAAATATATGTTTACAAGAGAAAAATATAATGAGCTAATGAAAAGACTTGAAAATAAGTTAGATCCTAATGAATTTCCAAATAGTAAAATATTAAATATTTATTTTGATACAGATTCATATAACTTAGCTATTCGTTCAATTCAAAAACCTATATATAAAGAAAAGATAAGATTAAGAAGCTATAATGTACCAAATGAAGATTCTAAATTATTTTTAGAATTAAAGAAAAAATATAAAGGTGTTGTTGGAAAAAGAAGAATAGCAATAAGTAAAGCTCAATTTGAAGAGTATTTAAGTAAAGGTACTATTACAAATATTGAAAATAAACAAATTTTTGAGGAGATTGACTATGAATATAAAAAGTATGGGCTAAAACCCAAAGTAATGGTTGCATATGACAGAGTTGCTTATTATATTAAAGAAAATCACGATATTCGTATTACTTTTGATTTTAATCTTCGTTCTAGAACTACAGATGTAGATTTGTTTATGGGGGATGCAGGAAAGAAATTTTTTGAAAACGATACAGTAATACTTGAAATTAAATCTTGTGAAGCAATGCCTATATGGTTTGCAAAAATATTAAATGAGCTTGAAATATATCCTACATCTTTTTCAAAATATGGTGAAATATACAAAAAGCAAGTATTACAAAGAAAAGAAACTGACACGTACGCAATTTGTGGTTTAGATTTTATAAATAAAGATATAGAAAAAATAAAAAAAGCAATGATTGCTTAAGGAGGAGATTATTATGTTTGAAAGTATTTTATCTAGCACAACAGGTACACTTAGTGTATCAACATCCCTAATTTGTATGGGAGCATCATTAATTTTAGGTTTAGCTATAGCCTTAGTTCATATGTGGACTTCAAAATATAGCAAAAGTTTTGTAATTAGTCTTGCAATACTACCTGCACTTGTCCAAGTAGTTATGATGATGGTAAATGGAAACTTGGGAACTTCAGTTGCAATACTTGGAGCTTTTGGACTTATTAGATTTAGATCAATGCCTGGAACAGCAAAAGAAATTGTAAGTGTATTTTTTGCAATGGCTGTAGGGCTTGCAACTGGCATGGGACACGTATTATTTGCAGCATATGTAACACTAATTATTAGTGCTTTAATACTAATATTATCTAAAACTAAATTTGGAGAAAAAAGCTCTTCAGAAAAGAAATTAAAAATTGTATTACCAGAAGAATTAGATTACAATGATGTATTTAAAGATATATTTGAAGAATATACAAAGTTTTGTACAACAGATAAAGTTAAAACAATAAACATGGGTAGTATGTATGAACTTACATATAACGTAGTATTAAAAGATCAAAATAAAGAAAAAGAATTCATAGATAAATTGAGGGTGAGAAATGGAAACTTAACAATATCTATGTATAGACAAGAGGAAGGAATAGGTGAGTTATAATGAATAAGAAGAAAATTTTAGGTATAGTCCTTGGAATTGTATTAATTATTGCAATATTTGCAGTAGCCTTTATTTCTAATAAATTAGGAAAAGAAAATAATAGTCAAATGGTTGCAGAAGAAAATGAGGCTTCTAACTCAACATTTTTAGCAGATTATAATGGAGAAGATAGCTCTTGGGACGATAGTATAGCAGAGCATATTACACTTAATGGTGCGAGTGCATCTTCAGACAAAAATACAGTAGAAATTTCAGATAATTTAGTTAAAATAACAAAAGAAGGAATATATGTATTTGAAGGTGATTACACAGGACAAATACAAGTAGATACAGATGTTAAAGTAAGAATAATATTAAATGGAGTGACTATTAATAGTCAAGACGGACCAGCTATATATGTAATTAATGCTGAGAAAACATATATAACAGTTGTAGATGGAACAAAAAATGTATTAAGCGATACTACTAAGTATTCAGATGAAGAGGCAACAGCTACAATTTACTCTAAAGATGACTTAATATTTAATGGTACAGGAAAACTTGATGTTAATGGAAACTATCAAGATGGCATTATTTCAAAAGATGATTTAAAAATATGGAATGGAAATATTACAATTGAAGCTATGAACAATGGTTTAAAAGGAAAAGATAGTGTTAAAATACTTGATGGTAATATTACAATTAAAGCTGAAAATGATGGTATTAAAACTACTAATAATACAGATGAAGGAAAAGGATATATCCTTATTTCAGGTGGTAATATTAAAATAGAGGCAGGACATGATGGAATACAATCTGAGACTATTCTGACTATAGAAGACGGTACAATAGATATAGTTGCAGGTGAAGGTTCAACTAGCTCAAACGTATCTACAACTAAAGAAGATATGTTCTTTATGAGAGGACAATGGGGAGAGCAATCTAATACATTTGCTCAAGAAGAAGACACTGGCAGCTATAAAGGCATAAAAGCAAACGGTAATATTGTAATTATGGGTGGAAATATTACAGTTGATTCTGCAGATGATGGAATACATTCAAATGCAGATATGACAATTAGTTCAGGAACAATTACAATAAACTCTGGAGATGATGCAATTCATGCAGATGGATTACTTCAAATTGATGGAGGAAATTTAAAATTAACCGCTCATGAAGGATTAGAAGGAACATATGTTAAAATAAATGATGGCACAATTAATATTAGTGCAACAGATGATGGTATTAATGCTGGAGATAAATCTAATGCATATACTACAACTATAGAAATAAATGGTGGAAGTTTAACAATTGTAATGGGTAGTGGAGACACAGATGCAATAGATTCAAATGGTAATATATATATTAATGGTGGATCTATTAATATAACAGGACAAAGTGCTTTTGATTATGATGGCGAAGCAAAATATACTGGTGGAGATTTAATAGTTAATGGAACTAAAACTACTAGTATTACAAATCAATTTGGAGGACAAATGGGCGGACCAATGAATCAAATGCAACGCGGTAGATAATAAATTCAAACAGTAGAGTGCTAGAAATAGCACTCTATTTTTAAATATTGTTTATCTTTAATTTACAATTTTTGCATTTGTATGGTATTATATTAGTGTAAACTAAAAGGATGTGACATAATGATAAGTTTAATAGATGTAAAGTATGATCATGGTTATAAAGAAAAACTGTTAGATGGATTATCTTTTGAAATAAAAAAAGGTGAGATTGTAGCAATTGTTGGAGGCAATGGTTGTGGTAAATCTACTCTTTTAAAATTATTAAATGGAGAAGATAGTCCGGATGAAGGTAGTATTGCAATAAGCCAAGATATGAAAGTTATGGCAAAACTTGAACAAATACCAGAAAAATTAGATGATTGGATTACTGTTCAAGATGTTATAATGCCTGAGGTATATAATGCTCAAAAAGAGCTAGAGGCTGCAAGCTTAGAGTTTGCAAATCCTGATGCGGATATGAAAAAAGTAGAAAAAAGATATAATAGAGCATTAGAAAACCTTGAGGAAGTATCACAAAATATTGCGCACAAGATATCTACTGCAAGACAAAAATTAAATATTACTGACGATATGTTAGACAGAGAATATAATGTATTAAGTGGAGGAGAAAAAACTAGAGTTAATTTATGTACAATAATGTCTAAAGATCCAGAAGTGTTACTATTGGATGAACCTACAAACCATTTGGATTTTGAAGCTTTATCTGAGCTAGAAACATTTGTTAAAAATTGTGGTAAAACTGTTGTAGTTGTTTCTCATGATAGGTATTTTATAGATAAAGTGGCAGACAAGACTGTCCTAATAGAAAATGGTAAAGCTTATGTAACTAATGGTGGTTATACTAAATTTTTAGAAGAAAACAAAATAAGAAAAGAAAAAGAGGAGCAGGATTATATTAATCAACAAAATGAAATTAATAGACTTGAAGAAGCAGCAAAAAAGCTTAGAGCTTTTGGAAGAATTGGAGATAATGAAAACTTTTTTAAACGTGCTAAAGCTATTGAGGGAAGAATAGAAAAAATGGATACTTTAGAGCGTCCTAAAGAGGCAAATAAGATTAATTTAGATTTTAGCATTAGTGGAAAAGCAGGAAACGATATTATTAAATTTTCTGGCCTTACTGTAGGATTTGGAGATAAAATAATTCTAGATAATTTGGATTTTAATTTATATCATTCAGATAGAATTTGTATTATAGGGAAAAATGGAGCTGGTAAATCTACTCTTATTCATGCTATAATGAACGCTGTTAATGAAAAAGAAATACCTGGTTATTTAGCTGGTGATATTAAAATTGGCGGTAATATTAGTATAGGATATATTCCTCAAGAAATACATTTTGAAGATGAATCTCAAACAGTTATAGATAACTTTAGAACAGCTTTTAATGGTGAAGAAACAAGACTTAGAGCTACTTTGGTTCATTTTGGTTTTCAAGGGGAAACAATATTTAAGCCTATTGGAAAATTATCTGGTGGTGAAAAGGTTCGTTTACTACTTGCCAAGATAATACAAAGTAAATGTAATATTTTAATTTTTGATGAACCTACAAACCATATAGATGCAGATACTAGAAATACTTTAGAACAAGCTTTACTTGAATATAAAGGAACTATTATATTTGTATCTCATGACAGATATTTTATAAACAAAATTGCAACTAGTGTAGCTGTTCTAGAAAATGGTAAAATTCATAGATATGTTGGTAACTATGATGATTATATTATGCAGATTGAAAAAGATAAACTAAATCAACAAAGAGTAGCTCAAGAATTGGAAAAATCCAAAATTAATAGTATAAAAGCAAAGAATAATTTTAGTGATTGGAAATAGAGAAGGTGAATAAATGAAAATTGGAATACTATTTGAAGGTGGTGCAATGCGCGGTATGTATACAGCCGGCGTAATTGATGTACTACTAGAAATGGGAATAAAAGCAGATGTTGTAATTGGAGTGTCTGCTGGTGCTTTATTTGGAATTAATTATAAATCTAGACAAAAAGGCAGAGCACTAAGATCTAATTTAAAATATGTAAATGATAAACGTTATATGTCTTTTTATAATTTACTTACTACAGGTAATATTGTAAATGAAGATTTTTGCTTTAATGAAATACCAAATATTTTAGATGATTTTAATTATGGTAGTTTTAAAAAATCTAAAGGAGATTTTTATGCTACAGTTACAAATGTAAATACAGGTGAAGCTGAATATATAAAAATTGAAGATTGTAAAAAAGATATACAAGCACTTCGTGCATCAGGTTCAATGCCATTTGTTTCTCAACCAGTAGAATATAATGGAGAATACTATTTAGATGGAGGAATTGCAGATTCTATTCCAATAAATAAAATAATGTCAATGGGACTAGATAAGGTAATTGTTGTTCTTACAAGACCTAATGGCTATAGAAAGAAACGTGCTAGTGTTACTCCAGCAAAAGTAATGTATAAGAAATATCCTAAAATGATTGAGACAATGAAGAATAGATATAAAGTATATAATAAATCTTTGGATGAAATTAAATTTTTAGAATCAGAAGGAGATATATTTGTTGTTAGACCATCTGAGTTAATAAAAATTAAGAAGATGGAAAAAAATGAAGATAAACTAAAAAATATGTATAATCTTGGATATAATGATTTAAATTCAAGAAAAAGTGAGCTAAAAAGCTATTTAAATAAATAGAGGAGTTACAGATAAAGAACAAAAGTTATATGACATTTCTGTTAAAAATGTAACTGAACTTAACAAATTACTGTAAGGTTTATTGACTTTACATAAAAAAAGTGCTATAATGGAATCATAGTTAGGAAAAAATATCCTTGAAGGATACTGCCTTCGAGATTATGTAATTGTTATAATGTAAATCCAAGGTAAATATGCCTTAAACCTTGGGGTTAAGAATTAGTACGATGTTGGTAATCCGATCCAAAGTCGTGCTGCTGTGAACAATTCTTAACGTAACAATATTTTAGTTATACCTAACTAAAGCCCAACCCGGTGGAGACTTCTCTGCTGGGTTAACTTTTTGCTAATTGTGTAGTTTTTGTTAAAATTATTGATTAATTACAACTTAAATGATAATATAGTAATGTCTAGGAGGATACAAATGGACACAAAACAAATTGATGTTGCTGATACTCAAGAAGTAAAAACAGTAACTGGATTTAAGAATAAAAAAATATATGTTATTGGTGCTATTGCAGCTCTTGCAATTGTAGGTGTTGTATTAACAGCTACTTTAGTTCCTAAAAAGAAAAATGAAGATAATAAAGAGGCAGATGATGCTCATTTAGCTATAAAAATTGGAGAAAAGTATGAAGGGCTTAATTATACTAGAGAAAAAGAAACATTGGTAAATGAAGGCTTTTTTTATAATTACAACAAGAACCAAGAAGGAAGTAAAATTGATGTTAGTTATATAAAAGTAGATGGACTTATTGAAGATTCTTTAGAAAAAATGATTAATACTACTTTAAAAATTGCAGCTGAATCTCATTATGATGAAAATAATCTCTCAGATTCTAATGTTTTATATGATCATATAAGTAACTATACTGATGTATATATTTTCAATAATGTACTTTCTACTATGTATAAACATGAATTTTGTGATATCGAAGGAAATACAAAAACAGAGTATTTTTCAATTAATATAAATTTAGAAGACAATAAAGAATTTAAGCTTGAAGATGTATTTATAAATAATGCGGATCTTTCGTCTATTATTCCAGGATTTAGCAATGATATGATTTTTTGCGTATCTCCAAAGTTTGTATATTATGTAGATAATAGTAATAAAGTACAAAAAGTGAGTCTATACGAAAATAGTGATAATGTGGCTATTTATAAAAGATTTTTTAATAATAAAAGACTTTTCGAAAAAACATATAAATCATATCCATATGCATATACAGTAAAAAATCTTACGGAATCAGATGTATATGGAATTCAAGATGGTAATGTATTTATAGATACAGTAGATAAATTAATTGGTTTAGATTATCCTCAAAAAGTAATAGATGAGGCATATAAACTATATAAAGATGGAGTAAATAGAGGAATGAATCTTGCATATTCTAATCCTTCAAAAAGATATTTAATACAACTTGTTCCATCTATAGATAAAGAAGATGATGATACTTATACTATTAAAGTAAAATATGTAGCTGTAAATGTAGATAAAAACTTTTTTATTAATTCAATAGATGAGTTTATTGTTGCTTCAGAAAATAAGAGCAAAACAGAAACTGAAACAGTTAATTATTTAGAAAATCCACCTCTTAATGGATCTTATTATTTAAATGGTATAATTAATGATACTTTAAGAAAACAAGTTAATAAAGAAGGGGAAGAGATAACTACAAATGTTACAACTTCTGCTGGTATAAGTTAAATTTTTAATACACTCTAAAAAATAGAGTGTATTTTTCTTTACAATTTTTTTTAAATAGGATATACTTAAAAATAGATATAGTAACTCTTACTAGAAAGGAAGTATTATATGGGAATTGTATGGGAAGCTTTGGCAGATGGAACTAGACGCGAAATATTAAATATATTAAAAGATGGAGAACTTACTGCTGGCCAACTTCATGAGTTTTTTGATATTACTAAGCCATCACTTAGTCATCATTTATCAATACTTAAGGATGCTGGTCTTGTTAATTACAGAAAAGAACGTCAAAGTATATATTATTCGCTAAATTTAAATGCTTTTAATGGAGTTATTCAATTTATAAAAGAGTTAAAAAAATAATAGGAGGTTAAAAGATATATGTTAAACGGAAATAAGAAAAATATAACAATTATTATTGTTGCGGTTTTAAACTTATTATTAACAATTGGAGCTGTTGCTTCTCTTGACAAAATGTTGCCTTTAAAGTTTTATGCACAAAATCCATTTAAAATGGTAAGTAAAGGATCACTTTTAATAATACCTATAGTTATTATAGTTTTATCTGCATTACAAGTTGTTTACAGACTAAAAACAATACAAAAACCTGTAAACACATTTAGACGTGTGGAAGATGCTATATTTGTAGGAGTAGTAGGATTACTAATGATTATTAACTGGGTATTTGTAAGTGTTGGTCATGATAATACAGGAACTCCTGTTGTTTCATTTAATATACCTGTAATTGGTGTTATAATGGCTGTTATAGCAACTTTACTTGCAATGTATGCTAGTTCATTACCTATTAACAAATTCGGTTCTAAAATTGGTTTTAGAACTCAAGAAACATTAAGTAATGAAAAAGCATGGAGAGTAGGAAATAAATTTGTTGCTCTTTGTGGTTTCTTAAGTTCATTATTATTTGTATTTATAGCTGCATATTTTGTTTTAGTTAGATTTAAATGGCATTATTTAGTTACAGCAATTGCATTAACATGTATATTAATAGGATATGCTCCAAGATTATATATTAAAAGAATTATTTCAATGAATAAAGCTGAATAATAGTATAAATGTAATTATAGCAAAGGGAATTTTCCCTTTGCTTTTTTGCTATTTGTTGACATAAAACGCAAAAGATGTTATAATATTTATAGCGTTTGGATAATTGGAATTTTTAATGAAATTTTATTAAAAAGGAGGGAGATTGATGGAAGAGAGTGATCTAAAACAATGGGGTGTTGTTTATCTTCAACACATTAGGTATCCTGATACAAATGAAATAGACTTCAGGATGAACGGGAGACCTTATTTAATTTATAAATTAACTGAGGACATGGCATATATATTCTTAATTAGATCTAAAGGTGGTTTTACTGCCGATGAGTTTTATTATCCAATTACAACAAAATCTGCAAATGGAAATAGACGTGAATCATACGTTAGCTTAAGATATATAATTCCAATTAAAAAATCCGAACTTATACACAATGCCAATGCTGTAAAAGATAACATGCCTAAAAAGAGGTTTTCAAAGATCAAATGTCTTGCTACTGAATATTGTATAGGAATTCAAGAAAGAATTGAACTATTATGCATGGTGGATGAGTATAGACA
>JAEEGL013567877.1_pt1 | contig 21452 bp, 5 predicted proteins | sample 9134231 | NCBI WGS metagenome assembly JAEEGL01 (sample SAMN16246548, study PRJNA631951) | gut metagenome | biome: gut microbiome; feature: rumen; material: fiber-attached | host: Bos | place: Iran: Karaj | collected 2018-10
ACCGCCAGATCGCGTTGAACGACCTGAAGGACGAGATGGTGACAACCAAGGTTGACGTGTACGGGAAGATCGCCAGCATGACCGCAGACGTGGGCAAGAACCTGCTCGACTGCGAGATCAAGATACTGGAGATGCAGAACAAGATGATGCTCGGCCCGACGGAAATGCGCAACCAGGTGTTCAAGTGGATGCTGGACTTCATGGAGAGGAGAGACGACGACTATCCGGGGCTTGAGAGCATCGCGCAGATCGCGGAGCGGCTCGGCTACTCGGACGGCGCAAGCGGAGGCAACGTATCGTGATAGGCGTCTCCTATACCGGCCACGACGGGCGCAAGGCGTCGTTCAGCGTGCAGGGCGCGGGTGATGCCGCGTCCCGCATGGCCGAGTTCGCCGACAGGTCGCTCCGCGAGACGGTGAGCGACGCGCAGGGGCTGCTCCGAATGGCGAGGAAGCCCGGCGCGCAGGTGCAGGCGCAGCCGGCGCCCCCGCAGAGGAAGGAGCGCGTCATGGCCGGCGGCTCCGTGGTGCGGTCGCCGGAGGGCGCGCTGTGCCTGCGCGGAGAGGAGCTGAACCCGCTCGTGCCCGGCACGAGGGTCTACGGGGCGAAGGACGGCAGCAAGGGTTTCTTCTCGCTCGACGAGATCGACCCGCCTACACGCGGCACCGTGGTGGGCCGTGCGGTAGGAGACGACTCGCAGTCCTTCGACGCAAGCGACGCGAAGAAGGACAGGCCGGACGGCACCGCGTGGTCAATCCGCGTCCAGACGGACGAGCGCGCGGAGAAGGACAGCGTTGACGGACTAATCACCGTGTACAAGTATTTCCGGCTCCTGTACTTCTCTGCGGCCGGACGCGTCGTGGGTTGCTCCGAAGAGTGGCGCGAGGTCGCGTTCTCGTTCATTGCGGGCGCCGGTGCTGGCGGCGGCAAGTGGGAGGTGCGCCCTGTCAAGAACGGAAACGACCAGATCACGGAATTCCTCTTCGGCGCCGCAAGCGAGCTTGGCTCCGAATCCGACGACGTAAATAGGATCAGGGAGAAGGACGCGGTGACGAGCGTGAAAGTCCTGACTTGCCCAGGAGGTGCGTGATGTCCGGCGAAGCGATTAGGCCAAGCGGATGGGGCAGGTACTGCGACGACAGGAGGTTCACCGTTCTGCGGCGAAGAGACGCGGACGGCGAAGGCGATGGTGGCCTTCTTGGACGCGACGAAACGGTTGGAGACGCCGCCATGATGGGGTTGTGCGCTCTGCATCTGCCCAAGCGCACGTGGATTGTGAAGTTCGACGAAAAGCCGATCGGGTACTTCTACATCGACAAGGTATGGGATGGGGTTCACAGATGCTATCCGCTTTGCACGTGCTCGAACGGCGACATCGTTGTGCCGTCGGACGCTTTTCTGGGATATAGCTCAGCTACAACACGCAGAAGCAACCAGATCAACTGCTGGACATTCTCGCCGTTAACGGAGGATTCATCGGTCAGAAGCATCCTTACGGGATCGGACTATCCCATTTTCCTTCGCCAGCAGCTAGAGCAAAGACAAGAATGGGGAGAAATCACAGGCTCTGACGTGGACAGGTACATGGATGAGTTTGCCCAATACATTTCAGAGCCCGGTGCCGGTGACAGCACATCCCGGACTGTCAACGTCGATTTCGCATCCGGCACAACGGTAATGATTGACGAAGGAGGTAACGGGAGCTGGCTGGAGAATGGGAGCCGAAGCCTCTACGGAATTTTCGCCCCAGGCTTTTTTGAGTTCTACAAAATATATCCTTTTGACGAAACCCGCCGCAACACATGGGTCTGGCTCGACGGCCGGCATTTTTGCGTTGGATATCGCGAACATAGGTATTACGCATCCGCTCTCTCGCCACAGGGCTACGAGACGGTCCAAACGTCTTCTGGCGCATTTGACGGTGAAGACGGAAGGCCGGTGGTGTTCCTGCCAGTGTCCAGCGAGTTTGCGACATACGAGACGGAAATAGTCAGGGGTTCGTACGGGTGGGAGCTAAGGTACACCAACCTTCCCGCCGGAAGCGGAGTGCTCAACATCGTCTTCGGGGTTCCGGTTGCGGGCACTTATACGAGCGGGATCGGGCTGATGCAAAACGGCCAGTTCTTCTACAACGACTACTTCGACGTTCGCGAGTTGAATGAACATGGCGGGCCTTTTACGAGAACTGATTACGTTAGGGTCAGATGCGACGTTGAATATGACGTTGGAACGCTGGAGGTCGAGAACATTGAAGCGCTGTCGCGTGATGACGTAGAGAATGTGACCCAGGATTGGTCTTCAAGTGGAGGCAGATATTTGGGAACGGAAACTACGACAACGACATATCCCGAAGACATCGAATCCCACATCACGTTCGAACGACTATAAAGGCTTTACGGAAAGGAGCATCTTATGGCAATCAAAGTCAGACATGACGGAAACGCGGCGGCGACCGCTGCGGCTGGGCTTGGAAGCGGAACCGCGAAGTCGCGCATCGAGACGGCGAAGCTCGCGCAGAACACGCCGCAGCACATCCAGACGCTTACGCCTGCGCACGCATCAGCTCCGGGCGCAGGCGGGGGGAGCGCGCCGCTCACGCACGCACCGTCCGGCGCGAGCGGGGGAAACGCACCGCTCATACAGGGACACGGCGGGGGCGGCGGACGCTCGCGACTCTCTCCCGGCGGCGCGGGCGGAGTTGGTGGCGCCGGCGGACTTGGCGGAGACGATTACAAAGTCACGGGCACTTCGATCTTCGACCGCCCAGATGACGAATCGCAGTGGGACCCCGGAAACGGAGGGAGGTGGATTCGCAAGTGGCTCCCAGGCGAGAAGGAAGCGGAGGTACAGCAGCGCGTCGGCGACGTGAAAAACGCCCAGCAGATGGAGATCATCGACGTACAGCACAGGAACGCGATGGAACGGTCGGAGCAGAATTCGCTTCTCGGGATCGACGCGGACGTGAAGAAGGCAATGTTGAACCTTCCTCCGGCAGTCGGACAGCTCCCGGAGCCGGCCATCCGATCGCCGTTTGCGACAGACACGAGCGGAGGCGAGACGCCTGAAGTGTTCAACAAGCTCAAGAAAATATCCCCAGAGCTCGTTGGCATGAGGGACTCGATGAACGACGGAGGGCTTCTCAAGCCGTTCGACACGGCGATGACGATGGTGCTGAACACCATCTATGGAAACGACGTGATTCCGCCACAAGATGGAAAGCCCGGAAGCAGGAATCTCGGCGCGATATTCGACTCGATATACCAAGGCGGAAGCCAGCCGGTCGCACCTGCCGCGCAAGACGAACTTTCCGGCGTGTACGAGGGCGGCGGCTCGATCTTCGGCGAACAGGATGGCGGCACAACCGACAGGTCGCTGGAGTTCCTTCACGCACCTGACACGGAAACGGCGCCAGTCGGCGGCGATTCCGTGGCGTCGAAGGAATACGCGTCCTCTGTCGGGGGGATGATCGGCATGTTGTTGCGCAAACAGTACGTCTAACTGGAGGTGTCAAATGGATGAGATTCAGACAAACGAAAACGGCGGCGTCCGCACGAACGAAGAGCTCCGCCAAGGAATCGACCAGGGAATCGCCGACGTGCAGTCCGCGCGCGCGGATTCGTGGGGCGCGGCGCTCCAGCGGCAGAACCGCGAGCGCGCCGCGCAGAACGGCATGGAGACCTACGGCCAGATGCGGGAAATCGCCGGTCGCCGCGAGCTCGCGGAGATTCAGAACGGGCAGAGGGCGCAGGACGCCATCGCGTCCGCTCTCGCCATCGCGCAGCAGAACGGCGGCAAACTTCCCGGCGCCGTGACCGAATACCTCAACAGGCAGTTCGGATTCGACGGCAAGACCATGGGCATCATCGACGGCGGAATCGACCAGAAGACGGGCGAGTTCGGTTTCGTGTTCGGCGAGCGCGGCAACGACGGCAAGGTTTCGTACCGCAGGCAGATGATCCCGCTGTCCGCGCAGCTCGGGCTCATGGAGGGCTATCCGTCCCTGTTCAACGAGGAGGCCATTGGCGCGCACCGCCAGAGGATGCTCGACTCCGGCCTCTCGTCCGGCGAGGTTGACGCGTACTCGAAAGTCGCAAAGCTGTCGCGCGATCGGCTTGCGGCTCGCATCGCGGACCTAACGCCGCGCGACACGAAGCTTGAAACCGAAAGGCTGCGCCAGGAGGGGCTGAACCGCCGAGCCGACATGCTCGACGAACGGTCGAACAGGAAATTGGAGCTCCAGCAGCAGCAGCTTGAGGCGAACATCCAGAAGCAGCTCGCCGCCGCGAAGAGCGCGGATGAGCGCAACGCCATCATCAAGCAGGCGAAGGAGGCCGAACTGCGGCTCCGCCAGCAGGAGATCGAGGCCAAGTACGCGCAGATGGGCGTCCAGTACGGAGCTGGAGAAATGAAGCAAACTGCGCGTGAGAAGGTCAATGCGAAGCTCAAAGAGCCACCAGCCGAAATATCCATCGAGGGCGCGAAGCCTGAACCGGCGTCGGCGCAACAGCCGCAAGAGCAGAACGACGACAATGCGGAATCAAAGGAATATCCGGGCTACTCGAACGGGAGGGCAAGGCGCGCATTGTCCGCTGGATGGACATGGAACAAGGAATCCGGGAAGTTCGTACCGCCCAAAAAGTAAGGAGCCGACATGAAGGAAGAAGACGAAGACTTTTCCGTTCCCGACTTCAAGGCGGAAATCGAAGACTTCGGAACGCCCGACATCAAGTCCGGTGATGAGGATTTCGGCACTCCGGATTTCCGCCCGCCAACGTGGGAGTCCGGCGACGGCGGCGCCGCCACCATGCCGGAGGGCCAGACGAACCAATGGGGCGGGAACCTGCGCAACGAGGGCCGCAGGGTCCTGTTCCGCAGGGACAAGGCCGGCAAGGTGAACGGCTACTCCACAACTTCCTCGATGCTCGTCAAGCACAACGACGGCAGGTTCGCCGTCGTGCCGACAGTCGTGGACGGACAGGAGCTTTCGCCCGAAGATGCCGTCAAGCACTACTCCGAGACGGGCGAGCACTGGGGCATGGCGGACGATGAGGATTCCGCGCGCAAGATGGCGATGGACGTCCACGACGTTCACATGAAGGCGAACCAGGAGAAATGGAACGACTGGATTCACGAGCATTGGGACGAGGTTTCCGACGACATCAGGAACGACCGCCGGATGGACTACGAGCACAGGAAGCGCACGACTCCGGATTCCGTCTCACGGCTTGAAAGATGGGCGTTCGGCGACGACATCCCCGTGCCCGAGACGATAAACGACAACTTCGACGAGAAGAACGGGCTGTCGCAGCTCATCGACCTTGACATAGATGACGAATTGAAGCTCACTCCTTCGCAGAGAAATACGCTTAAAAACTATGCGTGGAAGAGGCTTCCGACAAGGCTCCGCGAGGCGATCTCCTACATGGCGCAACAGCGGATGAGGGAGATACCGATCGAGCGCGAGCAGGAGGAGCGGGAGAGAAAGGCACAAGAGGAGGCGCAGGGCAAGGAGACGGGGCACCTCGAAAACGCGAGGAACATCTTCACGCACGTCGGCCTTGGCAGCCTTGCCGGAATCCACAGAACAATAGGAACGGTCCTCGGCGGCGAATCGGACACGAATCCTGAATACCGCAACGAGGTGATGGTCGATCATCCTCTCGCGAAGAAAGAGGGAGAGACGTTTGAATCATGGTGGGGCCGCGTGGAGGAGCAGTTCAACCCGAAGAAGCGCAGGAATGGCGAAAGCAAGGAGGATTTCTACAGAAGACGCCAAGCGTACTCTTTGGTAAAGAGAGAGGCGAAGAAATACTTCATGTGGGCGGCGCCAATAGCGGGCAAGGAGAAAATGCACAAGGAGCTTCGCGTGGAAAAAGGCGCAAGCCCGCGCGACTGGCATGGCGGAACTGCAATCGGAAACTTCTTCCTCGACCTCGGCGGACACATTCAGGAAACCATCGACGAAGACTATCCAGTTGGAAGAACCGGCAACGTCGCGGTTGACTGGGTTTCCAACGCGGCAACCGGAATCGGAAAGTTCAGCGTGCTTGGCGCGGGGTCGATTCCCGTCTTCGCAAACGAATCGTATCTGAACACGCAGACGATGGCGCTAAAAAGCGGACAGTCGTTCGAGAAGGCCGAGTCGCTGGCCGCAACAGCCGGCATCGTGGACGGCGCGCTCACGGCTGCTTTCTACGCGGCTCCGTTCAAGCGGTGGTTCAACAGCAAGGGAATAACGCCAGTTCAGAGGGTTGCGTCAGGCTCGTTCAGTGATATGTCGCGCGGGATGGGCAGATACTTCGCGAAGAGGGAAATGCTCAATGTCGGAGTGGCCGCGTTGGAGGCTGGCGGAATCATGGGCGTTCAGGGCGCGGCGGACACGGCGATCGCGCAGCTTGCGCAGGGACAGGACGTTGACTTGGGCGAGGTCACGGTCGGCGGACTGAAAGGCGTCCGTGACGGCGTTCTCATCGGCGCCGTCATGGGGGGAGCAAGAATCTTGAACGCCCGGATAAAGGGCGCCAAGGAGTACGAGAGAATCGTGCGTGAGGCCATAAAGACGCCGGAAGGACGCCAGGCCTTGGCCGAGATGAACGTGGAGGGCATGGCGGACTTCCTGGAGGCGTTTGAGAAAGGCGGCGTAGCCGACAGCGCACAGGCCGACAGGGCCGGGCTCCCGAAGATGTCGATACAGGAGCGCGGGCAGTTCGCAAGTCGCATGAAGGCGCAGGGCGTCACGTCCGAAATGCTCCGCAAGGGGGCGGCCGATTTCCGGCGCAGGGCGGCGGAGTCGTTCAGACAAGACCCGTCGAATCAGTTGGGAACTGGCACGTCCGGGACGGGCGACATCGGGGACGGACATGGCGACTTGTCGCCGAAGCCGCCGTCACCAGATGCACCGCCGCCGAGCACGGACCTCGCGAGCAGAATCAAGAGCGAGTTCGGCACAGAACCGGTGGGATTCAACATCCCGCAGACCCCCGACGGCAAGCCGAAGCTCATGCCGATGAAGTGGCGCGAGAACCGGACGGGGAAGGAGAACACCTGCAACATCGCGCACGACCCGAACACGGGCGTCACGATCATGGAGGAGTCGGACGGCTCGTTCTCCGTCTACAACAACACGGGCGACAGCGACGGCGCGGCAAACCTTGACGAGGCTATCGAGAAGGCGAACCAACTTGCCCTCATGGGGCAGTACACGCAGCTCGACCGCAAGCGCAAGCAGCAGGTCATCGAGAACGAGCGCGAGACCAAGTACGGAAAGAAGAACGTCGCGTACTTCAACACGATGGCCGACGCGGCGGATGCGTTCGAGAACGGGATAGGGCGCGAGGGGTCGATGTTCGGACTGAGTGACGCGTCGCAGCTCCGCGACCCGGCCGTGCAGGACAGGGACGCGTTCTACACTCCGGACGGGACGACCGTCGTGATCCTCGACAACGTACAGGAGGTGAACGACATCCCGCGCATCCTCGCGCATGAGATCGTCGGTCACGGCGGGCCTAACGGGGAGTTCGGCGGACGGACTGGCGCGCAGGTCGTTTTCGCGGAGAACATCCGCGCCAAGGAGTTCGAGGCGTTCAAGAAGGAGATCGTTGACGGACTCCGCAAGGAGGTACGCGCGAGCGACATGGACGCCGTGAACCGCAACCTCGGCGAGGTGTTCGCTCACTACGCGGCGGCAAATTTTGACCAGGAGCCGTCAAAACTTGACAAGCTCGTGAGCGCGGTGAACGGTGCGGCGCGTAAGTTGAAGCTGCGGAAGACCTACTCCGCCGCCGACGTGCGCACGATGATGGCGAGGTGGCGTGACGCCGTAAAGGGAGAGGGCGGCGAGCCGTTCGACCTTACGGACGGCTCGCCGAGATTCGAGTTCTTCCCAGCCGAAGAAACCAAACCAACGGAGGTGAAAGATGAGACAGGGCCTGGAGCCGATGAAACACAGCCGCAACCCGAACCGGGAGCGGCAGAACCGGCAGGCGCAGAAGCGCCGCGACCTGCGGAGACAGGCGAACCGCCAGCGCAAAGCGCAGGGGTGGTGAAACGAGTTTCCGACGTAAAGCCTGGCGAGTTCTTCACCTACAATGGCAAGGAGTATTATAAGAACAAAGATGGTGAGATTGTCACGGTTGACGTTGGCAATGACGGAAAGATTGTCGAGAAGCCGGTAATGCGTCATTTTACAGGTAATGAGGTTTTGGACGCTGAGCGTAGCGTGACCACAGCGACGCGAAACGGAGTGTCAGTAGAGGTAGCGGAACTAGCAAAGAAACGCCAGAAATTACAATCCGAATACGATGCAAATCTTGATAGGAATGGTAATCCACTAGACGCCGAGACGGCTCATGCGCTTGAAAAGGAGCTTGACCAGATTGATGAGCGGTTGGGGGAAATTGAAACTGCATCCCCCGGTTCTCTTACGTCAGAGTTAAAAGCAGTCGCAAGAATGCCTAAGTCTGCCGCTGGTACTACCAGTAAAGAGAAATCTTTACGCGATCTTACGATAGAAGAACGCGAGAGTCGTAAGAAGGATAATCTTTCAAAGATTGAGGCCTTGCAGAAGAGTAAGAAAGGTGTTTATGACGGTAGTGTGCTGGCAGACATCGAAAGCAAGATTGATGAGTTGAAAAACGAGAACGACCGCATAGACAGGCTTGATACTTCAATATTTGAACCACCAAACTACGAAGGTAAAATCATAAAAACAGATGGCTCTCCAATAACTGATGCTGAAATGAAGCAACTGGAAGAGGCCATAGGTGTCAAAGGATCGATTGAGAGAGTTGACAATAAGACGCTACGCATGATCGAGCGCGCATTTGACGTAACATTTGTTGACAAAAAGACCGGCGAAACAAAAGTTTCGGTTGGTAGATTTAATGATGTTGCGGAAATTTTTAGAAGGCGTATAGCAGAACTAAACAGCAGGCTAATTTCTCAGTCTGTCGAGAAGCCTCTTACGCCCACTTCCAAGCCTCGCCGCCTCACGAGCGCGGAAGAGGTGATTTCGACCGCAAAGACCCCGTTCAGCGCGGTTGAAAAAGCTGCACTTGAAGACGCGGCGGACGTGTCCGGCATCGACTCGACTGACGGAATGCCGTCGCAGACGGACTTCCTCTCGATACTCTCAAAGGACGCGCCCGTGGTGCGGCTCAACCCTGCGAAGGTTGACCGCTCCGACGCCGTTCTCCCGAACATGAAGAAGGACGCCAACAGGACGAGCGGGATCACCAAGCCGCTTTCCGGCGAATGGCATCCGACGATGGGCGGAATCGGCGCGGCGTGGCTCACGAAGGACGGGAAGCTCGTCGTGATCACGGGACGGCATCGCTCCGAACTTGCCGAGCGCAAGGGCAAGAGCATGTTGTACTACCTCTACCGCGAGGCCGACGGCTTCACGAAGGACGACGCTTTGATCTACGACGCCGTGGCGAACATCCACGACGAGAAAGGAACGATAAATGACTACCTCGGATTCCTCGACAGAATCAACCCAACCAGAGAGCAGGCAGAAAAAGCCGGAATCCTCTCAGGGAAAGGGCTCGTTGCATGGAGCCTTTATAAAGATGCTACCGAAGCTGTCCGAAGCGCAACGGCAATGGACGGCAACCCAGGCGAAGGACAAATAAGCCCGCAGCAGGCCACCGTCATAGCGCAGGCTGCGCCAAGGGACGCCGACAAGCGCAACCCGAGCATCCAGCGACAGCTACTTAGAACCGCCCTCGGCGGGATGCGCGGCAAGGCGTTCGACATGTACGCCCGAATCCGCGCGGAGGAGCTGTCGAAGACGCCCGTGAACGCGAACCTGCTCGTCGGGGAGCAGATGGACCTGTTCTCCTCGCCGGAGGACCAGGCGGCGGACATCCTCGCCCAGCGCCAGTCGCAGTACCGCACGAAGAAGGCGCAGGGCTACCAGCAGGTAGCGCAGAACCTCCGGTCGGCGCTCAACAAGGAAGGCAAGCTCGAACTGACGGACGAGTACGCCAAGGATTTGGGCGTCACGGACAAGGGCGACAAGAAGCAGCTTGAATCCGCCTACGAGAAGGCGGTGGAACGGGCGAACTACTGGGAGAACACCGTCCGCCTGGACGATGCCGACAAGGCGGCGATGGACGCGGAGATCAACGCGGCTGCTGACGCAAGGGCGAAGCGGCTTGCGGAACTGAAAGCGAAGCGAGAGGCGGCGAAGAGCGGCAAGCCAGCGCCGAAGCCAAAGGCGGAGACGCCAGCGCCAGAACCGCCCAAAACCGCCCCTGTGAGCGCTCCGCAGAAAGAGGGGACAACTACGCCCCCGAAGTCAGCGAAGCCCGCAGAGACGCAGAAACCGCTTTCTGGAGCGCGCGGAGCGGCAGCGAAGGTTTTCCCGAAGGGTACGAACGAGGCGCAGATCAACCAATTCGTCGAAAAGCAGTTCATTCCGCTTGCGGATGTCAAGTCCGCCACGCTGGATGACGAAGGTACGCTTACGATTGTCGGGAAGTCGAAGAACGGCACCCACAAGGAACAGAGAATCTTCAAGGACGGCTCTTCGCAGGGCGGTGTTGTCGAGGACGGGAAGAAGCCGGCCGCACCTGTTCGGGAAAGCCGAACGACTGAAAAGCCCGCTGCCGCCACACGCCAGCCGTCCATCAAGATGAAGAACGAGGCGGCGGAGAAGATAGCGCAGAAGCAGGAAGACGACCTTGCGGCCTTGTTCGACACGCCGGACTTGTCGGAAGAAAACGAAAATCCCGCCGTCAACGGAGCGCTGGACCACCATAACGAAAACGCTCCTCGGGCAGGATCGGCTTCCCCGCAACCCAAGGTAGTCCTCAATCGTAAAGCCAAGGTATCGCAAGGAACGGCGGAAATTGTACCACAGCCGGCCTCGGAAGTCAAACGGCGAATCCAGACATACAGGAACGGCGACATCACGGTGCGCGTGAACGATATTCCGACGCTCCTGCGCGACCTCGGAACCTTGTTCAGAATGCGGTACATGGGCCGTTCGCGCTACGCGACATACGAGGCGCAGATAGGCGACATCACATTCAGGCTGAGCGACCACAACGCTTCCGGCGCGAACTTCAGCCGCGACAAGGCAGACAAGTACGTGAGCGTGTACATCGACGTGCAGACGTTCCCGCATCAGGCCACGCCGATACCGTTCACGGAGATACGCTTCCCGAATGAGTCGTACATGCGCAACGCGCGCGGCGTTGCGGACGCCATTGTTGACGGCGTTGAATCCCTGATCGACACGGGCGACTTCAAGGTAGACCCGAGCATCGGCCAGAAGATCGAATACCCTGCGGAGGTCAGCTTCGACACGCAGGACTTCGACCCAGACCTCTTCCAGAAGCGCGTCGGCGCGGTCGCGAAGCTCGTCAAGACCTACCAGGACAACGGAGTTGCCGACTTCAACACGCTCGCCACGCGCATGGCCGAGCGCTTCCCCGAGAAGTTCGACGCCATGAAGCCGTACCTGCGCGGCGTGTGGAACGCCGTCGCCGACCAGATGGGCTTGACCGACATTTCCCGTGGCGAAGCGGAGAAGGTTTATGGTACAATAGAGGCGAAAGCCAAGGAGGCATCAGATGAAAATGTCGGACGAGGAGTACGCGGAGAAGTTCCTGGAGAGCAATCCGCCCCCGAAGGGGGTGGACCCGTCGGATTGGCTGCGGGACAACCCACCTCCGAAGGAGGAAAGCGGGAATCCGGAGGAGTATTGGCCGGTGGACCAGAACGGCCAGAAAGTCCCAATGAACGAGTGGGGGGTGTCGGAGCTGGGAACGTTCCCGGACAGCCTGTCGGACTGGCTGAAACGGGAGCTCCGAAAGAACAACCTTCCGGCGGCGGCGCAGCTCCTGGAGGAAATGGAGCCGTCGCAGATCGCGCAGAACACGCGGGAGGCGAACGAGAGGCTGGGGGCGATTCTCCGGCAGCGGGAAGCGAGCCTGTCGCAAGGGTAAAGAAGTCCGCGTCCAAGGCGGCTGAAAAGACCAAGGTAAACCCCGCCCGCAGCGACTTCGCCATGACTCCCGCCGTGGAGGAGGCGATCCTCACCAAGAACACGGCGACGCGCGTCCGCAACAACATCGCGGCGATCAACCTCATCCGCGACCTGAAGGCGCGGGACTACGCGGCGACGCCGGCCGAACAGGAGACGCTCGCCAAGTTCGTCGGATGGGGCGGACTCCGCGAGGACGTGTTCGGCTACGAACTGGAGCGCGCCTACGACATGGAGCGTTCCGGCGACGAGGAGGCGGCAAAGCGCTTCCTGAAGTCCCGCAGCATAAGCAACCCGCAGTACCAGCTCCACAAGGAGCTGCGCTCGATACTCAACGACACCGAGTACGAGTCCGCGAAGGCGTCCGCATCGACGGCGTTCTACACGCCCGTGGAGTTCGTGCGCATCCTGCACGGCGCCCTGCGCGATCTCGGCGTGAAAGGCGGCAGGTTCCTCGGGCCGTCCGCAGGGACGGGAAACTTCGCGAGCGCCGCCGGCCAGTACGAAAAGCCCGTCAACTGGCAGTTCGTGGAGAAGGACGCCATGACGGGAGAACTGCTAAAGGCGCTCTTCCCGAACCAGCGCGTGACGATCGGCGGATTCGAGGAGACGAAGTTCCCGGACGGCTTCTTCGACTTCGCAATCGACAACGTGCCGTATGCGGACGTGCCGATAAGCGACCGCTCGGTATCGTCCAGGATGTTCAAGATTCACGACTATTTCTTCGCCAAGACGCTTTCCAAGCTGCGTCCGGGCGGCGTGATGGCGTTCCTCACCTCGACTGGCACGCTCGACAAGACCAGCCCGATTCTCCGCCAGTACCTCACGGAGCACGGCGGGAAGATCGTCGGCGCGGTGCGCCTGCCAAACGGCTTCTTCTCCGAGAACGCGGGGACGGAGGCGGCAAGCGACCTCGTGATCGTCCAGAAGGTGGACGGCAGGCCCGACAACTCGGCGTTCGAGAAAGGCGTGGAGTACGCCACCACGACGGAGTGGGTGCGGCGCAAGGGTCAGGTCAAGAAGCCGCTCACATACAACGGCTACTTCCAGGACCACCCGGAGCAGGTCGTTGGGACGATGGAGGTTGCAAGCGGCCAGTTCGGGCCGACGCTCAAATACACCATGCCGGAGGGCGAAACGCTCTGGGACAAGGTGCGCGAGGCCGTCAAGAACGCGCTCGCGGGCGTGGACTCCGGCGCCATGCTGAAAAGCGCGACCGTGGCGGAGCCGAAGGAGCGCACGCCGATCTACGACGAGGAGGGGCTGCGGCAGGGCAACGTCACGATGAAGGACGGCAAGCCGTTCATCAAGTCGGGCGACATGCTGGAGCCGATCTCGCTCCCGAACGACCGCACGCTCTCCAAGGAGCTCGCGAAGCGGCTGAAATCCCCGAAGAGCATCATGGACGGCCTCTTGGGCCTGCGCAAGGCCATGCGCGACGTGATCGACGCGCAGATGTCCGACAGCGACACCGTGGAGACCGACCTTGCGCCGCTCCTCGCGAAGCTGAACGAGGTGTACGACGCGTTCGTGAAGAAGAACGGCTCGCTTCACGACAAGTGGATTACGCCGTTCGTCATGCTCGACAAGGCGGACGGAAACAGGCTTCTCGCACTCGAGCGCACCGTGAAGGACGCGGACGGCAAGCCGAAGATCGTGAAGTCCGACATCTTCACGAAGCGCGTGATCTCCAGGGGGCAGCGCGCGACCAAGGCCGAGACGCCGAAGGACGCGCTCGTGATCTCCTACTCCGAGACTGGCGGCCTCAACGTGCCGCGCATCGCCGAACTGCTCGGCGTCAGCGCGGACGAGGCCGTGGCGAAGCTGAAGGAGAGCGGGGACGCGTTCGAGAACCCGCAGACGGGACGGCTGGAGCCGTCGTGGCAGTACCTCTCCGGGCGCGTGAGGGCGAAGCTCGCGGCCGCGCGCGCCGCCGTCGCGGCCGGCGAGGAGTCGTACCGCTCGAACGTGGAGGCACTTGAAAAGGTGCAGCCGCCTATGGTCAGGCTGGAGGACGCCGAGATCAAGTTCGGCGCGACGTGGGTTGACACGGAGTGCATGAAGGACTTCCTGCGCGACGCGTTCGGCTCCGAGCACATGAGGATTACGCTCGGCAAGAACGAGGTGACGGGCGACTGGAACATCGAGTTCGGGCGCGTCATGAACGAGGACGCGTGGGGCGAGACGAGCTGGGACGCGAACGAGTTCGTCAAGCGCGTGCTGAACCACGGCTCGCTGAACGCCTACATAACCGATCCCGTCACCAAGAAGCGGTATCTCAACGAGCGGCAGACGGAGGCCAACAAGCTCGCGGCCGAGAAGCTGCACAGCGCCTTCTCGCAGTTCATCCAGTCCAGCGAGAAGTGGGCGGAGCCGTCCTACGAGCGCTACAACGCCGTCATGACGGACATGGTGGAGATCAAGCTCCCGAACAACGTGCTCCCGTTCCGCGAGTCCGGCATGAGCGAGGACGCGCTCGGCAAGATATTCGAGGGCGGCGACCCGAACAAGCCGAAGAAGGGACGCGAATACCAGTCCGCCGTGATCGCGCGCGGCGTGCTGGGCGGGAACTCCCTCTGCCTCGCGCATTGCGTGGGCGCAGGCAAGACGCTTGAAATGCAGTCCATCGGCATCCTCGGGCGGCACCTCGGCCTGTTCAAGAAGCCGATGTACGTGGTCCCGAACCACATGCTGGAGCAGTTCACCAACGAGTTCATGGAGGCGTTCCCGAACGCGAACATCCTCAAGATGAACGCGGACGACGTGAAGCCTGAGAACCGGCGCGCGTTCTTCGCGCAGGTGGCGAACGGCGACTGGGACGCGATCGTGGTGAAGCACTCCACCTTCTCCAAGAAGCTCGCCATGTCGGCGGAGTACCAGAAGAAGTTCATCGAGGAGCAGATCGGCGTCCTCGAAAGCGCCATCGAGGCCATGCGCGACGCCGGAGAGAAGATTTCCGTCAACCAGGCCACGAAGAAGAAGGAAAGCCTGGAGGCGAAGCTCAACCAGCTCGCGAACGCGGAGAACCACGACAGCCAGATCGTGCCGTTCGAGGAGCTTGGAGTGGACCAGCTTTTCGTGGACGAGGCGCACAACTTCAAGGGCATGGCGATCACCACGCGCCAGTCGCGCACGGGAGGGCTCAATCAGGGCGACAGCCAGCGCGCGATGGACATGGAGATGAAGACGCAGTACGTCCAGTCGCTTCACGGCGGGGAGCGCGGCGTCGTGTTCGCGACGGGCACGCCGCTGTCGAACGCGCCCGTTGTGGAGTCCTACGTGATGCTGAAATACCTCGCGCCGAAGAGGCTGGAGGAGCAGGGGCTTCTCCACTTCGACGATTTCGTGGCCGCGTTCGGGCGCATCACGACGGAAGTGGAGTTCTCCCTCGACGGCAAGACTACGAAGGAGAAGGAGAAGATTTCCGCGTTCGTGAACATCCCGGAGCTGATGAAGCTGTTCAGGAGCACTGTTGACATCGTGAACCCCGACCAGCTCGACATCCCGCGCCCGAAGCCGAAGTTCCACATGATCGACGTGGACATGTCGCCTGCGCAGGAGGCCATAATGGAGATGGTCGCGCGCGAGGCCATGATTCCGGGCGGGCGCGAACACCCGAACAAGTTCCTCGACCTCTCGGCGATTGCCAAGATGGCGTGCCTCTCGCCCCGGCTGCTCGGCTACGAGGACGGCGGGAACAAGGTGATACGCGTTGTCGCGGAGATCAAGAAGGTGTACGACGAGACTTCTGACAACCGTGGCGCGCAGCTCGTCTTCACCGACATCTTCAACGAGTCCGTAAGACGAGGCGCGGCCGTGGACGGCTACATGGCGGAGGGAGGCTCCCTGGCGGAAGGAGTGCCGGAAGCGCTCACGAAGCGTTCCGGCGGGACGTACAACCTCAACGAGGAGATGCGCGACCTTCTTATCGCCGCCGGCGTCCCCGCAAGCGAGATCGCCATCATACAGGACATCGACAAGTTGAAGGGCGACAAGGATGCGAACAAGGGCGCGCTCTTCGCGAAGGTGCGCTCCGGCGAGGTCCGCATACTCATCGGCTCACGCCCGATGATGGGCGAGGGCACGAACGTCCAGGACAGGCTTGCGGCAATCCACCTGCTGCATCCGGGATGGAAGCCCGCCGAGGACGAGCAGGCCATCGGGCGCATCATCCGGTTCGGGAACACCTACAAGGAGGGGCAGATTTTCTACTACCTCACCAAGGGCAACTCCAAGATCGGCTCCTACGAGACGAAGAACCACCAGCTCGTCGGCGGCAAGGGCAAGCTCATCGACCAGGTGATGCACGGCGACGAGGCCGTGCGCGAGATCGACATGGACGAGAGCGCGCTCAACCGCGACATGCTGATGGGGCTCGCGTCTGGCAACAAGGCCCTCATGGAGCTGATCGACGTGAAGAAGCTCGTCCACAAGCTGGAGCTCAACACGGAGTCCACGATGACTTCCGCGCGGCGCAACAAGGACAAGGCCGAGGCGAACGCGCGCATACTGGAGCGTCGCCGCGAAGAGTTCGAGAAGGAGCAGGAGGGCGTCGCGGAGTGGCGCGAGAAGAACGACGGCAAGCCGTTCGCTCTCTCGACTCCGGACGGGCGCACCATCGAGAAGGTGAAAGACATGGCGGACTACGTTGCCGCGCAGATGGTGAAGCAGCTCACAAAGGACAGGTACGAACGCGATGAGCGGTTCGTCCTCGGCGACTTCAACGGCGTCGAAATGGTCCTGACCTACGACCCGTACGGAGACGAGAAGTTCCGCCTGGCCGTGCCGCTCCTGGGCGTCGCGCGCGAGATCAACTATTCCGGGTTCATTCCCGAGTTCTCTCAGAACACCATGACGGCGTTCAAGGGAAAGATTTTCGAGACCGTCTCGCCGGACTACGCGCAAGCATACAAAAACTCGCTGGCCGACATGGACCGGCAGGCGAAGAAGATGCTCGCTGACGCCGACAGGTTGCAGAAGGAATACGAGGATATGCGCGGCGAGCTGATCAAGCTGCGCGCACGGCAGGCGCAGCTAGAACGCGCCGTCACGCCGATGCTCGTGCAGACCGTCGCCGACCACAAGGTTTCCGTGTACGGGAACTGGACGATCACGAAACAGCCCGGCGGCGCAGGGTACGTCGCGAGCAGGGAGAGCGACGCGAAGAGCCTGTCGGCCAAGACCGTCAAGGAGCTTCTTCCGCTCATGGACGCCGAGGACTTCGCAAGCCCTGCGAAGGCTGCCACGAAGACGGCAGACCTGACCACGCACCTGAAACCGAACAGCAAGGGGGTATATCCCCCGACCGCCATGGTGAGCCCCGAACTGGTGGACTTCGACACGCCCGACCTCTCGCCGGCCGAGGAGGCCTACGGCGAGGCCGAGGACAAGACGCCGACCGAGAAAGTCATGCGCGAAGTGTACGGCATGACGAACGAAGAGATCACGACCGCCCTGAAGGCCGCAGGGATGGAGCCGCCGAAGCACGTCCGCAAGCCTGACGCAACGGCATGGCAGCAGGCCGAGGCGCTTCTGTCGAACCCGTCCTACATGGCGAAGCTGTCGCGCGCCGTCGCGAAGTTCCCGCGCAACATCGCGGACTACGAGAACAACGCGCTCAACGTCCTGTTCCGCCAGCGGCAGAAAGCCGTCAACGACGCGCAGAGCGTAGCGGACGGCCTGAAGGAGACGCTTGACGCGTTCGACGCGATCCCGAAGGACGAGCGCGACACGGTGTGGAACGAGGAGCGGCAGAAGACCGCGAGCGACTACGCGGACGCCAAGGCGAAGCTCGCGCAGGCGAAGGCGCTCATGTACGAGACAGGGCTTGCGCTCACGCGCAGCTCGTCGGAGGCCGGCCGCCGGCTGCGCTCAAATCGCGGGCTCATCGACCAGACGGACTACTCCTACGCGGGAATCTCCGGGCAGGTGGCCGCGATACTCGGCGGCGCCGACAAGATCACGCCGGAAATGGACGAGAAGATTCGCTCCATCGCCAGCGAGTTCGCCTCTCTCGACGAGCAGGGGCGCGACCTCGCAACGGCGCGGCTGAAAGCGCAGGCGGAGAAGATCGTCCAGCAGATCAAGAACGGCGACAAGGTGCGCAAGATGGCGGAGCGCAAGGCCGGGGACGAGGCGAAGCGCGTCATGCGCAACTACAACGACGCGCTCGCGCAGATCGAGGTTGGCGCTGCGGAGGTGGGCGGCACGCTCATCGGGCTCTCCGACCAGCAGTACCCGGCGTGGGGCAAGTGGCTTCGCGCCCTCGGCGAATACCATTGCTTCGAGAACCCCGACATCACCGAGGAGGAGTGCATCAAGGCGATCGTGGAGGACATTTCCCCGTTCATCGAGGGGGCGGACGAGAACCAGGTGCGCGACGCGCTGACCGGGTTCGGCCACAACTTCCGCCAGTCCCGCTACGACTCGCAGCGCCTCATGAACGACCTGCGCTCGCAGTCGCGCCTCAAGCGCCAGATGGATTGGATGGACGAGACCAACACCATGCCGCCGCTCACGGGCATGGTGCGGGACGAACCGTCCGACACGACGCGCAACTTGCAGAAGCAGGTCCAGGAGCGCAAGAAGGAGGTGCCGGACTCCGGGCGCGACGAGCGGCGCCTAAAGGGCGTGCTGGACTCGGCCAAGACGCGCGTCAAGAACCGCATCGCCGACCTGGAGAACGCAATCGCGACGGGCGAGAAGATTCCCGGACGCGACCGCACGGTGCCGGAGGACATGGAGCTGCGCGACCTGAAGAAGCGCAGGGACGAACTCCAGAAGGAGTACGACGAACTGTTCAAGACCGAACGCGGGCTCACGGACGAGCAGCGCGTGAAGCTCGCGGAACGGCTTCTCTCCCGCGAAATGGAACACGCGCTCGAAGACCTCGACCGCGCGCGCGCCGGCGACTTCTCCAAGCGTCCGAAGCGTCCGGGGGTGGAGTCCCCGTCCATCGACGCGCTGCGCGAGAGGCTTGCGGAGGTCCGCAGCCAGATACGCGAGCTGAAAAAGGCAAAGTACGAGTTCGGCATGACGCCGGAAGAGCTGTCGGCGTACAACGCCCGGAAGATGGCGAACCGCGAAAAGGCACTCGCGCGCCTCGCGGAGCGCATCGTCAGCGGCGACATCAGCCCGCAGAAGAAGCCGCAGCCGCCCATGCCGTCCGACATGCAGAAGCGCTACGACGAGCTGGGCGAGCAGATGAACCGCGCGCACCGGAAGCTCGCGGACCTGCGCCGCGAGGCGGCGGACGCCCGCAAGCCGAGGTTCGTCCGCTTCATCGGCGACGCGTACCGCTTCATCGACGGCGTGTGGAAGATGGCGACGGCCTCGCTCGACTTCACGCAGGTCGGGAACCAGACCGGCTCGATCCTCGCGGCGCATCCGATGCTGGTTGCCGAGAACTTCGCGAAGACGCTCTCCGCGTTCAAGAGCACGATGAACGCGGAGGCGATAGAGCTTGACCTCATGTCAGATTCCGCCGTCAAGGAGGCCGTGGACAACGGCTGGCTGCGCTGGAAGAAGGTGGGCGACGCGTCGCAGAGAGGCGACCGCGTGGAGCTGTTCGACGCAATCGACAAGCCGTTCACGATCTTCGGCAAGGCGCTCCGCTTCACCGACATCCCCGTATACGGGAAGCTCATCGCCAACTCCGACAGGCTCTACGCGACGTACATCAACGCCGTGTCGGCAAGCCTCTACTCGTCCATCGTGAACGACCCGAAGCTGTTCCCCGGCGGCGCGACCGTCTTCCAGAAGAAGATGATCTGCGACATGATAAACGTCATGAACGGCTCCGGGACGCTCTCAAAGGGCACGCGACGCGTCGCGGGGCGCATCCTCTGGGCGCCGGGCCTCGTGGACTCGCAGATCAAGCGGCTTCTCGGCTACCAGATATGGCACCCGTGGCTCGCGGACTCCGAGGAGGACGGCTCCGGCACGTTCAAGGAGCGCCTCAAGGTCTCCGGGATCGGCATGCGCGAGTTCGTGCGGTCCAACCTCGGCGCGCTCCTTCTCGGCGGGCTCCTGTTCGCGCTCTTCTCGACGGACGACCAGAAGGACGAATTCGCCCACGCCGGCATCGTGAAAAAGCTACAGACGCTCCTGGCGCCGCGCATCCGCCACACGCAGCTCGACTTCACGGGCGGCTCCGTGGCGTTCCTCCGCCTCGGGAACCGGCTCATTTCCGGCACATACGAGACCTCTACGGGGAAGACGGTGCAGACGAAGGACACGTACAGCGAGCTCGCGCACTTCGCGAAGGGCCGTCTCACGCCCCTTGTGAGCAACTTCTTCTCGTGGATGGCCGGGAAGGACTACACGGGACAGGACTACGGCGCGCTGGAGCTCCTCCTGTCGTTCGCGCCGATCTCGCTGCGCGAGGCCGGCAAGTCGATCTACGAGAACGGAATCGAGGACAGGGCGTGGGGCACGGCCGTACTCGGCGCCGTCCTGACGATGTTCGGCGTCGGCAAGGGCACGTACCGCAAGGACGATTACAAGCTCCTAACGAACCGTTTCCTGGAGGCCATGAAGGAGTACGACAGCATCGAGGCAGACGAGCTTCTCGACGAGGACACGCGGAAGATGCTCCTCGAAAGCATCCGCTCGGGGAACCCGCTCATGCGCGACGGCGTGCGCGAGGACATCGCGGCGGACATCACGCGCGTCCGCAAGGACGAGGCGCGGGTACGACGCGACGAGAAGAAGGGCTTCGAGCAGGACGATGCGCTGCTGTCCGACATCGAACGCGAGAAGGCGGCGATCATAGAGAAGATACGGTCGAAACGGAAGTAATTATCCGCAAGAAAATCACAAGAAACGCGGCCATATTCGGGTTATTCGGGGAAGATTCTAACAATCTCCTATTGCGTGTTTTATGCTCAAAACAGGGCATAACATGGATAAGGTGCGCGAAATGTTGGCGTTTTAGCCAATTTGCGCCGCAATGACATTTTTGGTATACTATCCGCTTTGAGAGAAAAAGAATGAAAGACGGTAAATTCAGGATTCTTGCCATAAACCCAGGCTCGACTTCAACGAAAGTCAGCCTTTTCGAGGACGAGACGTCTGTCTTTGAGCGGAAGCTCTTCCATGAAGCGGACGTGCTTCTGAAGTTTTCGCATGTCAACGACCAGATGCCCTTTCGGCGCGACGTGATCCTCGACATGCTCAAGGCGGAGGGCGTGGATCCCCATACGATCGACGCGTTCGTCGGCCGCTGCGGCGGCACGCACTCCCAGCCCAGCGGCGTCATACGCGTGGACCAGAACGTCTTTGACGACGCCGTCAAGGGCCTTGACGGTTCGGAGCATCCCGCCAAGCTCGGGGTGATGCTCGCGTGGAAGTTCGCGGAGGAGTTCGGGAAGGCCGCCTTCACGCTCAATCCCACGACCGTGGACGAGCTCAACGACTACGCGCGGCTCACGGGCATCAAGGGGGTGTACCGCTTTGCGCA
>JAEEGL014766052.1_pt1 | contig 21452 bp, 18 predicted proteins | sample 9134231 | NCBI WGS metagenome assembly JAEEGL01 (sample SAMN16246548, study PRJNA631951) | gut metagenome | biome: gut microbiome; feature: rumen; material: fiber-attached | host: Bos | place: Iran: Karaj | collected 2018-10
AGCAGCTGCTTTTCTTCCGCCGCCCAGAACGGATCCTTTGATGGATCCCCGATGCTCCGCAGCAACGCTTTTTTGGCCAGATAGGCGCACTTTTCAAACGTGCCTCCTACACCGACGCCGATCACCATCGGAGGGCAGGCATTGGGGCCGGCCAGCTGCACGGTCTCCAGCACTGCCTGTTCGATCCCCTCGATGCCCTGGGCCGGTTTGAGCATGTAGATGCGGCTCATGTTTTCACTGCCGATCCCTTTCGGCGCCACGGTGATCTTCAGCCGGTCGCCCGGGACGATCTCATAATGAATGATCGCCGGCGTATTATCCTGGGTATTGACCCGGTCGATCGGGTCCCGTACCACAGACTTGCGCAGATATCCCTCCGTATAACCCCGACGCACTCCTTCATTGATGGCATCTTCCAGGCTGCCCACCACATGGACATCCTGTCCCATCTCCACAAAAACGACGGCCAGTCCGGTGTCCTGGCAAATGGGGATCCTCTGCGTTCTGGCAACCGCAGCGTTCTCGATCAGTTGGTCCAGGATGGCCTGCCCGACAGGAGATGCCTCCGTCTGCCGGGCGGCACGGATCGCTGCCTCCACCGCGGGATCCAGTTCGATATTAGCTTTGATGGCAAGGCGGGCAACCGCTTCCGTCACCCGCTCTGCCGGTATGTCTCGAAGCGCCATCAGTCCCGCACCTCGTACAGATCTGCGGCCAGTGCTTCTATTTTCTCCGCCGCCGTACGTGCGAACGGTGATGCCAGAAGACTGCTGAGCGTACCCATCTCCGCGGCGAACGGCGCCTGTTCCAGATCCGGGAAATGGCGGAACACGATCTCCTTCGTTCTGGGATCGGCGAACAGTTCCTTGAGCGGCGTATCGATGGAATAGATCCTGCGATACTCCTTCGTCAGCTCATAGGTCCACTCGTAAGAGCCGGTGCCGACGGTGCGTACGGCGCTGCTGCCTTCCTGTGACCATCCCTCGCCCAAAGCTTCTGCACAGGCATCCGGCAGGACGACCTTCGCCGTACTGCCATAGGGCACGGTGCAGGCATACCGCAGGTGCTTCGGATCCTCGATCTTCCAGCAGGAGCGGATCGGGCCGCTGGCGGAATCCAGTTTCGCGTCGATCCACTGCAGGCGATAGTCGGGCTGCGGCGCCAAAGTGAAGCAGCGGAATCCGGCTCCTTCCTCACTCGGACGGATACCGGCCACATTGCGGTAGACCCATTCCGCGATGGAACCATAGGCGTAGTGATTCATGGAATTCATCTCGATGCCGCTGATCTTCCCATCCGGCAGGACGGAATTCCAACGCTCCCAGATGGTGGTGGCCCCCATCTTGACCTCGTACAGCCAACTGGGATAGTCATCATTCATCAGAAGCGTATAAGCCACATCATTGTACCCGTTCTCAGACAGGACACGGCACAAATACGGCGTACCAACAAAACCGGTCTTCAAGTGATACTTGTTATCCTGCAGCAATTCGTACAGACGGCGTGCCAGACGCTCCCTGTCCTTCTGCGGTGCAATATCCATGAAAAGCATTACGACATAAGCCGTCATAGTATCCATGGCCAGCTTGCCGTTGGGCGTCAGATACTCATCGCAGACTGCCTGGCGGATCCGCTCGGACAAGGCGCTGTAGTGGGCTTCTTCCTCGGCTTTGCCCAAAACGTGGGCGGCGTTGGCTACAAGCCTGGCAGAGTAACTGTAATAGCAGGAAGCGATCAGGTACGGATCGGTACCACCCATGACTCCGCCTTCCACCGGGCCATCCAGGGCCAGCCAGTCAGCGAAATGGAAGCCGGAATCCCACAGACCGGGCCGGCCGGTCGCTTTCTCCTGACGTTCCATGTAATCGACCCAGGCTTTCATGCTGTCGAACTGGTTCTCCAGGATCGAAGGATCCCCGAAGTGCAGGTATACGTTCCAGGGAATGACCGTGGCGGCTTCGCCCCAGGCGGTGGATCCGTCGCCCTGGTAGTTGCAGGTCGGTACGACGAAGGGAACGCTGCCGTTCAGTTTCAGCTGCTCGTAATACAGGTCATGCCCGAATTTGGTGTAGAACTCGTAAGTATCGTAGTTGAAGCTCGCGGTGCCGGAAAAGACCTGTGCGTCGCCGGTCCAGCCCATGCGCTCGTCACGTTGCGGGCAATCCGTCGGCACATCCAGGAAATTGCCTTTCTGGCCCCAGCGGACATTTTTCAGCAGCTGGTTGACCAACGGATCGGATGTCTCGATATGCCCGGTCTCCTCCATATCAGAATGGATGACCAAACCTACGAAATCCTCCGCCTTCGGCTCTGTCGGCCAGTTTTCCAGCAGAACGTAACGGAAGCCATAGAAGGTGAAGTGCGGACGCACCACCCCGGGCTGTCCGTTGGAAATATAGGAGAATTCAGACTTCGCGCGGCGCAGGTTGTCCCGATAGAAACAGTCATCCTGCAGCAGCTCACCGGTCTTGAAGCCGACCTGCCAACCTTCCGGCGCGTCCAGATAGAATTCCAGCCAGCCCACCATGTTCTGGCCCATATCCAGCACGATCTCCCCCTTCGGGGTCTTCAGGATCTGGACCGGGGTGATGCGCTCGTGCCCGTTGATCGCGGGGCTGAGGCGCCCCTGCAGCTTGTCCGTCCATCCTTCGATGACCTCGACCGGATAGGGCGTTTCCGCAAGGCGGGCGTCCTGATACTCTCCATGATAGATGCTGCTGTAGGTAATGGTGGAAGCGCAGGCTGTCCAACTGTCATCCGTGATGACGACCTCTTCCGTTCCATCCTCGTATGTCAGATGTAATTCTGCGATGGCCGAGAACCGGTCTCCATAATTGTTCTCTTTGAATTCCAGACCGAAAAGCCCTTTATACCAGCCGCCGCCCAGCAGGATCCGGAGCTCAGCTTCCGGCTCCGCCATGAGTTCCGCGGTCATGTCATAGGTCTGATACTGGATCCAAGCGTCGTACCCGTTGCAGCCGGGCATCAGATACTCATCGCCCTTTTTGGTGCCATTGATGTACAGTTCGTACACGCCCAGTCCGACCATGTACAGGCGGGCCGACGTCAGTCCGTCTTTCACGGTGACTGTCTTTTTCAGGATCGGATGCGGTGCATCGTCCGGCACGACAGGTGAGATCCACTGTGCGGTCCAGGGCTCGTACATCTTGCCCGTCTCGAACCACGCGGTCTCACTGACCTGACCATCGATCTCCACCTGCCAATAATAGCGAGTACGCGGCTTCTGCTCGACCGGCGCCGGATAATACCGACTGTCGGCCTGTGCTACGGTTTCCTCACTTATAATGTTCTGAAATGCTGCGTCAGAAGCGATCCGGACTGTCACCGGCTTCTGCTCTGCCGCATCCTCCACGACCCAGCTCAGGACCGGTTTACCAAAGCCCAGATGATACCCCAACGGGTTCGTCATATGATTGGTCTTTAACCGTGTGATCTTCATGAATTCTTACTCCTTTTCCTGAAATAGTTCTACTACTTCTCCGCTGAGGCCGACAAAGAATGCCAGGCGCACAGGCAGTGGCGGTTCACTGGGCAGCATGACGTCTTTCGGCTCTGTCTGCGGCTTCGCTCCATGCGCCAGAGCGATCGCAAAATCCCCATCGACATCATCTGAATTCAGCGCAAAGTGAGGGATCATGGCGTCTGCCTCCGGATCACCGTCTCCTTTAGCAAAAAACTCGATCCGACTGCCGCCGACGTCGATCATGGCCGCTGTCGGAGCTTCCGGCGGCCAGGCACGTAAGAATTTGGCGCCTAATGCTTCATAAAAAGAGATCGCCTCTTTCAGATCTCTGACATTGACTGCTACATGATGAAATCCACTGCGTACTGCCATGGCTCGTTCCTCCTTTTTCAGCAAAGCCCATTTGGATATATCATATCATTTTTCAGAGGATATTGCCAACAGTTTCTTTGAGATGATCATTTGCTCCCTTGTGGTTTTACCGAAACTATACTATAATATCTGTATATCAACACCATCTGGAGGTTTAGTAATGGCTAAGAAAAAGACATTATGGGAAACTTATACTCCGGAACAGCTTGCGGAAGCGCAGGCCTTCTGTGAGGAATACAAAGCATTCATGTCCAACTGCAAAACGGAACGTGAATGTGTGACCGGCATCATCGAACTTGCTGAAGAAAAGGGTTACCGTGATCTTGCGGATCTGTTGGCGGAAGGCGCCGAACTCAAGGCGGGCGACAAGATCTACATCAACAACCGCGGCAAGATGCTCATGCTGGTCCAGCTGGGCAAAGGCACATTCAATGATCATATCAACATCCTGGGCGGCCACATCGACAGCCCGCGCATCGACTTGAAGCCCACCCCGCTGTACGAGGACAATGGTTTTGCCATGTTCAAGACGCACTATTATGGTGGCATCAAAAAGTATCAGTGGCTGGCACTGCCCCTGGCTTTGCACGGAGTGATCGCCAAGAAAGACGGCCGCAGCATCAAGGTCGTCATCGGCGAGGATCCGTCCGATCCAGTCCTGGGCATCACCGATCTGCTGCCGCATTTCGATAAAGACATGCGCACCAAGCCCATCGGCACCGCGTTCACCGGCGAAGATCTGAATGTCAGCGTCGGCAGCATCCCCTACGTGACTGAAGACGAAGAGGAAGCCAAGGATATTTCCGAGGCGATACGCAAGAACGTCCTCAACATCCTGAAGGATAAATATGATTTTGATGAGGAGGACTTCCTTTCTTCTGAATTCGAGATCGTTCCGGCTGGTGCCGCGCGCGACTATGGTATCGACCGCAGCATGATCATGGCCTATGGCCACGACGATCGCATCTGCTCCTACACTTCCGCCATGGCACAGCTGGCTTTTGCTGACACCGTGACCGAGCGTACGCTGGTCTCTCTGCTTGTAGATAAGGAAGAGATCGGCAGCGTCGGCGCGACTGGTATGCAGTCCCGCTTCTTCGAGAATGCCATCGCTGAGATCATGAACCTGACCGGTGAGTATTCCGAGCTGAACATGCGCCGCATCCTGAGCACCGCCAAGATGCTTTCTTCTGACGTTACCAACGGTTTCGATCCGAACTATGCTTCCATCCACGACCGGACCAACGCTCCGTTCTTCGCTTTCGGCCCGACCCTGCATAAGTATACCGGCGGCGGCGGAAAAGGCGGCTCCAACGATGCATCTCCGGAATTCATCGCTGAGATCCGCAAGATCTACGATGACAACGAGATCCGTTTCCAGCTGGCAGAACTGGGCAAAGTCGATGGCGGCGGCGGTGGCACCATCGCCTACATCATGGGCAACTACAACATGGACGTCATCGATCTGGGCATTCCGGTCCACAGCATGCACGCACCGTGGGAGACCGCTTCCAAGGTCGACATCTACGAAGCGTACCGTGCCTATAAGGCATTCCTGGAATTCATTTAATTAATACATAAAGGAGGCTCTACCCCCATGACGGAACAAGAAAGAATGAAAGCCGGCTACATGTGGCTGGACGATGCAGAAAACATGGCGATCCAGGACCGCGCAAGAGGTCTGGTCGAGAAATTCAACAACCTGCCCGCGGATGCGAATAAGGAGCGTCATGACCTTTGCAAGGAACTGTTTGGCGAGTGCGGCGATCATGTCTGGATCGTACCTCCCTTCAAGGTAACGACCGGCGTCTACACCTCCATCGGCGATGGTTGCTATTTCAATATGGGCGCTACCATCATCGATGACTGGAAAGTCACCATCGGCAACTATGTCATGTTCGGTCCGAACGTGACGGTCTGCACCACCGGCCATGCGATTTCCCCGAAACACCGGGGTGACGGCATGTACTCATTCCCGATCACCATCAAGGATGGAGCTTGGCTGGGTGCCAACGTAATTGTCATGCCTGGTGTCACCATCGGCAAGAATTCCGTCATCGGTGCCGGCAGCGTCGTTACCAAGGATATCCCGGACAACGTCGTCGCCGTGGGTGTGCCTTGCAAGGTGCTTCGCGAAATCAACGAGCATGATGAGGAGTACTATTTCGGCAATCATCGGTTCGATGAACAGCCGGAGCGAGATCCTGCTGATATGCCCCATCTGGATTTCCTGGAAGATTGATATTGTGTAACTGTATACATATAAGGAAGGACAACGGAAGCGATCTCCGTTGTCCTTTTATTCATACTTTTCAAAGCAGTCTTTTGGGATTTCACGTATAGTTAGCAGTCTTTCCTCAATTCTAACTATTCTACTCTTGCCAGCACATTTCAGAGCTTTTGCTTAGAAACGATAAAGGCGGGAGTCTTCTTCTCTTCAGCAACTCCCGCCTTTTAACGATCATCCATTGGACTGATCCTCCATATTCAATTGTTTTTTCTGGACTGTTTCGCCAGCTATGACTCAGTATCTTTATTCTTCTTTTTGGTGGCTTATTGATTTTGCCTTGCGATATGTCGCTTTACGTGAAATAGCACCTGAGTCTAACTAGCAGGAAGCTTTTACGTCCATGGGTCGTGTCCTCCTGTTTGGGAATTCACTTTCTTTGACAAAACATTCGAACTAAGACATTACACTTGGTGGAGTTTGTGACCCTTCCGGTCTTTTCTCCATTTTTCCCAAACAACGAATAATGTTCAGATACGTTTATATGCTTGTCTATGGCCGAGACCTATGTGGTCTTCTTCGGACCGTCTGGTGATTGATTTGTTTTTCAATCATTACGGTGGAGTCATAGTCAATCATCTACGATCCCACCATTACTCATTGTACATCGGGCGTGTCCTCCTTCTTGCTTTGTTGGCTATATCTTACCATAGATCCCATCTATTGTCAACATGCACAAAGTCGGGATGTTTAACAATGTTTTATTGTTAAATTCGTACAAATCTGCTAATGAAACGTTTTGTTTCTACGAAAAAAGGACGTCACACTATCCTAATGTGACGTCTTTTTGATTTGTAGTTAGTTGTTCACGGACTGGTCTTTGTTCTTGGTTTTCCAGTAATCGAGGGTCTCTTTCAGAGCCTGTTCTTCTTCCGGCGCCAGGCGCTGCCGGCAGACTCCGTTCTCGATGTTCTTGGAATACATATGAGCGCTGTCGCGGCCCTGGACACTGTTCAGCAGATACCCATCATTGTTCTCGTCCAGAAGGACCAGCACGAAGGATAATTCGCCGCCCATGCCTTCGAAAGCATCATAACGCTTCATATAGTGCTTGTACAAACCATGGTTGGCCTTCGTCTCAATGACTTCTTTCGTGTAACGTTTCAGCTGCTGATAATCACGCTCCACCCGGGCGACCTCGTCCATGCACTGTCCAAGCGCCGATTCGATCGACTGTCCATTCTTGCCCTTCATGAAGAACTCATATTTCTCACGCAGATTGTTCGTCTGTGTGATATTGAGGAACAACAGCGCGATGATCAGGACCATCAGTACGAACAAAATCACAACGATCAAGCTCAGATTCTCATAAATAAAGCTTTGCATGCCGCTCCTCCTTTCTTAGATCTCTTCGGAACGGATCGAGCCGAACAGCATCATCAGACGCTCCAGATCCTCTTCAGAATAGTACTCGATCTCGATCTTGCCCTTACGTTTTCCATACTGGATATTGACCTTTGTCCCAAGGATATCGCGGATCTTTTTCTCCACTTCCTGATACTGCGGGATCACCAGGGTTTCTTTTTGCCGGCGCGTCTGCCCCCATACTTTGACTGCTTTCTCCAGCTGGCGGACACTCCACCCCTCATCGATGGCCTTTTTAGCCAGTTTTGTCTGTCCTACAGAGACACCCGAGAGCACTTTGGCGTGTCCCGATGACAGGCTGCCTTCCTGCACCCACTGCTGTACCTCCGGTTCCAGCTGCAACAGACGCAAAGCATTGGCAATACCGGAACGGCTCTTGCCGACCCGCTCTGCGACCGTCTCCTGGGTCATATGATACTCATCCATCAGGCGACGGTAGGCCAACGCTTCTTCAATCGGGTTCAGATCCTGACGCTGGATATTCTCGATCAGAGAGATCTCAAAGGCCTTTTCGTCTGTTAATTCTTTAACAAGTATCGGTACCTGCGCAAGACCCGCCAATTTGGCAGCTCTCCATCGACGCTCTCCCGCAATGATCTTATAATACCCCTCACCCCGGTTGACCAGGATCGGCTGCAGGATCCCATACTGGCGGATCGACTGAGCCAATTCCTCCAGCCCTTCCGCATCAAATTCTTTGCGCGGCTGCTCACGATCCGGCTCAACTTCATAAATATCCACAAGTTTCGGCTGATTATCCACAATAATTTGTGGTTCTGGCTTCTTTTCTTCTTTTTTCGGCGCCGATTTGCTCACTGTCGGCTTTTTCTTTGCCGGTGTCTTCTTTGCCGGTGCTTTTTTTGTTTCCGGCTTCTGGACTACTGGCGCCGTGGTCTCTTCCGGCTCATTCGCAACAGATGGAATGAGTGAATCCAGTCCCTTGCCCAGGCCGCCTCTTCTCTTAACTGCCATATTTATGCTTTCCTCTTCTTTCGATTCCTTTTGATGACTTCCGCCGCTAGATCCCGATAGCTCTCGGCTCCTTTGGATTTCTCATCATAATAGATGATCGGAAGGCCGTAGCTCGGCGCTTCCCCAAGTCGGATATTTCTTGGGATCAAAGTTTCATATACCTGTTCCGGCATATACGTGCGGACTTCTTCCACCACTTGATTACTCAGATTCGTTCGAGGATCATACATCGTGAACACGATCCCTTCGATCTCAATGCGCGGATTCAGGCGTTTCTTGACCAGATTGATCGTATTGATCAGCTGCGTCAGCCCCTCCAGCGCATAATACTCACACTGCAGCGGGACGATCACCGCATCCGCCGCACACAAGGCATTGACCGTCAGCATGCTTAAAGACGGCGGACAGTCGATCACAATATAGTCATACTGATCTCTCACACTCTGTAACGCTTCGTTCAAAAGCATTTCCCGCCGTTCGATCCCGATCAATTCAACTTCAGCCCCGGCCAAGTTCATATTGGAAGGGATGATAGACAGCCGAAAATCCTTCAAATACTGCGTACATTCCTCTGGTTCAGCCTCACCAAGCAAGACTTCATAGCTCGTACGCAGCTGCTTTTCTTTATCTATACCGAATCCACTCGTGGCATTTCCCTGCGGATCCATATCCACCATCAGGACCTTTTTCCGTTTTTCAGCCAGACACGCCGCCAGATTGACCGTTGTCGTAGTCTTACCAACGCCACCCTTTTGATTCGCAACTGCAAAAATAATACCCAATATCTCACCTCAAAATTCATTTTTCAACATTATAACACAAACCCACACCAAAAAAAACCCCAAATGTTCCACGTGGAACAAATAAGCCATGCACAACAAAAAGAAAATGAACAGATGAATCTGCTTGCAGATTCAGACGCTCATTTTCTTCTTGTTGTATAGGGCGCATGCCCTACATGAGCTCACAAAGTGAGCGAATGGCATGGCTTACCATGCACGTCAAAAACAAAAGCAGACAAATCGCTTGCGAATTTGGATGCTAATGAGTGCGAGTGTGTATAGGGCGCATACCCTACATGAGCTCACGAAGTGAGCGAATGGTATGGCTTGCCATGTACAACGATCAGGAAAGACGACCTGCTTGCAGATTCAGACGTTCATTTACTTCTTGTTGTATAGGACGCATGCCCGCATGAGCTCACGAAGTGAGCGAATGGCATGGCTTGCACAATAAAGATGAGGCTGCATTTGCAGCCTCTTTAGAAGTTAGTAATCACAGTCAATGCGTTTTTATGGACCTTGATCTCTAGTGGAAGCTGCGGACCGCTTTCGCCATCAATGTCAGCCTCTTTCAAAGATTCAGAAATATCATCGGATGATATTTTATAGTAGTCTGACTTCAAATGCAGCACATGTTTGTCTTTTAAGTGTTTTTTCTTCATTAATTTGACTAACACAGTCGCTAAGACAGGTAAAGCAGCTTTTTTGATGCCAACAAAATCAAATTGACCATCAGCCAGATCTGTCCCTGGTGCCATGCGAATACCAGCCGCAGAGTCAGAATTCATGACTACAAACAACAAAAACTCATCAGTATACGTCTTTCCATCAGCTTCTATGGTTAAATGAAACGGTTTAAATGACTTTAATTGGGTAATTCCTGTCGTATAGTATGGTAGTCTTCCAAAAATATGCTTTAGATCCGCATTCGTGTTTTGTGAGACATTTGTAAATAATCCAGCGCCGCATACATTGATAAAATACTGTCCGTTTGCCTCTCCAACATCGACGGTTTGCATTTGCAGCTTCGCGATCGCTTTGTAAACTTCTTCGATTGGAAGATTTAATCCCACCGCCTTGGCAAAATCATTACCAGTACCAATCGGAATAACACCCAAAGGCGGCTTGATCTCGCTTCGCATGATCGCATTGACGACTTCATTGAAGGTACCATCACCACCGGCAACAAAGATAGCCTTCACGTCCGAAAGGTCCCGTTCCTTCAAATATTCCGTCATTTTCCCAAGCCCAAGGCTTCGGAAGATCTCAACAGCATAACCTAAACCGTTAAAAACCTTAATAAACCCATCCAGTTTATTATTAAAGGAAGCATCTCCAGCTGTCGAATTATATAAAAGCAGAATTCTCTCCATCTAGTTACCTCCTTTATAATTAAATTTGCAGATTATTTGTTCTTGTACATGGCTTATTTGTTCCACGTGGAACATTTGAAATATCTTTACATTCTCTCCGGGGCTTTGACACCGATCAGGCTGAGTCCGGTCTTAAGGATATATGCGACCATCTTGGTCAGATACAGTCTGGCATAGCGGGTCTCGGGGTCATCTGCATTCAGGATCGAGTTTTCGTGGTAGAATTTGTTGTAGGCCGTTGCGACCGCCACGGTATAACGGCTAATAATGTAAGGTTCGTACTTCTTGGCAGCTTCACGAACGCGGTTCGGGAAATCTTCGATCAGTTTGATGATTTCCTGGGCATATTCGTCCGTAAGTTTGCTTGCATCCGGTACTTGTTCTTCCATTTCTCCGGCTTTACGCAGAACACTGGAGCAGCGAGCAAAAGTATACTGTACATACGGGCCGGTCTCGCCATCAAAATTCAAAACATTATCCCATGAGAATGTAACATCTTTGATACGGTTATTGAAAAGATCGTGGAAGACGACGGCGCCAACACCTACCTGCTGAGCAACTTCCTCAAGATTTTCCAGATCAGGATTCTTTTCATTCATGATGTCGCGGGTCTTTGCGATCGCTTCATTCAGAAGATCTTCCAGGAAAATTACGTTGCCTTCGCGGGTGGAAAGTTTGCCTTCCTCCAAGGATACATATCCGTAAGGAATATGGACCAGATCTTTTGCCCATTCGAAGCCCATCAGTTCCAGCACCTTGAAGACCTGGGAGAAGTGCAGGATCTGCTCTGTGGCGGTCACATACAGGCATTTCGCGAAATCATATGTGTTTTTACGATAGATCGCGGCCGCAATATCGCGCGTGGCATAGATCGAACTGCCGTCACTCTTCAAAACAAGGCACGGTGGCATATTGAATTCGGACAGATCGACGACCTGTGCCCCTTCACTTTCCTTCAAAAGGCCTTTTTCGCGGAGGAGGGCGATCGGCGCGTCCATTTTATCCCGGTAGAAGCTCTCCCCATTATATGAATCAAACTGTACGTCCAGCAGATCGTATACACGGGAAACTTCTTTCAGGCTGATATCCACGAAACGCTGCCACAGGGACAGGATCTCCTCGTCATTGTTCTCCATACGTGTGAAGGCAGCGCGCGCCTCATCATCCAGAGAGGGATCTTTCTTGGCTTCCTCATGGAAGCGTACGTACAGATCCATCAAACCACGAACGCCGCGTGCGTCCACAGTCTCTGGATCGCCCCATTTCTGATAGGCGACGGCCATTTTACCGAACTGCGTGCCCCAGTCACCCAGATGATTGACACTGATCGTGTTATATCCCAGGAATTCGTGCAGTTTCTTGATGGAATTGCCGATGACGGTGGTCCGAAGATGGCCGATGTGGAAGGGCTTGGCCACATTGATGGAAGAGTAGTCCAGCACGATGTTTTTGCGCGTTCCATCTTCGCGGATGCCTTCTGTACCGGAGCCATACTGATCCGCTTCCATGAAGTCACGGATCACGGACTGGGCCCAGTGTTCCTTATCGATGAAGACGTTGACGTAGGGACCGACAGCTTCCACCTTCTCAAACAAAGGGTTGTCCTTAAGCTTTTCGGCGATCTCCGGTGCGATCATAGCCGGGGCCTTACGAAAAGCTTTAGCCAGGCGGAAGCACGGGAAAGCAAAATCACCCATGGTTTTTTCCTTGGGGATCTCGATCCCGGCGCGGATCTGATCCTCCGGAAGATCGGGGATCGCAGCCATCAAAGCATCAGCAAATATATTCTGGATCATATGTTGCCTCCATTATTACGACATGTGTTGGATTATTGTTCTTATATTGAGATTTGTATTATTATAATCGATTCAAAGTTTGCATTCAAGGGCAAAAAAAGCTATAATGCAAGAAGATTTACCAAAGAAAGCAGGCAATATGTATGCAAATGATACGACGGGCACAGGAAAAGGACATTCCGGCCATCATGGATCTCCTGTCTCAGGTCCTGATGGTGCATTATCATGGACGTCCGGATCTGTTCAAACCCAATGCAACGAAATACACGGTGGATGAGCTCAAGGAGATCCTTCAGGATGAGGATCGGCCGATCTTCGGCTTTGCGGATGAAAATGATCATCTGCTCGGCTATGCCTTCTGCGTTCTGGAACAGCACAAGGATCACAACATCCTGACCGATATCAAAACACTGTACATCGATGACATCTGCGTCGATGAACGGAGCCGCGGGATGCATGTCGGCAAGGCTCTGTACGAATACGTCAAGTCCTATGCCAAATCCATCGGCTGCTACAATGTAACACTCAATGTCTGGTCCTGTAACCCGACCGCTCTGAAGTTCTACGAGAGCCTGGGTCTGGTTCCTTACAAGATCGGCATGGAAACGATACTATAATATAATAGGAAGGAATTGTTGCAAAATGTTAGAATTTCGCTATGATACCCAGATGCTGATCGAAGGTCATGACCTGGATGAGGATGAGATCAACGATTATATCATCGAGCATTTTGAAGGTGACAGTTTATTGGCTGTCGGCGACGAAGATCTGATCAAGATCCACTTCCACACCAACCGTCCCTGGGAGATCCTGGAATACTGTGCTTCTCTTGGTGAGATCTTTGATATCGTAGTAGAGGATATGGACCGCCAGTCCCGCGGACTGCAGGGTTAAAACTCTTCTTCCTGTGTCTCGGCGGCAAAGTCATATACCTTGCGGAAGAAGCGATACATAGGCATCAGGTTGGAAAAAGCCTCCAACAAACGCTGCGGCAGGTCCTTTTCATAAATGGACGCATCCAAAGAGATTTCCCAGCCCACACTGAGAGACTTTCGGTTATACCAGGGTTCCAACAGGGTACCCTGACGGCCTTTCAGCTTTTTGTACATATCACCATACAGGCGATAGCCGCCGATGGCATCCAGCTTTTGCACCATCTGTGTGAAGCTGGTCGGATCCCGGTCGATCTGTTCGCGGAAGGTCTTCATCATTTTTGCGTCCTGCTCCCAGATGCCCACGCCGTATGAGTAGGAAAACGCCGTGATTTCGAACCAGAAGACAGGTCCTATGGATTTTGTCGTACCTCTCTGGAATGTAAACCACATGTTATCCTGGTAAGGTCCCTTTCCGTAGACGCGCCGCGCGTCCCGGTAGATGCGGGAAATGTGCGGCCAAAGGTCCTCTTCAGGAAAAGTTTTCTGGATCAAATCCAATGTATCCGAAGTCAGTTCTTTAATAGGTCCATGCAGAAAGCGTTCAAAATCCTGCTTATGCTCCAAAAACCAGCTTCGTTCATTGTTGAAGGTGATCCCCATCAAAAACTCTGTCGTTTCTTCTGTAAATCCTTGAAACATGTTGATACCTCAGCTTTATTATGAAGGGAAGTAATTATGCTTTACGATCTTGTTGTAAAAAACCGCAGTTATCGCGGCTATGACCATTCCTATCAGTTTACCCGCGCGCAGCTGGAACACTATGTGGACCTGGCACGTCTGTGCGCATCCAGTGTCAACAAGCAGCCGCTGAAATACTATCTGGCCTGGGAGCCGGAGAAGGTTGCCGCGATCCAGGCGGAGACCCGCTGGGCCAGGGCACTGCAGCCTACGACCCTGCCAAGACCCGGCAAGGAACCGACCGCGTTCATCGTCATCTGCCAGGATGATACGTTGGATCCTAACCTGAATCGGTATATGAAGGATATCGGCATCGTTGCGCAGACCATGCTGCTTGGCGCGGTGGAGGAGGGCCTTGGCGGATGTATGATCGGCAACTTTACAGCCGGCAATATCTCCCAGGTGCTGGGACTTGCGGAAAATCTGCATCCTATGCTGGTCGTTGCCTTCGGCAAGCCGGACGAAGAGATCGTTCTGGTGGACGTGCCGGAAGATGGCAATACCAATTACTATCGTGATACTAACGATACGCATTATGTCCCGAAACGTTCTCTGCAGGATGAACTGATAAATTAAGACGCCCAGCGTGAGCGTCTTACAAAGGTTTTTTACGGATCTGCGCTTGCGGCCGAGGATATCGGTCAGCAAGCGCTTTTTTCTTAGTGAAAACGGCGATGGTATGCTGCTGATCCCCGATGGACACGAGTTCTGTCTTTTCCAGTGCCAAACCTAACGTTTTCATCGCACCAGCTGCCGCTGCAAACTCTTCGTTAAATGTCGGTCCCTTATAGGCCGCGATCCGGCCGTTCATCTTCACAAAACCGGACAGATACTCCAACAGGACAGGCAATGCGGCCACTGCACGTGATGTGACCAGGTCGAACTGCGCACGGAAGACAGGGTCATGCGCTAATTCTTCCGCACGTCCTTGTATTGCCTGCACATTCGTCAGACCAAGAGCAGAAGCCACAGTTTCCAGAAATCGGACTTTCTTCCCCGTCGCATCCATCAGACAAAACTGTGCCTGAGGAAAAGCAATGGCCAGAGCCATTCCGGGAAAGCCCGCACCGGTCCCCACATCCAATATTCTGGCATCATCCGGCACGATACATGCTTTCACACCCGCCAGACTGTCCAGAAAATGCTTATCGATGACTTCTTCCTCATCCGTGATCGCCGTCAGGTTGATCTTCTCGTTCCACTCGACCAACAGTTCATAATATTGAGCGAACTGACCGGCTTGATGTTCTGTCAGATCCAGTCCGAACGCCGCGGCTTCGTGGATCAATCTTTCTGTATTCATAAGACTCCTTTACGTGTGCCTGCGTGTTTTTTCAAGCCAGATGATCAACACGGAAATATCTGCCGGGGAAACACCGGAAATGCGGGAAGCCTGCCCAACCGAAGCCGGCCGGATCCGGGACAGTTTTTGGACTGCCTCCGTCCGCAGATTCCCGATCTCCTCATAACGGATATCCTCCGGGATCTTTTTGGATTCCAACTTCTTATACTTTTCCACCTGCGCGATCTGCTTTTCGATGTATCCCGCGTACCGGATCTGGATCTCCACCTGCTCGGTCACGTCCTCCGGCAGATCCGGACGCTCCGGATCGATGGGCCGCAGGGCTTCATAAGACACTTCCGGCCGCTTCAAAAGCTCGGCCAGTGTGGTACCGGAGCTCAATTCCGTGGAAGAAAGGGAACGCAGCAGATCATTGGCACCGATCGATACATGGACCTGCTGCAGACGAAGGGTCTCGGCCTCGATAGCTGCAATCTTCTCCTGCAGTGCCTGATAACGCGCTTCGGAGATCAGACCGACGCGATATCCAGAGGGCGTCAATCGCAGATCTGCGTTGTCCTGCCGCAGCAGCAAGCGATATTCCGCGCGGCTCGTCATCATACGATAAGGTTCATTCGTACCCTTGATGACCAGATCGTCGATCAAAACACCGATGTATCCCTGTGAACGGTCGATGATCAGCGGTTCCTCACCCTTGATCTTCAACGCCGCATTGATACCCGCGATCAGACCCTGGGCGGCTGCCTCTTCATAACCGGAACTGCCGTTGAACTGACCCGCACTGAACAGACCGTCGAACCGCTTGATCTCCAGCGTATGCTTCAACTCCAGAGGATCGACGCAATCATACTCGATCGCGTACCCAGTCCGCATGATCTCCACATGTTCCATGCCCGGGATAGTGCGCAGCATGTCCCGCTGCACATCTTCCGGCAGAGAAGAGGACATACCTTGCACATAATATTCGTTGGTATTCTCGCCTTCCGGCTCCAGGAAGAGTTGATGCCGTTCTTTATCCGCAAAACGCACGACCTTATCCTCGATCGAGGGGCAATACCTGGGTCCAACGCCCTGGATCACACCGCCAAAAAGAGGAGAGCGGTCCAGATTCGCCCGGATGATCTCGTGTGTTTTTTCATTTGTATACGTTAAATAGCAGGAAAGCTGCGGCCTCGCGATCTTTTCTGCCCGGTTTTCGAAAGAGAAGGGTACGATATGATCGTCACCTTTCTGTTCCTCCATCTTTGAGAAATCCAGAGTCTTCGCATCCACACGGGCCGGCGTACCGGTCTTGAACCGTCTCAGCGGGAGACCTTTCTTCTCAAGCGCTTCCGACAGACCGCCGCTGGCGCTTTGCATGCCGTTCGGCCCCGTGTGCGCCTGGAAATCCCCATGGAAACAGATGGAATTCAGATAGGTGCCGGTGCAGATGATCGCTGCCTTACACGGATGATAAGCGCCAGCCGCGGTGATCACGCCCTGTACCTTGCCATCCTGGATATCGATATCGACAACTTCACTTTGGCGGATCTTCAGTCCTGGCTGCTCCTCCAGCGTGTGCTTCATCGTCTCCTTGTATCGGAACTTGTCCGCTTGCGCACGCAGTGAATGGACCGCCGGTCCTTTGCCCGTGTTCAGCATGCGGGACTGGATATAGGTCTTGTCGATATTCTTGCCCATCTCCCCGCCCAACGCATCGATCTCACGGACCAGATGGCCCTTCGACGTGCCGCCGATGCTGGGATTGCAGGGCATCATGGCGATACTGTCCAGATTGACAGCAAACATGATGCAGGACAGCCCCATGCGCGCGACGGCAAGAGCTGCCTCACATCCCGCGTGGCCGCCTCCGATGACTGCTACATCCACACCCTGTTCCAGATACATGTTGATTTCTCCTGATATTTCTTTGCATTACTTTCCTAAACAAAATCTTTTGAAGATCTCGTCGATCACATCGCTCTTCAGCGTTTTTCCGGAGATCTCTCCCAAAGCATCATAGGCATTGGTCAGATCGATCATGATGATATCCTCCGGCATGCCTTCGGTGACCGCTTCTTTTGCAGACGTCAATGCTTCCAAAGCACGGCGCAGCGCGTCTTTCTGGCGCACATTCGTGATCAGCGGCTGGCTGTCCGCCTGCACCGCCCCGGAAAAGAACATCGCACGGATCTTCGCCGACAACGCACGGATCCCGTCACCGGTTCGAGCGCTGACCCAGATCACCGGCGCATCCTCCGGAAGGAAGGAGGGCCGTGTCCGATCCTCTGTAAGATCGTTTTTATTAATGAGAATAATATACTGTTTTTCCTTAAGGAAATCAAGCATCTCGGAGGGATCCTCCACCGGCTCCATATCATCCAGAGCAGAAGCATCCAGCAGCCACAGTACTAAATCAGCCGATTCCGCAGCTTTCCTGGCCAGGTCCACACCGATCTTTTCCACCGTATCCGCTGTCTGACGTATGCCGGCGGTATCGATCAAACGCAGCGGTACGCCGTCCAGATCCACGTTTTCCTCGATCACGTCCCGCGTTGTGCCGGCGATCTCGGTCACGATGGCACGTTCCCGCCCCAGGATGCGGTTCATCAAGGAAGATTTTCCCACATTCGGCCGACCGAGGATGACTGTGCGTACGCCTTGATGAATGCGGATCCCGCTGTCCGAAGTGCGGTATAAGTCCTCCAGCCTGACGAGCACGGAAGAAATATCATCCAAAAGCCTGTCATAGGTGACTTCTTCGATATCATACTCCGGGTAATCGATATTCGCTTCGATCAACGTGGTCAGATCCAAGAGCAGACTGCACTGATACTCGATCTCCTTAGCCAAATTGCCCGCCAGCTGCTCGATGGAAGCCCGACGGCTCATTTCCGAAGAAGAAGCGATCAGATCCATGACCGCTTCCGCCTGGGAAAGATCCATCTTACCATTCAAAAACGCCTGCTTGGAGAACTCGCCTCGATCCGCGGGAGAAGCTCCGGCACTGACGACCGTCTCCAGGATCCGCTGCTCTACGAACGGACCGCCGTGGCACTGGATCTCCACCGTATCCATACCGGTATACGTATGAGGTGCACGCATCAGCATGACCAGCACCTGATCGATCGTTTCCTGCACCGCCGGATCCACCACATGACCATAATGGATGGTGTGCGTGTGCGCATCCGCTAATTTCTTGCCGGACGGCGTACGAAAGACTGCATCCGCGATCCCCACCGCTTTGGGTCCGCTGATACGGACGATCCCGATCCCGCCGGTGCCTGGTGCTGTCGCTATAGCAGCGATCGTTCTTTCTTGATCTAACAGTTCCATAACCTGATCCTCTCGATTTAAGAGAAGAAAAACCCGGCCTTTTTCCCGGGTTTTTCGTGCATACGATACTTATCTTCTTCCACGCTTCGGTGTGATGACGACCTTGCGGTACGGCTCTTCACCTTCACTGTGGGTCTCTACGGCAGGATCGTTCTGCAGTGTATAGTGAATGATCCGGCGCTCATAGGGATTCATAGGCTCCAGAACGACCTTATGGCCGGTCTTGCGCACCTTGCGTGCCAGGCTGCGTGCCAGTTTCTCAAGCGTATCCTGACGGCGGGCACGATAATTCTCGGTATCCAGCTTGACGCGGATGTGCTCTGTGGTATCCTTGTTGACGACCATGGTGGTCAGATACTGCAGAGAGTCCAGCGTATTGCCGCGCTTACCGATAATGACGCCCATGCTGCTTTCTTCAGCGGAATCCTCAACATCGATCTCCAGCACGTTATCTTCTGTAAGGCTGGTATTGATGATGGCATCGATCCCCATGGCTTCCAGAACATCCATAAGGAACAGGGCTGCCTTTTTCTCGACGTCGACTTCAGGCGCTTTGACTTCTTCTTTGATTTCCGGCTCATGGGCAGGCTGCGGTTCCGGTTTGACTTCCGGCTGCGGCTTTGCTTCTTCTTCCGGCTCTTTCTGTTCTTTGATCTCACTGATCGTTTCACGGATCGCCGCAAGATCGTTGTAGATCTCTTCTTCTTCCGTGTCCTCTTTCAAGGTGGCGCGGATGCGGGTCATTTTTCCAAACAACCCAAGGATACCCTTGCTGCCTTCTTCCAGGACTTCGATATTGACCTGATCGCTCGGGACACCCAACTGGATCAAAGCCTGTGCAATGGCCTCATCCACGGTCTTTCCCGTTGTTTCTACGAAATTCATGTATCAGACCTCCTCGTCAGAAATAACGGTCTCTGCCTCTTTCTGAAGCTCTTCCGCCTTCCTGGCTTCTAACTGCTTACGGATCGCAGCCTGCTTATTGCCTGCCATGGAGCTTTTATTGATCATATCCTGTGCCGTTCCGATCCGTTTTCCGGTCTTCTGGTCGATAGAGGACTTGGCAGCTTCCTTGACCCGTTTCTTTTCTTCGAATTCATCACGACGCTTCAGCGCTTCTTTGTATTCCTCATGATCGATGACTTTATCAAGAGCGACCTGCTGGATCAGCGAGAAGATGTTGCTGGCGACCCAGTATACGCCGATACCCAAAGGCATGCTGACAACGATGACCGCCATCATGATGGGGAATACGATGTTCATGACCTTCATGGACTGCTGCTGCTGTTTTTGCTGATCGCTTTCCGCACCGATCATCTTCTGACGACGGTCGTTGGTCTTCTGCATGAGCCACTGCTGCAGCCATGTGGTACCGCCGGAAAGGAGCGGCCAGATGATGCCGGGCCATCCCCATCCAGGAGCTTCGGAAAGGTTGAATCCGATGAACGCGTTGATGGAAGCCTGCTTTGCCTGCAATGCAGTGAAAGCGGTATCAGAAGAAAGCTTCGTCGCGGCCATGAATTCGGTCCACTGCGTACGTGAAAGATGACTCAAGAAATCAATGACGGAATTGACATTCGTTGCATCGAATTTTCCAATGCCTTTGATGACACCGGAGAAAGATTCCTTCATGATATCAGCATAGCCGTTGACGTTCATTACGGTATCGGCCATGGTGGAATACAGTTTGCCCATCTCCGTCATGTAGAAGGGCAGGTTTCTCAGGATCTCGTACATCGCGAAGAGGATCGGCATCTGGATGATCAGCGGCAGACAGCCGGAGAAGGGCGATGTCTTGTTCTTGGAGTAGAGTTCCTGCATTTCCGCACTCATCCGCTGCCGTGATTCAGGATCGGTCTTTCCTTTATACTTGTCCTGGATCTTGGCGATCTGCGGCTGGATACGCTGCATTTTACGAGAAGAACGCTGCTGTTTCAAAGACAGCGGCAGGATCAAAGCACGGATGATGAAGGTAAACAGAATGATACTGATTACCATGGAATGGCTGACGGTGAGAGAATATACACCGGCAAAGATCAGATTGACGATCTGACCCAACAGCCAGGCGATAGGTTTTAAAATGAAATTGGACGTCTTTGCAAGAACGATATAATTCAAAACCATCCACCTTTCTTATGTTTACATTGCACCGGTCATGGGACCGGATCATAAAGATCACCCTTATAAAAAGGATGACACCTGAGCAGCCTGCGGATCGCAAGCCAGGAACCTTTGATGGCTCCATACTTTTGAACGGCCTGATATGCATAGACAGAGCAGGTCGGGTAGAACCGACAATGTGGCCTCGAAAGAGGCGAAATATACTTCTGATATACTCTGATCAGTAATAACAATACCCGTTTCATGCCTGATATACCTTCAACCGTTCCGCAAGGCGTCTGATGGAGATCTGCATATCTGTGCTCTTCTTTGTTTTGGATGGGCCCCGCGCGATCCACACATAGTCATATCCATTGGCCAGTGATGGTTCCTGCATGCGGAATCCTTCTTTAATTATGCGTTTGACCCTGCTTCGGACGACACTGTTTCCGATTTTTTTGCTGACCGAGATACCTAAACGTTTCTCGTCAGTGCCGTTCTCCAGAATATACAATACGAGGCAGGCGTCTGCTTTGGATCTTCCGGATCGATAGACCTTGCTGAATTCAAGATTCTTGAGACTTTTAGTCATAGTTGAACTAGTTCATGAAGACTAAAACAGGCCGCATCGTGGTACCCTGAGGCTTCACATACTGCGGCCTGTCTACATTCATAGCTGCGAGATTAAGC
>JAEEGL014251499.1_pt1 | contig 21450 bp, 20 predicted proteins | sample 9134231 | NCBI WGS metagenome assembly JAEEGL01 (sample SAMN16246548, study PRJNA631951) | gut metagenome | biome: gut microbiome; feature: rumen; material: fiber-attached | host: Bos | place: Iran: Karaj | collected 2018-10
AGTCGATCCACAGATTCGTTCAGCCTCATTCCTCACTGACCATCGGACGTGATCCCAACTTCTTCCTTGAGCTGGATAAGGACGATATCTCAGTTAAGGATTATGACCACGTTGGACGTCAGGTTGCAGGACAGAAGAAGACGGATGACGGAAAGCTTTCATTCCGCGATACAAAGCTTGTATTCACAGAAGAGCAGGTTAAGAAAGAGACATCCCGCTGCCTTGGCTGCGGTGCTTCCATTGTTGATCCTAACAAGTGTGTAGGCTGCGGACTCTGCACAACACGCTGCGAGTTTGATGCTATCAAGCTCACAAGGGATAACCCTGCTGCTTCAACCATGAGAAAGGCAGAGGATAAGCTCAAGTACATCCTTCCTAACGGAGCTAAGCAGGCACTTGCCAGACCTTTCGTTAAGAAGACTCCCAAGGAAACAGCATGGCTTAAGAAATAATCTGACTTAAACATTTATGAAAGGGTCTGCAGACTGACTGCAGGCCCTTTTATTAAAGCACATCTGATATTAAATTGTATAAGCAGGCAAAATGCTTGACGAAAACTTTAAAAGTGTATATTAATAAGAAGGTGAGCTTGAAAACTATTTTTTATAAGGGGCATTATACTTTATATGGCAACAAAGAATGACACAAAAGCTAAGAAAAACTCACTTCTAATAGTGGAGTCACCGACTAAGGTGAAGGCCATCAAGAAGTTTTTGGGAGCCGGCTACGAAGTGGCAGCCAGCAACGGACACGTGAGGGACCTTCCCAGAAGTACCATGGGAATCGACATAGAGCACGATTTTGAACCCAAGTATATCACCATCAGAGGAAAGGGAGATGTCCTGGCAGAGCTCAGGAAACAGGTCAAGAAGGCCGACAAAGTCTATCTCGCAACCGACCCGGACCGCGAGGGTGAAGCAATAAGCTGGCATCTCTGTGCAGCTCTTAAACTTGATGAAGCAGATGCCAAGGTTCAGAGGGTTACTTTTAATGAGATAACCAAAAATGCGGTAAAAGAAGCTATGAAACACCCCAGAGACATCGACATGAACCTTGTGGATGCTCAGCAGGCAAGGCGTGTCCTTGACCGTATGGTTGGATATGAGATAACACCTATCCTGTGGTCCAAGATCAAGAGGGGCTTAAGTGCCGGAAGAGTACAGTCCGTGGCACTTCGTATCATCGCAGACAGGGAGGAGGAGATCGATTCCTTTATCCCCACAGAGTACTGGACTCTAGACGTAAAACTTATAGCTGATGGTGAGAAGAAACCTCTGGTAGCCCACTACTACGGACAGGGCAATGAGAAAAAAGATATTTCCTCGAAGGCAGAGCTGGACAAGATCTGCAAAGAACTGGAGGGCTGTAAATATGTGATCAGTGATGTCAAGAAGGGCGAGAGAAGCAAGAAGGCACCTCTTCCTTTCACCACATCCACACTTCAGCAGGAGGCTTCAAAGGCTTTAAACTTCTCTACACAGAAGACCATGCGTGTGGCTCAGCAGCTCTATGAAGGAATCGAGCTTGGAAAAGAGGGAACGGTTGGCCTTATCACATACCTCAGAACTGATTCCACCAGAGTATCGGATGAAGCTGTAGCAGCTGCCAACGACTATATTTCAAAGAATTTCGGTGATAAATATCTCGCAGAGGGAGCAACAGCCAAGAAGAACGAGGGCAAGATTCAGGACGCTCACGAGGCCATCAGACCTACTTACGTTGACAAGACTCCCGTTATGGTGAAGGATTTCCTATCAAGGGACCAGTTCAGGCTCTATCAGCTGATCTGGAGAAGATTTATGGCAAGCCGCATGGCTGCTGCAAAATATGAGACAACTTCAGTCAAGATCGATGCAGGAGAGCACAGATTTACAGTGGCTGCTTCCAAGACTGTATTTGATGGTTTCCTCAATGTATATACTGATGAGGACGATCAGATCGAGAAGAATGTACTCATGAAGAATCTCGATACAAGCACAAAGCTTTCATTTGGTGAATTCGAGTCTGCACAGCACTTTACACAGCCTGCGCCTCATTATACCGAGGCTTCGCTTGTCCACGATCTTGAAGCTCTGGGAATTGGAAGACCCAGTACTTATGCGCCTACCATTTCGACAATTATGGCAAGGCACTACATAACCAAGGAGAATAAGAGTCTCTATATAACAGAGCTGGGACAGGCAGTAAACAAGATGATGATGGATGCCTTCCCTCAGATAGTCGATGTGAACTTTACCTCTAACATGGAGGCTCTTCTGGATGGCATTGCCGAAGGCGATGTGAAGTGGAAGACTGTTATCGAGAATTTCTATCCGGATCTTAACGAGGCTGTCGCTGCAGCTGAGAAGGAACTGGAAAAGGTACAGGTTCAGGATGAGGTTACCGATGAGATCTGTGAGGTCTGCGGACGCAATCTCGTCATCAAGTATGGACCTCATGGCAAATTCCTGGCATGTCCGGGATTCCCTGAGTGCAAGAACACCAAACCTTACTTTGAGAAGATCGGCGTTTCCTGTCCTAAATGCGGAAAAGACCTGGTAATAAAGAGAACAAAGAAAGGCCGTCTTTTCTACGGCTGTATAGATAATCCCACCTGTGACTTCATGTCCTGGCAGAGACCTGTGTCCAAGAAGTGTCCCAAGTGCGGCGGTCTGATGTATGCAAAGAGCAACAAACTGGCCTGCGGCAACCCTGAATGCGGACATGTTGAGGACAGAGAAAAGGGATAAGAAAAGTTTTCAGAAAACTTTAGCTTTTTTTCATAATTGTAGGCGCTTTACGGTTTGAAGCGCCTATTTTTTTATGCTATGATACAAATAGTGTAGTATGTTTATTGACGGTATTTCGTCCATTAAAACAAATAGCTGCACATTGGGGAAAAACCTGAAGAAGGAGAAAACTGATGAGTAGTGTACAGCTGCTGGATAAGACCCGCAAGATCGGAAAGCTGCTTCACAACAGTAACTCAGGAAAAGTAGTATTTAACGACATTTGCAGAGTGCTTTGCGATATCCTTTCCTCAAACATGTTTGTTATAAGTAAGAAGGGCAAGGTTTTAGGCATAGGTGAGAGCAGAGATGTAGAGTCCTTAAGCGACCTCCTTTCCTGCAGCGTAGGTTCTTTTATTGATCCTATGCTTAATGAGAGACTCCTGACAATACTGTCTACCAAGGAGAATGTAAATCTCGAGACACTTGGCTTTGAAGGCATCGATTTTGCGAAGTTTCAGGCGATAATAACCCCGATAGAAATAGCCGGAGAGAGGCTGGGGACTCTTTTCATATATAAGACGGAAAAGCCCTATGACATTGATGACATAATCCTCTGCGAATATGGAACAACGGTTGTGGGCCTGGAGATGCTAAGAGCAGTTAATGAGGAGAATGCCGAGGAGAGCCGGAAACTTGCGGTTGTAAAGTCGGCCATCGGAACACTTTCTTTCTCGGAGATGCAGGCTATCATCCACATATTCGACGAGCTGGACGGCATGGAGGGAGTGCTGGTTGCCAGCAAGATAGCAGACAGAGTCGGGATAACCAGAAGCGTTATCGTAAATGCCTTAAGGAAGTTCGAAAGCGCGGGCGTTATCGAATCGAGATCCTCCGGTATGAAGGGAACTTACATCAAGGTTACCAACGATGTAGTCTTCGGAGAGATCAAAAAGCTAAAGCAGGAAATGTAATCTGCCGATGTATATTGTAGATGCAATATCAGCGACATGGATGTAGATATGATGAAAGGATTTATCGAAAAGGATAAATCCTTTTTTGTTTAAATGGACTTAAAAACGCCGATTGCCATCATAGATTTAGTGCCATTAATATATGAAGGCACAATATAAAGTATATTTTACTTGTAATTTGCAACAAAAAATTTTATTATTAAAGGGAGTAAAAAGGAGGAGTCTGTAGTGATTAATAGCAATGTGTTTGACTATATCAATGTATTGGACAAGGCTGCTGATGCATCCTGGACCAGAAATGAGATCATATCCAATAACATTGCCAACATTGACACGCCGGGCTACAAGAGGCAGGACCTGAACTTTGAGGATGAGCTGGAGAGAGCTTTGGGCAATTCCAGATACAAGACCATGGACAAGAAGGTGGCAGATCTCAAGGACAGGCATCTGGAGGCCAGAGTGGTCAATGACTATTCGGGTTTTTCATACAGAACTGACTACAACAACGTGGACGTGGATACAGAGAACGTTATGCTTGCAGCGAACCAGCTCAAGTACCAGGGTCTCATGCAGGGACTTAAGTCTGAGTTTGCAAATCTTTCTGCTGTTATGAAGTCATAATATGGAGGGTTAGGATGAGTACAATATTTGATTCCTTTAATATCAATTCATCTGGCATGACAGCTCAGAGATTCCGTATGGATATAATCTCAGAGAACATCGCCAACGCCAATACGACCCGCACTGCCGACGGCTCGCCTTATGTAAGAAAGGTTGTTACCTTCGAGGAAAAGGGAACAAGAACTCCTTTTTCAAGGATACTCAACGAGCATCTTGATCACTATTCAGGCAGGGGTGTCAAGGTTTCAAGAGTTCAGGACGACAGCTGGACACAGATGAACATCGTATACGATCCGTCACATCCTGACGCAGATGAAAACGGATATGTGACATATCCTAATGTCAACACCGTCACAGAGATGACGAACCTCATAGACGCCAGCAGGTCCTATGAGGCCAATGCTACTGCGTTTAATGCGAGTAAGAACCTGGCTTCAAAGGGGCTTGAGCTGGGCGGCACCACATAATTTGGGGAGGATAAGATATGGCATCTATTGATATAGCTCAACTGCGCAATGTATCCTCTGATGTTATCAGAAATGCGGAAAAGAATAACAGCAGGGTGCGCAATGTTCTTGGTGACTCCACAGGCAATGACGAGTCCTTTAAGAGCATCTTTTCTGCTGTGGTGAACAATATCAATACCACAAACGCTTACCTTTCTGATGCTGAAAACGAGGAGATCAAATGGGCTCTGGGGCAGACCAACAATACACATGATCTCTCGATAGCACTTCAGAAGGCGTCTACCACGCTGCAGTACACCGTTGCCATAAGGGACAGGGCAATGGCGGCATACAGGGAGCTCACGCAGATGCAGATCTGAGCGATATAGGGCTTAAAATACAATGATTTACGGAGCAATCCGCATATCGCTCAACGGTTTTTACAAGTTTTGAAATAAGAGGGGAGGGAGAAATATGCCTGAAAGACTACGCGCTATTTGGCAGAGAATTCTCGATTGGTGGAATCAGTTTACAGCCAGGCAGAAGACCCTTATCATAGGGGCCAGCACGGTTGTGCTTTTGACCATCATTATCCTGGTATCGGTTTTAAATCAACCGCAATACGTTCTCATAGCTACGGCTAATTCTACCAAAGAGGCATCTCAGATCAGGGACCTCTTTGATTCTAATTCAATGAATTACAAGATGTCTGATGACGGGTTGGAATTCAGAGTCCTCAAAAAGGACCAGGGTTCAGCCAGTCTTCTTCTTGGTGCCAATGACATTCAGTCCTACGCCTACAGCATCGACAATGTCACGGACGGCAGTTTCTCAACAACAGAATCCGACAAGCAAAAGAAATATGTGCTGTATCTGGAGAGCAGGCTGGAGCAGGACTTCATATCGAAGTTTGAGGCTATCAAGAGCGCCAATGTACAGCTTAACATCCCTGACAACGACGGAACACTGATAGGAAATCAGGAAGAAGCCTCAGCATGGATACTTCTTCAGATCGGTGAGGACGGCAAGTTTGATGAAGAGAATGCGGCATTTCTGGCTAAGGCAGTTTCTGTAGCTATAGGTAATGAAGGAACTGACAATATAGTTATCCTTGATACCGAAGGCAACATGCTCTTTTCCGGAGGAGAGGATACAACAACTTCGGGACTTGCATCAACTCAGTTGTCTGTAAAGGCTAAGGCCGAGCAGCTTGTTAAGTCCGAGGTGAAGAAAGTTCTTTTGGGCACCAAGCTCTATGACAATATTGAAGTTGCCAGCAACCTGGTAATGGACTTCACAAATGAAGAAGTTGTCGACCACCAGTACACGCCGGCTGAAGATCAGACACAGGGCGTTTTAAGCCACGAAGATACTTATAACGCTGAGAATGTCAACGGTATAAGCGGTATTCCCGGAACGGATACAAACGCTGACGACGAGACTACCTATGTGACACAGGATAACACCAATTCCACATCCACTATCACAGAGGAGTCCAGGGATTATCTTCCTAATGAGAAAATCACTACAAAGTCCAGCGTTCCAGGTGCTATTGTTTATGATGATTCGTCTATTTCAGTAACTGCAATTAACTACCTTGTAATGAAAGAAGAGGACTACAAGGCAGATGACCACGACGGTAAGACCTGGGAGGAATTCAAGGCAGAGAGCACCCAGCCCATGGCTATGGAAGTACCGGAGGAGATGATAAACGTTGTCTCAAAGGCTACAGGAATTAAGGCCGAAAACGTGGCTATGGCAGCCTATTCGGAATACGTGTTCTTTGACAGGACAGGTACGTCAGTTACGATCACGGATATACTTCAGATTGTTCTTATCCTTGTTATTCTTGGACTTCTGGCATTCATCATCATCCGCAGCATGTGGACTTCCAAGAAGACAGAGGAAGAGCCGGAGCAGCCGGAACAGCTTTCTGTTGAGCAGCTTCTTGAATCCCAGCCCGAAGAACTTCTTTCAGATATTGAGGTGGATCAGGGATCTGAGACCAAGAGACTCATCGAGAAGTTTGTTGAAGAAAACCCCGAAGCCGCAGCTGTGCTTCTTAGAAACTGGCTGAATGAGGATTTCGGGATGTAACATCATTTAGTTATATGTGAGGAAATAAGTTATGATGGACATTGAAGGTAGCGGTAACGCCCTGATAGCGGACTTTACCGGCACTCAAAAAGCGGCGATCCTTCTCATAGCCTTAGGGCCTGAGAAATCGTCGGCCATATTCAAACACCTCAAGGAAGAGGAGATCGAGGAGCTGACTCTGGAAATAGCCAATACCAGAAGCGTCACATCCCAGATAAAGGAAGCAGTTTTGGAGGAGTTCTATGGAGTCTGCCTTGCACAGCAGTACATCGCTGAAGGCGGTATCACTTATGCAAAAGAGCTTCTTGAGAAAGCCCTCGGTGAAGACAAGGCTCTCGATGTTATCAGTAAGCTCACGGCTTCGCTTCAGGTTAAGCCCTTCGAGTTTATCAGAAAGACAGAGCCTTCCCAGATACTTACTTTCATTCAGGACGAGCATCCGCAGACCATCGCTCTTATTCTGTCCTATATGTCTCCCGCTCAGAGTGCAATGATCCTCTCGGCGCTGGCTCCGGACAGACAGGCGGATGTTACCAAGCGTATCGCGGCTATGGACAGAACCAGTCCCGATACCATCAAAGAGGTGGAAAAAGTGTTGGAATCCAAGCTTTCTTCTCTTGTAAACCAGGATTACACGATCATTGGTGGAGTGGATCAGGTTGTAGAGATCCTGAACACCGTAGACCGTGCCACAGAAAAACATATTATGGAGACTCTGGAAATCGAAGAGCCCGAACTTGCAGACGAGATCAGAAAGAAGATGTTCGTATTCGAGGATGTCCTTCTTCTGGACGACAGATCCATCCAGAGAGTGCTGCGTGAAGTTGAGAATTCCGACCTGGCTCTTGCATGTAAGAGTGCGACCGAGCAGGTTCAGAACGCTATCTTCAACAACCTGTCTAAGCGTCTGGCTGCCATGATCAAGGAAGATATGGATTTCATGGGCCCTGTTCGTATGAAGGATGTTGAGGAAGCCCAGCAGAAGATCGTCAACGTCATCAGAAAGCTTGAGGATTCCGGCGAGATCGTTATCTCCAGAGGCGGAGGTGATGAGTTAGTTGTCTAATCTTTTTAAGGCGGGTTATGTCAGCTACGATTCCTCGGAAGCCCGCATAATTGACAGCAATGATCTTGCGAACAAAAAAATAGAAGCATTTCAGGAGCAGGAATTAAAGAGACAGCGCGCTCAGATGGCGCAGGAAGAAGGCTTTTCTGAAGGCGAATCTGACGACGGCTTTATTCCCGGAATAGAAATGGAACAGCTATCCCAGCTCACCGAGGATCAGAGTATGCTTGAATCTGTTACTGATCCTCAGTTTGACATGGAAGCCATGCAGGCGGAGATGGACTTAAAGCTCCAGCAGGCTCAGGAACAGGCTGAGCTGATACTCCGTGACGCCCAGGAACAGGCTGAGGCCATCCGCAATAATGCTATAGAGCAGGGAAGGCAGGAGGGCTATAACGCTGGCTACCAGGAAGGTGCCATAGCCGCACAGTCGCTGCAGGCAGAAATCGAACAGCAGAGAGAAGAGCTGGAGAAAGAATATCAGAAGATGGTTGATGAGCTGGAACCAGAGATGGTAGATGTTCTGACCCAGATTTATGAGCATGTATTTAACATAGAGCTTAGGGAGGACAAGGGAATAATCCTTCACCTTCTTAAGACTACTCTTTCGAGGATAGAACCTGGAAGGGATCTAATCGTCCACATATCATCAGACGATTACGACGATGTGATGGAGGAGAGGGAGATGCTTAATTCCTGCATCACTTCGCCCAACACCACCATGGAGATCATAGAGGATCCGCTTCTTAAGGAAAACGAGTGCATGATCGAGTCTGACAGTGGAGTCTTTGACTGCAGTCTCGGCGTTGAACTCTCTGAGATAACCAGGAAATTAAAACTTCTCTCATTTGACAGAAATAAGAGATGATCGGTGAATGACTTATGCTGGTGAGTTCTGTTGACTTATCAAAATATAAAAAGATGCAGAATGCTCCTTTTTACCGCACCAGGGGAAAAGTTGTCAATGTCATCGGCCTGACCATTGAATCAGCCGGGCCTGACGCAAAGCTTGGTGATATATGCCTGATTTATCCCAAGCAAAAAGACGACGACTCCCTTATTGAGCATGTGGTAAAACCTTCCATGGCGGAAGTGGTGGGCTTTAAGGATGGACATGTCCAGCTGATGCCTTATGAGAATACCAGCGGTATCGGAAACGGAAGTATCGTCGAGAACACCGATTCGCCCTTAAGGGTTAACGTTGGTGAGGGACTTCTTGGAAAGACACTGGATGGTCTTGGCAGGATCGATGGAACCAGCTATGGACAGGGTGTGATGCTTGAAGGCGGAATAGCTTATTCTGTAGAGAATCAGCCCCCGGATCCCATGACCAGAGACCCGATCGACGAAGTTCTGCCGTTGGGAGTAAAGGCTGTTGACGGCCTTCTCACTGTGGGAAAGGGACAGCGTATAGGCATATTTGCCGGATCAGGTGTCGGTAAGTCTACACTTCTTGGAATGTTTGCGAGAAATACTCAGGCGGACATTAATGTCATCGCCCTCATAGGAGAGCGTGGCAGGGAGGTCCGTGAGTTTATAGAAAGAGATATGGGCGAGGAAGGTATGAAAAGATCCATCGTGGTCTGTGCAACTTCCGACAAGCCTGCACTGGAAAGACTTAAGGCAGCCAAAACTGCCACGTCAATAGCTGAGTATTTCAGGGACAAGGGTAAAGACGTGCTTCTAATGATGGACTCCCTTACCCGTTTTTCCATGGCCCAGAGAGAAATAGGACTGGCCAGCGGAGAACCGCCTGTATCAAGAGGCTACCCACCGTCAGTATATGCCGAGATGCCCAAGCTCCTGGAGAGAGCCGGCAAATCAAGGAAAGGCTCCATAACCGGTCTGTACACCGTTCTTGTTGATGGTGATGACATGAATGAGCCTATCACTGATACCGCCAGAGGTATCCTGGACGGCCATATAGTATTGAACAGAAAGCTTGCGCAAAAGAACCATTACCCGGCAATAGATGTACTGGCCAGCATTTCCAGATGTATGTCTGCTATAGCTGATCCTGAGCACAAGAAAGCGGCAGGAAAACTCAAGAATGTGCTAGCGACATACAACGACGCCGAGGACCTTATAAATATCGGTGCTTACAGAAGCGGCGCCAATAAGAACATCGACTATGCGGTGGCCAAGATAGAGGCAGTAAATGAATTCCTGATGCAGCAGACGGATGAGAAGTTTTCTTTTGAAGAAGAGAGAGCGCAGCTTCTTAACATGTTTAGGGATTGATAAGTTTAAGATATGGCAAGATTCGTTTACAGAATGCAGAGCGTCCTCAATATCAAGCAAAAGACCGAGAGCCAGACCAGAATGGAATTTGCCGTGGCTCAGGCGGAGCTCAACAAGCAGCTTGATATACTGGATGAATATGTACGACGCAAGGAACAGTACCTCAGGGAAGCAGAGCAGCTACGAAACGAGGAGTCGCTAAAGCTTCAGGATATACTGGATAATCAGTATGCCACTGCGCAGATGGACGTCATGATCAGACAGCAGTCCATGGTGGTCAAGCAGTACGAGGACCGGGTCGATAAGGTTAGAGTCAAGCTGACCAGGAACATCCAGGAGAGAAAAATGCAGGAAACACTCAGGGACAAGGCCTTTGCCGAGTACCTGGAAGAGGAAAAGCAGGAAGAAGCAAAAGAAAACGATCAGCGAACAAGCTTTACCTACGGACAAAGACAAAAGGAAAACAGTTAAATGGCAGATTCGAGTTTGCTTAAAACGCCGGATGACCCAAAAGTCGCCAAGGCCCAGTTAAAAGCAGATAAAAAAGAATATAAGAAAAAGCTGAAGGAACAGCGCAAAGAGCAGAAGGACAGGGAGAGGGAATTTGCCGACAGGTCTGCCGAGATTAACGGAGACAACGCAGGTGGTCTTGCAACTCTCATCATTACGTTCCTGATAATCCTTATATGGCTTGCTATCATGGCTCTTTTGGTAAAGCTGGATGTGGGAGGTTTTGGATCAGATGTGCTTGCACCTCTGATCAAAGACGTTCCTTACCTCAATTGGATTCTTCCCGAAGGTTCTGTTACTGAGAAACCTGCCGCTACAGAGATTACTGTTGAAGGCACCGGTGAGGGAGAAGTGACCAGTTCCATAACAACCATGGAAGACGCCGAGGCATACATAAAGAGACTTGAGCAGGCTCTTCAGTCCGAGATGGAGCAGAACAGTGCCTACGCATCTCAGATAGAGAAACTGGAGGCTGAAGTGGCAAGGCTTGAGCCGTTCGAACAGCAGCAGAAGGCTTTTTACGAAGAAAGGGAGAAATTCTTCAATGAAGTAATATATGGAGAGAATGCCCCGGATCCCACTGCTTATCAGGCTTATTATGAGATGATCGATCCGGAATCCGCTGCGGCCATATATGAAAAGATCATCAAGGGTCAGGCAGAGGATGCAGCAATTAAGGCGTTTGCGACCACCTATTCAGGTATGAAGGCCAAATCGGCTGCTAAGATTTTTGATGAAATGGTGAATGAAAACCAGATTACACTGGTGGCAAAAATACTGGCGCAGATGAGTGTGGAGAACCGCGGAGATATCCTGGCGGCGATGAAAGAGGAGAACGCCGCTAAGCTGACACAGCTTCTTGAGCCTACGTCTCTGGAGCAGAAGTCAACAAAAGTTACAGGTTAATATGAAAAAATTGAGTCGGACTGTAAAGTATTCACTTTACAGTCCGATATACATTACGAAGGACTATGGGTACAGTATGTAATTATGCCCATGGAAAAGAAAATTAAATATCGAAAGGAGGACTTTGATGGGCGGTGCAAACAATGCGGTAGGCATGATACAGGCCTACATGTTACAGGGCACTGCACAGGCTGGAAAGGTTTCAAATGCAGTAAAGAAAACTGACACATCAGGCACAGCGACAAACAGCTTTGACAACATTCTCAACAAGGTATCCGATAATCTTGTACAGAGCAAGGTCACTGATACAACCAGAGATGTGAAAGATCAGGTCACAAATGCTAAGGCACAGAACAGCACAGCAGATGCAAAAGCTTCAGCAAAGAATGATGTGACAAATGATTCTCAGAACGTGGCAACTAATGATGTCACAGCAAAAGATACTGCAGCAGTTGAAACAACAAGCGTAGAAGAAACAACAGTAAGTGCAGAGCTCAACGAAGCAATCGAAGAAACAGGAGAGGAAATCATCTCCCAGATCGCAGAAACACTGGACCTCTCGGAAGAGGAAATTGTAAATGCGATGCAGATCCTTGGACTTATGGCATCAGATCTTTTAAATCCGGCATCAATGCAGCAGCTGGTAACTGAACTGGCAGGCCAGGGAGAGGCGGTAGATCTGATCACAGATTCTGATATATATACTTCACTGCAGGACCTCATGGAGGGTGCGGAAAGTATGAAGATGGGACTTATGAATGAGTTCGATCTATCAGAAGAGGAACTTGACACAGCTCTTGACGAATTCAAGGGAAGCTTTAAAAACACACTGGAAAAGGCAGCTGAAACAGCTGAGATTCCTGTAGTCTCAGAAGAAGCGGTGGAAGTTTCAAATCAGCAGTTAAAGACAGAAGTAAAGGCACCCGTGTCTGAGGTCTTCGACGACAGGACACCGGTAGAAGAAAAGCCCGTTGAGATAACGGTTTCTTCCTCAAAAGAAGGAGAGACAAAGGGCAACCTTCAAAATGGCGGTGAGTCTCTAAATCTTTTCAATCAGGTCATGAACAATATAGCAGACGCAGCAGCTGAGACTGACGCAGCAGCCCAGGCGAGCTACACTGACAGGGCCCAGATGGAAGACATCATCAGACAGATCACTGACAAGATCACAATTTCAGCAAAAGCAGAAGAGACCTCAATGGAGCTTCAGCTCCATCCCGCAAGTCTCGGCAATGTGAATATACTTCTTACCAGCGGTAAAGACGGAATCGTTGCAAAGTTTACAGCTCAGAACCAGATAGTAAAAGAGGCGGTTGAGAGCCAGATGATGCAGCTCCAGCAGAAATTCGATGAGCAGGGCATCAAGATAACTTCAATTGAAGTAACTATCGCAAGCCACGGATTTGAGCAGAACCTGGATCAGCAGGGCGACAGAAACGGTCAGGAGACAGCTGAGGGCAAGAAGGCAAGAGGTTTAAGAAGAATAAACCTGACGGAGCTTAAGGACGATGAAGAACCCGAAAGCGAAGCCGAGAAAATTGCAGTACAGATGATGGAAGCTAACGGAAACTCAGTTGATTTCAGCGCATAAGCGCTTTGAAGAAAAGAGGCTATCATGGCAGATATTAGTTCAGTAAATGCGATAATCAATAACGGCGAAGTGGTAAATGCCAAGCAGGAGAATAAGAGTACTACACCAACCGGCTATGACAAGGATGCTTTCATGCAGATCCTTGTAGCTCAGATGAAGTACCAGGATCCCTTAGAGCCCACTTCAAACACAGAGTACATATCACAGTACGCTACCTTTTCTCAGGTAGAGCAGCTCTCCAACATGGCCAATGCCATGTCGCTGTCAAGGGCATCCGAGATGGTTGGAAAAACGGTCATCATTTCTCAGACAAATGCAGAGAACGGAATGACCTCCGAGATCCAGGGTGTGGTTGATTTTGTGACCTACAGTGGCAATAAAGCCTATGTAAATGTAGACGGTGTAGCGTACGATGTTGAAAACGTAACCTCAATCCTTGATCCAAATTACACTGATGCACTTGAGACAGTGGACGATTTCCAGAAAGCTATCGATAAGCTTCCCGGACTTGAGGAAATCTCAATTGAGGAACACGCTGACACCATTGATACAATGTTTACTTATTATGATTCCATAATGTCAGACAAAGCGAAGGGCTTCATGAACAAGGATTATGTGACATCACTTCTTCAGTATGCTCACAGGATTGATGATCTCAGAGGAGATCCTCACAGAAGCTTTACGGAAAAGATCTGAGTAACGGTGAAACAATAACGGAGGAAAAGCGCATGATAATGGATGATCGGAAATTCATGTCGATCGGACAGGTCCAGGATCAGTTCTTAAATCCCAAGGCTCCCAAAGTAGGCAAAGAAAATTCTTTGCCTACGGGAGAAAATTCTTTTGCATCTGTTCTAAATAAATTAAATGAGTCGTCCGATATTAATAACAGTGAAGATGCTGTTAGGTTTTCTAAGCATGCTCTCAACAGACTCAACATGAGAAACATTGAACTGACTCAGGATCAGATGGAAAGACTTAACCAGGGCAAGAACGAAGCCGGCGAGAAGGGCATCAAGGATTCACTTATACTGATCGACCAGCTGGCATTCATAGTGAATGTACCCAGCAGCACAGTAGTGACAGCAATGGACCAGACAGAAAACAAGAACAATGTATTTACGAACATAGACGGAGCGGTTATTGCATGATTGGACCGAAGCGGGAGAGAGGTTTTAAAGCCCACCGCCAGGAAATCTTTTGATCCGGACAGACTGCCGGATCAGTCGCAAAAAGCTTCGTCCGAAATCGGAAATGTCCCGAATATATGGTGAATATTTAACGACATTTCTTTTCAAATGATGGAGGACTTTGCCTTATGATGAGATCACTTTACTCTGGTGTTGCAGGACTTAAGACACATCAGACAAAAATGGACGTTCTTGGTAACAACATTGCCAACGTTAACACAACTTCTTTCAAGTCACAGTCGATCACTTTCTCAGACCTTATGTATCAGACCACACAGACAGCATCCGGCGCCACAGCTACAAAGGGCGGTGTAAATGCACGTCAGATCGGTCTTGGTGCTAAGTCAGGCGCCATCGCAACAGCAATCGAATCACAGGGCGCAACCCAGACAACAAACAATCCCTTCGATATCATGATCACAGGAAAATCCTTCTTCGTAGTAAGCGATGGCACACAGCGACTCTACACAAGAGATGGTTCTTTCTACGTTGACGGCGCAGGAAACCTTGCAATGCAGTCAAACGGATACCTGGTTCAGGGCTGGGCAGCACAGGAAGACAGAGAGACCGGTGAGATCAAGATCAACACAAACGGAGAGCTCACAGGACTTCAGATCATGAGCGCATCCAACAGCACATATTCACCTGCATCAACAACAGCAGGTCTCTTTAGCGGAAACATCGATGACAACGATACAAACGTAACTTCTGACGATGGAAAGACCGTTACAATGGAGCTCTATGACAACAAGGGCTACCTCTACACAGGAAAGTTCACACTTAAGGACACAGCAACAGATCATCTGTTTGCACTTACTCTTACAGATATCATCGATTCCAGCGGAAATTCTCTCGGAAGCGACCTCCTCAATGAGATCACCTTCGGCGACGGCGCTGAGTCCATCAACAAGGTCAACGGCGGATATTCATTCGTAGTTGACGACGTTACAGGCACTGTAGATATCAACGCTGACGGCGGCGATGTTAAGTATGAGAGCGTTCCTCTTTCAGGAAAGCTTTCAGATCTCATGAGCACCAGCGGCAAAAAATATAAGGGACTTCTCAATACAGCATACCTGGTAACAATTCCCGATGAAGCAAACTATTCAAGCAATGCAACATATGAGATCGATCCCGATGATGGAACACTTAAGATAACCGATACAAAGGGCGATGTTACAGATGGAGCCTTCGCACCTGCAAGCTACAAATTCCAGCCTGCAACCGGTTATTACTACACAAATTCAGATACACTTGAGGCGTATTCAGTTCCTCAGTCAGCTGAAGGATATGGTTCAGCTTTCAATGAGGATTATCTGAATACAGTATTCCAGAATACACTTAAGAGCGGAGTTACAATTTCCGACCTTATAAGCAATGATTATGGATATACCTTTGACAATGCAACCGAGACAATAACCTTTAAGAAGGCTCTTTCTCTTCAGAAGATCAATAACAAGACTCCGTATGCCACATCACCTCTAAATGACACTACAAAGATGGAGTCTCAGTACTTCTTTAACTCAGACAACAAGTCACTCAAGTCTGTAGTAGAGGAGTGGCTGGCAGCTGATTCTTCAAGATCAATCAATCAGCTCAATTACACCTACACAGGTGCTGAAGGAACTGTAAAGATCTTTGCAAACGAACTGACTGAAGGAACAAGCACAACCAGCAGCACAATTCCCAACACCGGCACATTTAGTGAAGCTCAGTACGATGCTTTCAAAACAGCGGCTGCAGCTGCCGGAATGGATATTGATGCCATTACACTTGCAAATCTTCAGACTCTTTCAACAGATTCAAATACTGATGTTCAGACAGTGGCAGCTGTACTTAAGGATGTGATCAACAATGCAGTTGCAACACTCACACCGTCGACACCCGGATACACAGGTGATACATCAAAGATTACACTGAGGATCGAAAGCATTTCCGGAACAAACGGAGCAATAATCACATATCCTACAACAGAGACCGGTTCTGAGACAGAACTTGGTTCCTTCACACAGGAAGTTGCAGCAACCAGCACACTTAAGGCACCTTACGAGAGAAAGCTTCCTACATACGTTTACAGCAACATCACAGGATCCAATAACTACAACAAGGGCTTCGCACTTTCAAGCCTCAGCGGAAGCTTCACCGGCGGCGGAACAAATCCTTACGAGCAGATTCTTTCAACTGCTTTCGGAACTGACGCAAACGTAATGAACTTCCTTAACAATATCAAGTCAGGCGTTGATTATACAGTTACATTCAGTTCTGCAGACGGCTCTGTAGACATCACACACGTTGAGACTTCTGCAAAGAATAAGGACAGCGCATACGATGTAAGCAACAACGGCGACGGAACAATCAATTACACTTCAATGGAAGCTTACGGCGATGTTCCTCAGAAGGGTAATATAGCAGATCTCTTAGAGGCAGCAAAGGGTGAGAATGCAGGACTTCTTAAGAAAGTTTACGGCATCAGTGATGAAGCTGCAGATGCATACGGAACAGATGGAACTTACGAGATCATAACAGAGGCAGGAGAGAACTTCGGAAAGATCAGACTCATGACCGGCGAGCATTCAATCCAGCTTGAGTTTAACGCAGCAAACGGTGCACTTATAGCAGCAGACGGAAACAAGTCCGGAATGGTTACACTGAACTTCAATCAGGATAAGCCGGGACTTGAAGCCTTCGGATTCCAGGCATCCGCAGCAAATCCCGATGAGGCTGAGAAGGCAGGAAATCTCTACATCGATTTCGCATCAGTAACAAACTACAATACAAATGGCGCTTCAACGATCAAGGCTGTAAAGGGCGACAAGAAGAGCCTGAACACAGGTCGTGCAGTAGGCGAGATGAACGGCGTATCAATCAGCACAGACGGACAGATCTACGCCACATATTCAAACGGCCAGACAAAGCTCCTTGGACAGATCGCATCTGCTGAGTTCGCAAATGCTTCAGGTCTTTCAAAGCAGGGAGATAACCTCTACACATCAACCCTCAACTCCGGCGAAGCTACAATTCAGGATATCACCACAGACGGTGGCTACATGAACACCGGCGTTCTGGAGATGTCAAACGTAGATCTTTCAAGAGAGTTCACTGAGATGATCACAACACAGCGTGGTTTCCAGGCTAACAGCCGTATCATCACAGTATCCGATACACTCCTTGAGGAACTCACCAACCTCAAGAGATAATAACCTGACTGATACGATAAAAAGACAATTTAATCCATCATTTAATCCCCGGAGATTTATCTCCGGGGATTTTCTATTTAATTAATAAAATTTTATGCAATTAATACTGTTTTCTACAGCAAAAAGTGGTAAAATGTTTTCGATACCACAATATCTAGTATTATGCCCTGAGATATGGTGGTATATCACGGATGAGATTGTTGGGGGAGTATAAGGAAGTCGAGATTTTATTTCAAATCAAAAACCCCATAATGAAATTTTGCTCCAATTATGTCTGAAATGTGAACACTTTTAGCGGATTTTGTCCTGAAAAAGTGTTAAAATTAGTGTAGTTAGAAATAAAGTTTCAAATTCTTTTGAAATAATTGTAAAATTTGAAACTTTTGAGCGTGAAAGGTGGCATTTTGTATGAGCAGACTTATTGAACTCACCAAGATGGACACTAGAAAGATATTAATTAATCCGGACATGATCGAGACTGTTGAGGCTAACCCTGACACAGTCTTAGTTCTGTACTCCGGAAGAAAAATTATAGTAAAAGAATCTTTGCAGGAAATTTATGAGATTACCGGTCAGTCCTGAGTATGGACTGCAGCAAGACTATAAAATTATGAAGGGGTAATTATTGTGGATATTGCGTCATTACTTGGTGTAGGTCTTTGTTTCTTGTTCATGATCCTGAGTATTGTGTTCTCGGCGGGAATCACCGGCGTAAAGTACTTCCTGGATGCGCCCTCTGCCATGATCACTTTCGGAGGAGCGTTCATGGCGGTTCTTGCTTCGCGAAGCATGCCGAGTTTCATGAGCGGACTTAAATCCTATACGCTGATCTTCAAGATGCCTTCCAATGACACAAAGACTGTTATCAAGAACATCATTGATCTTTCCAACACTGCCCGTAAGGAAGGCCTTCTTGCTCTCGAGGAGGCTGCCAGCAATATTGAGGATGCTTTTATGAAAAAGGGCGTCATGCTGATCGTCGACGGTACGGAACCTGAGCTTGTTAAGAGCATTCTTGAAGCTGAGATTGATGCCATGTCCGAAAGACATAAAGAGAATTATTCCTTTTTCGGAGATGTTGCAGGTATGGGTCCTTCCTGGGGTATGATCGGAACGCTTCTTGGACTGGTTCTGATGCTTCAGAACATGTCAGACCCATCGTCCATCGGACCGTCTATGGCGGTTGCCCTCATTACTACTTTCTATGGTTCCGTTCTTGCGAACTGGTTCTGTTATCCGGCAGAGAACAAGCTTAAGGCCAGAGATAACGCAGAATACATGGTAAAGAGCATTATCATCGAGGGACTTCTTTCCATTCAGGCAGGAGAGAACCCTCGTGTTACGGAAGAGAAACTTAAGTCCTTCCTGTCACCCGGTGACAGATCTGCTTATGAAGCTGAGAACGGCTCAGGCGATGGAGGAGAATAATGGCTAAGAAACCTGAAGAGGTAAAACCCGGCCTGCCCGCGTGGCAAGGTACGTTCGGTGACCTTATGAATCTGCTTCTGTGCTTCTTCGTTTTGCTTTTCTCCATGGCCACAATGGACGCAGCCAAGTTTGAAGAAGTTGCCGCATCCTTCAGTACAGCATTCGGTATCTTCAACGGAGGTGAGATGGCCATTGGCCAGGGAGCGCTGATAGGCGACGGTGTATCACAGCTGACTGAACTGTCCAGCTACGTAACTTCAATGGGACTTGCCCAGAGCGGAGAAGACTCTGAGGAGAACGAAAAGGCTGTCGGAGAAATGGAACAGGAAGAACTGCTGGAAGCTGCAGAAGAGGAACAGCTTGAGGCCTCGGCAGAACTTGCCGAAAAGATCGAGAAGGCCCTGCAGGAGGGCGAGATCGACAATATGGTCTCACTTAATTACACAAGTCAGTTTGTTCAGCTGACTATCCAGGGTTCGATCCTTTTTGACTCAGGTAAGGTTGAAGTCAAGGATGATGCGCTGCCGGTTCTTGAGAAAGTAGGACAGATACTTGAGTCCTATGCCGGAGGAACCATTGAGATAGAAGGACACACTGACAATGTTCCCATGTCCGGCGGCGGAAAGTTTGCGAATAACGATGAGCTGAGTTCCGGAAGAGCGCTGACAATATTCTATTATCTGACTGAGAACACTACACTGGATCCTGAGAATATTGTCCACACAGGAAGAGGACAATACGCACCTATTGCAGACAACTCTACTGACGAGGGCAGAGCGCGCAACAGAAGAGTAGAGATCAAGATTTATAATCCACTTAGTGCATCATACTAATAAATAGGAGACTACTTAAATGAAAAAGAATCTGTTATCAATAATCATTCTGGCACTTCTGATAGTAAACCTTGGAATGACCGGCTTTATGCTCCTTTCTGTAATGACCACGAATTCACAGACTGCGGCACTTATATCGGATATAGCTACAGCTCTGGAACTTGAAGCTAACGGTGGTTCGACAGGAGGCTTCTCCGGATCGGCTACAGGAAATGTGGCAGTAACCGACGTTGCAACTTTCGGATTTACAGGAGATGAGAAGCTGACGATCAACCTCAAGGCAGGTGAAGACGGAAAGAGCCACTACATGGTTGTTGAGGTAGTATTCTCCATGAACAAGGCAAGTGCTGATTATGCCACACTTGGTACGGAAGAGCAGCTTGCCAGCATGAAAGAACTTGTAAAGAGTAAGGTTACCAATACTCTTGCATCATATTCATTAGAGGAACTTCAGAGTGGAAGCGATGAGACCGCCAGGGAGACCATCCTCGAGGAAGTACAGGAACTCTTTGGTTCCAACTTTATTTACGACGTAAGTTTTTCAAGCGTTCTTTACAACTGATTACTTAGAGGAGATTTACTTTGAGCGAAGTACTATCACAAAGCGAAATAGATAGTCTGCTGTCGGCCCTTTCAACAGGTGAGCTCGATGTGGATCAGATGCAGGCCTCGGACGAGAAGAAGGTCAAGGATTACGACTTCAAACGTCCTGCCAAGTTCTCAAAGGAACATCTTCGTACCCTTGAGATGATCTATGAACATTACGGAAGGCTTTTGTCCACCACATTGCCCCTCTACCTGCGCAAGAACGTTTCGGTTTCTGTTGCCAACTCTGAGACGGTTACCTATTCGGAATTTGCCAATGCGCTGTCAAACCCCGTAATCCTGGGTGTTATCAGCTTTTTGCCACTGCAGGGAACCATTATATTGGAGCTTCAGGCCAACATCGGCTTCTCCTTCATCGACAGGATGCTCGGAGGAGAAGGAACGGGACTTGATAAACCAAGGCCCTTTACAGATATTGAGATGCCGCTTATTGAGAAGCTTGTGACCATATGCATGCAGCTGATGGTTGAGCCATGGCAGAACGTTGTGGCCATCAATCCCATCATGGAGAGGATTGAGACAAATCCACAGTTCGCGCAGGTTATATCACCGACAGATATGATCGCAATTGTTACGCTTAACATCAAGATTGGTGAGACTGAAGGACTTATGAATGTCTGTCTCCCATATTTCACCTTAGAGAGCGTAATGGACAAGCTGAATACCAAGTTCTGGTTCTCCACGATGCAAAAGAGTGCTGAGGAGGACTTCAAGGAGCATCTTGAAACCATGGTCAGGCATGTAGATGTTCCGGTAAAAGCAGTTCTTGGCAGATGCAATGTTTCAGTAAACGATTTTGTACACTTACAGGCCGGAGACATAATAAGGCTTGATAACAGAGTAAACACGGATATGCAGGTATACGTAGGAAACATATTTAAGTTCACTGCATTGCCCGGTACAGCAAAGGATAAATACGCCGTACGCATTACGTCGGTAGTAAGAGAGGAGGAAGAGTAGGAGCATGGATGGAATGTTATCTCAGGACGAAATTAATGCTTTACTTGCCGGTATGGATACATCCGGTGGGGGCGAT
>JAEEGL017019507.1_pt1 | contig 21450 bp, 13 predicted proteins | sample 9134231 | NCBI WGS metagenome assembly JAEEGL01 (sample SAMN16246548, study PRJNA631951) | gut metagenome | biome: gut microbiome; feature: rumen; material: fiber-attached | host: Bos | place: Iran: Karaj | collected 2018-10
GCAGCAGCACAAGGTGACCCAGGCCGACACCTACGGCGGGCACGGCGAACAGATTGCAGTAGTTTCCAGCAAGGCCCTCATCGACGGCAAGCCTCTCAGCGAACTTCCCCTCAGCGCAGAGCGTTGGGCTGAGATCAAGCACATGACCACTCAAGGCGGTAGCAACATCATCAAGTTGCGTGGCCGCAGCTCCTTCCAGAGCCCCGCTTATCAGGCTGTGAAGATGATCGAGGGTGCTATGGGTGGCGAGCCCTTCACCTGGCCCGCTGGTTGCTACGTGAATGCCTTCGGCTTCAAGAATGTGATGATGGCTATGCCCAGCGTCATCGACAAGAACGGTGTCCACTTCACCGCTCCCGAGGGAACGGCTGAGGAAATGGCAGCCCTGCAGGCATCCTATGAGCACCTGCAGAAGATGCGCGATGAAATCATCGGTCTTGGCATCATTCCTGCCGTAGCTGACTGGGGTAAGGACAATCCCAACCTCTAATTGATTCATTCAATAAAACAAGGGGCTGTGTCAAACGCGACACAGCCCCTTGTTGTATTCTACAACGAATTACACGAATTATACGAATTATAGAAATGTTTGTCTTCTTCTATACACCTAAGTAATTCGTTAAATTCGTCAAATTCGTTGTGTTAGGATGTTACTTGTACTTTGATATAGCCCTTGTCGCTTTTTATTTGATAAGCTCTTGGATGGCGCGGACGATGTCCTGAATGTTCTCGGTGGGCTCGAAGCGGCGTAGGACGCGACCTTTGCGATCAACGAGGAATTTGGTGAAGTTCCATTTGATGTCGGCATTCTGGTCGTAGGCGGGATCCTGCTTGCGCAGCATCTGATCCATGTATTTGCCTGTCTTGTCCTGCAGGTCGAAGCCGTGGAAGGGCTGTGCAGCTTTCAGGAAGGTGAAGAGGTCGGACGCCTTGGGGCCATTGACCTCTACCTTGTCCATCTGCGGGAAGGAGATTTTGAAGTTGAGTGTGCAAAAATCGTGGATTTCATCGATGGTTCCGGGGGCCTGTTCGCCGAATTGGTTGCAGGGAAAATCCAGGATGACAAGTCCCTTGGCGGCAAAACGTTCGTAGAGCGCCTGCAGCTCGTTGTACTGGGGCGTGAAGCCGCAGCGGGTGGCGGTGTTGACGATGAGCATCACCTTACCCTTGTACTGCTTCAGGGATTGCTCAACGCCTGCGGCATCGCGGACGCTGATGTCATAAATGCCTTTCTTGGCCGAGGCGGAGAAAGGGGAAGTGAAGAACAGGGCTGTCAGGAGAAGCGTAAATAACTGTTTCATAGTTGTGTTGTGATTTATAAGTATTGCATGAGAACATTCCAGACGCACATGATGTGGCAGACACTGCCGGCGAGGACGAAGAAATGGAACACGGAGTGCATGAAAGCACGGTTCGGGGAGAGGGCATAGACGATGGCACCGGTGATATACATCACTCCCTCGGCGATGAGCCAGCCTACGGCGATAAGCTCCACGCAGTCGAGGAGCGGCTTGAAGGCCACGAGGACGGAGAGGCCCATGAGGATGTAGCAGACGGTTTCGAGATAGCTGTGCTCCTTCAGGCGGATGAAGCTGACGACGGTGCCGGCGATGGCTGCCAGCCACACGAAGCAGAACAAACCCCATCCCCAGAAACCTGTATCGCGCATAGCGATGAGGGTGATGGGGGAGTAGCTGCCGGCGATGTGCCAGTAGATAGCGGCGTGGTCAAAGCGGCGCCACACCTCGCGTGAAGGCCATGACTGCGGGATGGCGTGATAAACGGTGGAGGTGACGTAGCTGGCCAGCATCCCTGCCAGATAGAGGGTGACGGCTGTGCCCGCCCACTGGTCGTCGGCACGGAAGCACCAGACAATGAACACAATGCCGATGACCACGCCCATGAGAATGCCTGCTGCGTGGCTCCATGAGTTCACGATTTCCTCGTTGTGTGTGTAGTGAATCATCGGTAATGTCTTCTTTTCTGTCCTTTTCTGCCTGCAAAACTACAACTTTTTTATAAAAGTTGCTTAGCTGATTGACTTTTTTTCTAACTTTGCGCCGAAAAATCATCTTTTTTAGGAATACAATGTACTCAAATCGTCTCTTTTTGCTATTGCTCGCTTGTGTGACGAGTGTTTTTACAGTGTTAGCAGAACCTATTACGCAGGAACAGGCCCGCCAGAAGGCTGAACGCTATCTCAACAGTCGTGTCGGTAGCCGCAAGTTGTCTGCCGTGGTGAACAAGAAGAAACTGGCGCCCAAACGTGCCACGGCCACTCAGCAGGAAATAACCTACTATGCCTTTAACCGAGGCGACAACGAGGGCTTTGTCCTCGTGGCTGCTGATGACCGAGTTGATGGTGTGCTCGGATACACAGACGAGGGTGAGTTTGACTATAATGAAATCCCAGATAATATGCGTAGCTGGCTGGAAGCTCAGGAGCGACAGGTGCAGTACTTGCTCGCGAATCCGGGCATCGCTACGGCCGATGTGCCCACACACCCAGCTATCGCCGAGATGTTGACCACACGATGGAACCAGACCTCTCCATACAATGACCTGACGCCACGCAAGAGCAACGGTGCCGCTACGGCTACAGGATGTGTGGCCACTGCTATGGCACAGGTGCTTTACTTCCAGCGCGCTAAGTCGGTGGATGAGTTGCAGGCTACCATTCCTGGCTACACCACATGGACGCAGAAACTGCAGGTTGAGAGCATTCCCGAAGGTTCGCCGATAGACTGGAAGAATATGCTCGATACCTACGGCGGTTCAGCCACGGGCGTTCAGAAAACCGCCGTAGCCCAGTTGATGAAATATTGTGGTGCTGCGGTGCATATGGACTACGATGACTCTTCCGGCGCACAACCAAATGAGGTGCCTGGGGCCTTCAATACCTACTTTGGATATAGCAATGCCCGAATTGTATGGCAATATGATTATGATGCAATAGGTTGGGATGCACTGCTCTATAACGAACTGGCGAATGGTCGTGTGGCATACCTTGGTGGCTATAATTCGAAGGTTGGACATGCTTTTGTCTGCGACGGCTACGACGGTGCCGGCTGCTACCATATTAACTGGGGTTGGGGTGGTGCTTCCAATGGACACTTTAAACTTACTGCGCTAACGCCAGGTCAACAGGGAGTTGGCGGCAGTGAGGATGGCAGTGGATTTACTGATAACCAAAATGCTGTTATTGGCTGCGAGCCTACTGACTACAGCTCGAAGGAGCTGGCCATCAGTAATACCATTGCAAAAAGAATTTGCTTAGAGAGATGGGATGCAGATGGTGACAATAAATTCACTTATGGTGAGGCCGCTGCGGTGTCGGATTTGGGCGATGCTTTCACTGGAAAGCGTATCACCACATTTGAGGAATTGTATAATTTCACGGGGGTGACAACGATCGCCGACGATGCTTTCAGCGGATGCACATCCCTGAATACCATTAAGTTCCCGAAGAAGCTGAAGAAGATAGGCGAGCGTGCCTTTAAAGGATGCCGGTCACTGAAGACCGTCACCTTGCCTGATCAGCTGATATCCATTGGCGATTCGGCGTTTTACGGGTGCAGAGTGCTTCCGAACCAAACGATTCCTACTTCTGTTACACAGATTGGAGTAAGTGCTTTTCAGGAATGCTTGGCCTTCACGACAGTGGATCTGCCCTATGCTGTGACGGATTTGGGAGATGAGGCTTTTGCGGGCTGCACGAAGTTGACATCTGTGACTGTCAGGAATCCTCGTCCCCAGGCGATGACAGTAGGAACCTCCTTGTTTAAGGATGTTGATTTGTCGGCTGCCACACTGTATGTCATTCAGGGAACCCTTGACTATTATAGGGACAGCGAGCAATGGCAGGGATTCGGAAAGATGACGGAGTTGCATCACTTATCCAGAGGCAATTTCGTTGCCATGGAGACCAACAAGGACTACTATCTCTATCATATTGGTACGGGACGATTCCTGACGAAGGGCGAGGCTTATGGCACACAGGCTGTTGTGGGTGATGAACCGATGCGCTTCCAGGTCCGTCGTAATACCAATATGGCTGAAGGGGTGTATTACCTCTATACAAATGACAATGATGATACGAGCCGCCACTGGTTGTTCCGCACTTCTACCGACAATCGCGTCGGCTCTGGAATTAAAGCCTGCTTCGTAGATGGCACGAGCCTTACCACTTCTGCCTATTGGACGATAGAGTCCATCGGTGACAATCTTTATACCATTCAGGTTCCGTCGAGTCAAACGGAGTATGTTGTGGGACAGTATCTCGGTGTCCAATTGGACCATGCTAATAATTTCAAGTCTCCGACCTATGCTCTCTTCAGTGATGTGCCTTATGTGTTGTCTCCGATGAATTGTCAATGGGCTTTCGTTCCCTACGATGCTGATGAACAGGAACGTTTTGAAGCAGCGGAGGTTCTGGGTAAATTGTTGACAACAGCTACCAAGAAACGCCTCAGTGTTGTTCGGGAACAAGCAGTCTATGACAATATGCAAAGCTCTGTGGCAGAGATTGAGGAGGCGGAATATACTCTTCGCCAGAAACTCGGCTACATCAATTTCGCAGACAAAGCCATGCGTACAATTGCCATTAATCTCTGGGATCAGGATAATGACGGAGAACTCACTGCCAGTGAGCTGGCACGTGTTACAGACGTGGGCGTAACCTTCCAAAATAACACTTCGGTTAAGGACTTGGAGGATTTGCAGTATTTTACAGGACTGACGACCATCGCGGCCAACTCCTTCCAGGGTTGCACGCAGGTTACGAAGTTGATCTTACCTTCCTCACTCGAAGTGATAGACAACTACGGTTTCCAGAAGTGCTCTAAGCTTGAGAGTGTCGTATTGCCCGTTGGTGTGAAGCGTTTGGGAACACAAGCCTTTGCAAGCTGTAACAAGCTGAAGAGCGTCACCGTAGCGGCAGCGAATCCCGCTGACATCAAGCTTGGGACTAACGTCTTCACAGCTTCTTACGTGTCCGATGCCACACTCTATGTGCCCTTCGGCTCCAAGGATTTGTACGCGGAGGCTGCACAATGGAAGAACTTCGGTAACATTGTCGAAACACGCACACACGTAAAACCAGCCTTCTCGCAAGTGGAGCCCAACGTGCCGGGATATATCTATCATCTGCAGACTGGTCGCTATCTCACTGGCGGCGAGGCTTATGGTACACAAGCTGTCGTGGGCACGAATGCACTACTCTACCAGTTCAAGACCGTGTCGGGAAAAACAGATGTCTATAGTCTGGCAGCGGATGGCAAATATTTATTCAGAACGACCACTGACTCTAAAGTAGGAACGGGCGTGAAAGCTTGTTTCGTGGATGGATCAAGTCAGACGACTTCTTCTTATTGGCAGTGGGCTCCTGTTGCGGGTGCTGCAGAGAATGTATTCACGCTGCAGGTTCCTGCCACCGACGCAACCTATGTCGAGGGTAATTATTTGGGTGTGCAAACGGACCATTACTCCGAATACGCAGCCACCACTTATGGTACATATTGGGACATTAGTTCTGTCACGGATAGTCAGTGGGCTTTCATCAGTGCTGCCAGTATTGAGGCTGTAAATGCTTTCAATGCATTGGGCGATGAACTGAAGCTTTTGCTGACCAGAGCTGAGGCCAAGGAACTCGATGTGGTTGAGGAGCGCGCGGTCTATGATAAAGCCGAAGCTACAGACACAGAACTGGAAGGTGCTCTCAGTTCCGTGAAACAGAAACTGGGCTACATTATCTTTGCAGACAGTCGTGCCGAGAGTGTCTGCCTCAACGAATGGGATACCGACCACGACGGCTATTTCAGCCTTGAGGAAGCAGCAGCTGTTACGGATCTCGGCAGTACGTTCCACAGTGTTTCTGGTATGAAGGGTGTTGATGAATTGCGCTATTTCACGACTCTCACCGAATTGCCTGCTGAGACATTCTTGAGTAGTTCAGCGCTTGTTTCGGCTTATGTGCCGGCAGGGGTGACGGTCATTGGGGCGAATGCCTTCAAGAATTGTTCTGCACTCAAGTATCTCGCCCTCCTGTCGGAGGCTGGCGTTGTGGATGCTTCAACCGTCTCGCTGCCCAAGAACTTGACCGTGTTTGTCCCCGCAGCCCTCATGGAGGCCTATCAGAATGATCCCGTCTGGGGACAGACGACGGTGCTCGAATTCACGGATGCTCCCACCATCACAGCAGGCGACGCTGCACGCCTCTATGGTGCTTCCAATCCTTCGTTTACCTACACTGTGACGGGGGCTCCTATCAATGGCGTTCCTGCTCTTGCGAGTGAAGCTACAACGGCAAGCTCTGTTGGCGACTATCAAATCATACCCGGTAAGGGAACCATTACCACCTTAGGGCTCCAGTTGATCCCTGGCACCCTTTCCATCAGCAAGGCAACCTTGAAGATTACCGCTCGCAATGCCACACGTGAGATGGGACAGGAGAATCCGGAGTTCCAGGTTCGTTACAATGGCTGGAAGAATAATGACAAGGAGAGTTGCCTGCTGGCACTGCCCGTGGTATCATGCGAGGCAGATATTGACAGCCCTGCCGGTGAGTATGAGATTACGGTCTCGGGTGCTGAAGCTGAGAACTACGAGTTCAATTATGTGAGCGGAACCCTCACCATCACGGTGCCTGTAGGCATAGAATCCATCGCCAGCGATGAGGTTGCCGGAAACCAGACTGTCTATGATCTCATGGGCCGTCGCGTGAGCAACCTGCAGCGCGGCCTCTATATCATTGATGGTAAGAAGGTGCTTATCAAGAAATAAGAATAAATAGAAAAGAGAGAAATATCGTAAAAGTGAAATCTTAAAAACAAAAGGAGACATGAAGAAAATACTGACAATCTGCTGCGCGGCGTTCATGAGCTTGAACGTCAGCGCTCAAGATTTCTTTGGAACAGACGCACAAGCTGGAGACTGGGGAGTAGGTATGAATATTGTGATGGGCACAGGTCGCCTCACCAATTTCGGTCTGAACCCGAAACTGCAATACTATTGCACATCGGCGCTACGTGTGGAAACCTCCTTCTCCTATTTCGTGGAGAAGCACGACATCATCGACTGGGATCTGAACCTAAACTTCCATTATGTGATTCCCATGAAGTATGGATTCAGTGTCTATCCTGTCATCGGTGCTACCTTCCTGCATCGTAATATCTCCTTTACGAACTACCGTAGCAACGGAACCCCTTTTGAGGATTCCGATAACTATGGTCGATTTGGCCTGAATGCAGGTGTAGGTTTCCAATATGACATTTCTCCAGAAGTCTATGTCGATTACGAGATCAAATATCAGTACGTTGGTGACTTCGACCGCTGCAATATGCACATAGGAATCTGTTATCGCTTCTGAAGTTCTATCACCTCGAGATCACGGAACTCAGCATTCTCAACGGTAAAACGTACTAAAGTCCGCACTTGATGCCAGCCTTGTAACCCTGCGGCACCAGGATTGATGTGCAGTAGATTGAGTTGCTTGTCGAATAGAACCTTGAGGATATGGCTGTGACCGCAAACAAAAAGTTTTGGTGGGCGCGTGAAAAGTTGATGGCGGATACTCCAATCATAGTTCCCAGGATAGCCGCCGATGTGGGTCATAAGTACATCGGCACCCTCGCAGTTCCAGCGTAGTTTTTGAGGGAACATACGGCGTAGATCGCCTCCATCACAATTACCTACCACAGCACGAAGTGGTCGGATAGCGGCAAGGCGGTCGGCAATCTCCGCTGAACCGATATCTCCAGCATGCCAGATTTCGTCGCACTCTGCGAAATAAGTTTGGTATTTATCATCCCAAAAGGCGTGCGTATCGCTTAAAAGACCGATCCTTTTCATGGTTTAGTCTTCTTTATCCTCGTGTTGATAGAGGGAGATGAGAGGAATGTATGGTGCCACACGATTGATTGCAAAATAATGGATGCGGTGAGGTAGGCGGAGGAAGTGGGAGAGCAGTGACGGTTTAATAGCACTTTTGCTTGTTTCAGTGCTTTCCTCTTGTACTCTGAACTTACGGATTTGAAGCCATAGTAGCACGGCGGCATTGAGTGAGGCTAAGCCGTCGCTGACGGGAAGTGAAAGCCAAATGCCATCGAGTTTTGGTAGCCCAAGGATGGGCATCAGATTCGGGAGTAACAACAGGGCTGGCACTAGAAATAGGAGTTGACGTGTCAGGGACAAATAAATGCTTTTTCCTGCCTGTCCGATACTCTGGAAGAAGTTACCCGTGACCATCTGGAAACCGATCACGGGGAACAGGGCTACGTCGATGCGCATTCCGTGAGCGGCCATTTGGATGAGTTCTTCGTCGGTTGTGAACGCTTGCACAATCTGTTCCGCAAAGAGCTCGCAGACGATGAAACCGACAGTCATGACAACGGTGGCATAGCCTATCGTCTTGAACAGAACCTCACGGACGCGGTTGTTGAGGCGGGCTCCATAGTTATAGCCTGCAATGGGTTGCATACCCTGATTGAACCCCATGACAATCATTGCAAAGAAGAAGAGAATACGATTGTCTATGCCGTATGCGCCCACGGCCAAGTCGCCGCCATAAGCGACCATGCCTCTGTTGATGAGCAGGATGACCAAACAGGAACAAGCGTTCATCAGGAATGGCGACAAACCAATGCTGAGGATACCTCCTACAATGCGTGGACGCAAAGCCCATGTGTCGCGACGTATGAATACAACCTCCGTGGGACGCGAGAAAATCCAAAGCTGCCAGCACAACGAGACGCATTGTGAAATGATAGTGGCAATGGCGGCACCTTTGATGCCTAAGTCCAGACCATAAATAAATAAAGGGTCAAGGGCGATGTTCAAGAGTACCGTGAGGATGGTCGCATACATGGCCGTACGCGGATGACCGGCCGAGCGTAGTACCGCGTTCAACCCAAAATACAAATGCGTGAACACATTGCCGTAGAGTATCCATTCCATGTATTCCCGTGCATAAGGAAGCGTCTGCTCCGAAGCACCGAAGAAGCGTAGGATGGGATCCAAGAACGTAAGAATAACGGCCATGAACAATACGCCCATGAGGATGTTCAGGGTCATACTGTTGCCAAAGAAGTGCTGGGCCTCCTCGCGGTTCTTCTGACCTAGACGCACGCTGATCATGGTAGCGGTGCCCACGCCGACCATAGCACCAAAGGCTGCCGACAGATTCATCAGCGGGAATGTAATAGCGAGGCCGGCAATGGCCATAGCGCCTACACCCTGACCGATGAACACGCTATCTACCATATTATATAAGGAGGAGGCCGTCATAGCTATGATGGCGGGCACGGCATACTGCATGAGTAGTGCTCCAATGGGTTTTGTTCCCAATTCTTTGGTTCTATCGGTCATTATCTTTACGTTTTAAAACTCAAGCATCAGTTGTGTTTCGGGTAGCAGACGGAAGGTCATACGGTGGTGTGGGGTAGGCCCATAAAGACGGATAGCCTCGCGATGCGCTTTGGAAGGGTATCCCATGTTTTTATCCCAACCATAGGCCGGGTACTCCTTGGCAAGGGCTTTCATTCGATCGTCGCGGTAGGTCTTTGCCAGAATGGAAGCTGCTGCGATGCTCATGTAAGTGGCATCTCCCTTGACCACAGTGTCAGCGGGGATGGGGTAGGGATACCAGCGGTTACCGTCTATAATCAAATGCTCGGGGCGTACGCTGAGTTTCTCCACGGCTCGTTGCATGGCTAGAATGGAGCAACGGAGGATGTTTTGTTTATCGATTTCTGCTGCCGAACATTCTGCTACAGCCCAGGCTACTGCTTCACGCTCAATGACGGTACGGAGCTGATATCGTTGTCGCTCGGTCAGTTGTTTGGAGTCGTTGAGTAAATCGTTGCTGAAATCTTTTGGCAGGATAACGGCTGCCGCAAAGACAGGGCCCGCCAAACATCCGCGACCGGCTTCGTCGCATCCGGCCTCGATGACTCCTGATGTATGATAAGCTTTCAGCAGAATGTTATTTCTTTTGACGTTTCTTCTTATCCTCATCCTTGGATGTTCCATAGCCGCAGCCATAGTGTCCATAGCCATAGTGCCCGTAGCCATAGCCGTAGCCATAGCGTTTCTCTTCGAACTTGGAGTCGTTGATGACAATACAAAGATGATTAAACTTCTTCTCTTGGTATAGACGTTCCAGTTCGGGTAGATAGCGACGGTCAATCACGCCCTCACGGATAATATAAAGGGTGATGTCTGCCACACGGTTGACAATACCGGCATCGGCTACGACCTGCGCAGGAACATTATCGATAACGATGTAATCATACGACCCTTTCAGTTCTTCGATGAGTTGTTCCAGACGTTCGCTCATGAGTAACTCCGAAGGATTGGGAGGGGTTATCCCAGCTGGCATCATGTCAACGTTGTATTCAGGCCACTCATTAACGATCACGCTTTGCCAGTCATTCGTGCTACCACTGAGATAGGAGGTAAGACCCTCACGTCTGCTGCTGCGAGATAGTCGGCTTTGGGTACGTTTGCGTATATCTGCATCAATTAAGAGAACTTTCTTACCAGTCATACCAAGCGTGACAGCGAAGTTGCGGGATACAAAAGTTTTTCCCTCACCTGGAGTCGTAGAGGTGAACATGATCACGCGAGCATCCTTCTGAATGAAATTCATGCTGAAACGGAGCATTCGGAAAGCTTCATTCAGAGAGTCTGTCTTTTGTTCACCGACGAGGATCTTGGAGTCATCAATGCTCTCTTTGCGATGGGGAATCTCGCCCAGCACAGGGATGGTGGTGTATGTCTCCACATCCTTGCGACCGCGCACACTCATGTTCAAGAGATTACGAATGTGGAAGAATGCAAAAGGCAGCAGAATGCCTAATAGCAGTGCAACGAGTAATATGACCTTCTTGCGAGGAGATATGGGCACATTAGAGCCAAAAGGTTCTTCAATGATACGAATATTGGCCTCGGTAATAGCCAACTGAAGGGCCGTTTCTTCGCGCTTGTTAAGCAGATAGGTGTAGAGCGTTTCCTTAATGCTCTGTTGTCGTGCTATGTCAAGGCCTTCTTTCTCTTTAGCTGGAACGTTAGTGATATTGCTGCTGAGTTTCTGCTCCTCTTGTTTCGCGCGGTTCAACTGTACGTTGAGAGAACTGAGGTGGGCTGTCGTAGAGGCGATGATAGTAGCTCTCATTTGAGTCAGTTGCTGGCGTAGCTGCACAATATACGGGTTGTCATCGCTGGCACTCTCACGCAACTTGTTGAGCTGCAACATTAACTCGTTATACTTCGTAATCTGACTTTGGATAACATTGTCTGTAAGGCCGCTCAACGTAGGGATAAGGTTGTTTCCATCGGGAGCATTTTTGAGTTCATCAAGCAAGAAACGGACAACGCTGACTTGTGATTCAAGCTGGATGCTACGCTGACGTGCTTGTCCACTTTCTTGCAGATACTGTCTGGCATTCTCCTCTATATTTACCAGTTGATTGCGCTGCTTAAACTGTGCGAGTTTACCTTCCACTGTACTCAGTTCCCGACTGATGTATTCAATACGTTTATCAATGAACGCAGCCGTGCTTTGTGCAATGCGGTTTTTATCATCAATAATACCCTGGCGATAAGCATTGAGTACGGCATTCAGAATGTCAGTTGCACGCTGGATGTTGTTGTCCGTATAGGTGATGCCCACGAGTGTGCTCTCCTTGTCCAATTCGCCAGCGGCTAATTGACTGCCGTAAAGGTTGGCAGCACCATCAATTGTAGAGCGTAAAACAGTTAACTCTTCCTGGTCGTATTCTTGGATGTATTTGTCATTTGGGACAAGTTTCATTTTGCCAAATGGCATGACCACTTCCTGGTTGAATTTGACAGTAACCAACGTGTCATACTCCACCTTACCATACACGAGGTCTGAGATATGCGCCTGCGTGCCATCGATTTTAACTGTAAAGCTATAGGAAAGGCTGGTTTCCAAAGAATCGAACTCAGCCGTAAAGGGCTTTGATCTATAGAGCGAGTGAGTGCGTAAATGTGATTTGTAGAGATATTGTACATCCAAATGTAAGAGTCTTACAACATCTTTCATCAATTGATGGCTTTGCAGGACATAGACTTCATTCTTTACGTTTGTCCCCATCATGACGCCGTTTAGCTGCATGAGTGCATCGGTTCCTCTCGTGGAGCGTGTGCTACCATTCCCGCTATTGTCATCTTTGACCAATAGCACGGCGGAGCGTTGGTATATATTGGGTTGAGTAGCTAAATAAAGTTGGCTCAGGGCTAAGCATACCAACACAGATAGGATGAACCACTTCCAATTAAAAATAAAAATGTCAAGAATATCGCGTAACGAAATCATTTCTTCTACTTGCGATTTCTGACTCTTTTGAGTGACTGTTTTCATAAAAGGATGATAATTTGCGTGCAAAAGTACACAAAAAAGCATGAATATTTACACAAAATCAAGAAAATAATTGCTCACCTTTGTGAAAATATCTATCTTGCGCCCTGAAATCAAGTACAATCACCATGAAACCTTTTATTTTTGCGGCTTTTGCTGTGTGGTCAATGATTGTGTGTGCGCAGCCATTGACGGGACAGCGCGGCAACGCCTCATACTATGCAGACCGATTCCATGGGCGAAAAATGGCCAATGGAAAGATATACCATCGCGACAGCATGACATGTGCTCATTTGCGCTATCCTTTAGGCACATGGTTGCATGTGCGTAATCTGACCAATAATAAAGAAGTGGTTGTGCAGGTGACAGATCGTGGCCCTTATTCCCGTAAGTTTGTGATCGACCTGTCCCGTGCAGCGGCTCGTGAGTTGGGGATTATTCAATATGGCTATCGCCCTGTAGAGATTACCCCGTTTGTTCCTGCCCGAATTCCTTATCTCTATCAGCGTACAACGGAGAAACCGGAATTAAACTGGGGCTTTAGTGATGATGAAGATGCTCTGCAGCCATTTTGGGAGGACTCACTCAGTGCTACGTTGCATCAGGATACGACGCTTTTTCATCGTGCCCAACAAGTTCATCAGCAGCTAAGAAAGTAGCTTGCTTTTCATTTTTTGTGCGATTTCATCGGGCTTTATGGCTGTGAGACAGCGGTAATCACCGAACTGACATTCTTTATTGCCATACATGGAGCATGGGCGGCAAGGAAGGTCTGTGCGTTGGATGGCGTCGTCCATCTTCTGGCCATAGCCGAAGAAACCTCCATAGGGATGTGTGGCTCCCCAAATACTCACTACGGGGACTGCAGCTAAAGATGCTAAATGCATATTGCCTGAATCCATGGCAAGCATGACACGACAATGCGAGATGAGGGCGAGTTCTTCGCCGATATCGTTGAGCTGTCCAACCATACTTTCCACATGAGGGTACTTTGCAGCCCATTCTTCCAAAGTCGTGCGTTCATGAGAACCTGCACCGAAGAGGAAGATTCGGATATCTGGTTCCGCAGAGAGTTTGCTGACCACTTCCTCCATCAAGGGAAGTGGGTAGATTTTTCCACGATGGGCTGCAAAAGGTGCAATTCCTATCCAATGGCGTTCGGGGCGTTTATTGAGATCAAAGTGGGGGAGGTGTGTAGATAAATCAGCTCCGCCTACAGGAAAGAGACTCTTGAAATCAGTCTTAAGCTCCTTAAAGCCTAAGCGATGGAAGACATCTGCATATTTTTCAAAGCTGCTTTTCTGTAAAAGCTTCTCATCAGCATTGAGAAATGCCTTGCGTGCTCGCCGGTCTTTCTTGATGTGGGCAACTTTGAGTCCGGCAACATTAAAACGCAGGCGCAACCATTTTGTACGGAGCACATCGTGTAGGTCGGCAATATGCGTGGGCTGCAGAGCCAATAACCTGCGTCCCAATTTGTTCAACCCGCTGTAGCCGGCATATCGTTCCTTCAGATCTACATCCAGGAAATAGACATTCTTGGGCAGCAAACTAAAGATGGGCTTTGCCCATGGCCGACTGGCTACGGTAATGCGTACATCTGGGTATTGGCGGGCAAAACTGTCGATGACGGGCACCGTCATCAACACATCGCCCATTGCTGAAAACCGGAGAACAATTACGTGGTCCATTTTTTGCTCATCACTTCCCTCCGTACAACACGGGATTCGTATCGGGGTCGTTGTACATCTTCATTTGTTTATATACCTTCATCCACTTCCGGCCTGCTTCTATATCAGCTAAGAGTTGATCAATAGCAGTTGATAGATCCACTTGCTGTTCCAATAGAACATCCAGCTTTTTCTGACAAGCGGCGCGATGCTCAGCAGTGGCATCTGTTCGTTCTACCTGTTCGCGCATGTGATAGATTTTCAGCGCAAGAATACTCAGCCGATCTACGGCCCATGCAGGACTTTCTGTGTTGATGGTCGCGTTAGGAAGAACTGGCGTCTCGTGGTATTTGGTGTAGAAGTAGCTGTCGATGGTTTCTACTAAATCCGTACGGTCTTGATTACTTTTGTCGATGCGACGCTTGAGGGTCAGGGCCTCAATAGGATCGATATTCGGGTCACGTATAATGTCCTCGAAATGCCACTGCACGGTGTCTATCCAGCATTTGCGATAGAGGTCTGCTTCAATAGTACCTTCGCGGTAGGGATTATGAATGGGGGTATCAACACAGTCTGTTACGTGATAATCATTGATTGCACGTTCAAAGATGGGTCGTGCCTGCTCTGTGAAAGTCATTTTTCTTGGTTTTTATATGTTTTATGGCGGCAAAGATAGTCATTTTTACCTTTCTTTCAAAAAAAGATGGTTAAAAAGCGATTTTCTTATGTATTACATCTAAAATAAGTGTTATCTTTGCACCGATTTTGCTTTGCAATGGTTTTTATATTTATTCATTCAACAAAATAATCCCAACATGAAATCAAAATTCTTCCTGCTGGTTGTTCTTCTGGCTATAACATTTGACGGACAAGCCCAGCGTGTCACTGACAAATTGGATCGCGGCTTGATAGCCATGAAGGTGTCTAAAGGTGTATTCCTCAGCTGGCGTATTCTTGGCGAGGAATACTACGATGTACAATATAATGTATATCGCGATGGACAAAAGATCAACGATCAGCCTTTGGATGTCTCCAACTTTACAGATGCGTCAGGTACTGTGTCCAATAGCTATGCCATCAAGGCTGTGGTGCGTGGCGTGGAGGAGCCGGATGCTTGTACGCCCAAGCAACCTTGGGCTACTGCCTATAAAGAAATCGTGTTGGAACATCAGGATATCAAGAGTACGCTCGTCCCCAACGATGCTTGCTGTGCAGACGTGGATGGCGATGGAGAACTGGAAATCATCATGAAGTTCGACAATCTCAGTGAGATGGAGCAGTCCTATCCTAAATACGGCCCCACCATTGATGGTGTTGTGACTCATGAATATAGTATTTTTGAATGTTTCAAGTTGGACGGTACGCGTCTCTGGTGGATCAACTGCGGCCCGAATATGGGAGACTTCCAGAACAATGAGCAGAATATCATGGCTTACGATTGGGACGGTGATGGAAAGGCAGAGATAGTCTTACGTGCTGCAGATGCTACTGTAGTGCACCGTCGTGATGGTACCACCTACACTGTCGGTAATGCCAATTCTAATGTGCGCGCTAATAATGGCGGTGGTGTTAATTGGTTCGTAACGACCGATGGTGAGTATCTTCTCTATCTGAACGGTGAGACGGGTGCAACCTATGATTGTATATCCTATCCTCTCCGTAGATTGGAGAGCGGTGAATCCGACCTAAATAAAGCTTGGGGTGACAATACGGGGCATCGCTGCTCTAAGCATTTCTTTGGCGCTCCCTATCTGGATGGCCGTAAGCCCAGCATCTTTCTTGCACGTGGAATCTACACTCGCCACAAGATGGCCGCATATGATGTGAATTTAACCACTCACAAGTTGAAACTGCGCTGGCGCTGGGATTGCAACACCAATGGTCCTTGGAAAGGGCAAGGTTATCACAACTTCGGTATAGCTGATGTCGATTGGGATGGCCGTGACGAGATTGTCTATGGCTCTATGGTTATAGACGATAACGGCAAGGGCCTTTCTACGACGGGGTTCGGCCATGGTGACGCACAGCATTGCTCGGACTTCAATCCTTATGTTCATGGTCAGGAAATTTATGCCTGTCTGGAACATAGTCCCAATTGGGGTAACAACTATCGCGATGCTACCACTAGTAAGGTTTATCATCATTTTTTTGCAACTGATGATGACGGGCGTGCTATGGCGGGCAACTTCACCAACTCATTCCCCGGAGGCTTGGGATGCTCGGCCAGAGAAGGTGCGATCAGCACTATTACGGGCGAGGCTGTCAGTGGACTAGGCGCTACTGGCGTCAATACTAACTTCCGCATTTACTGGGACGGTGATCTGTGCGAAGAGACTTTTAACTATGTCAATGGTAAGAACACAGAAGGCTGCATCGCTAAGTATGGCAGTTGGTCACCCATCTACACCTTTACGGGCTCGTTGACAAATAATGATACCAAGGGAACTCCCTGCTTCCAGGGGGACATTCTTGGCGATTGGCGCGAAGAAGTCATTATGCGCACAGCCAATAACAATATCCGCATATATAGTACCATTTCCAATACAAAATGGCGTATCCCGACGCTCTGGGCCGATCATCAGTATCGTAATGCGATGGTGTGGCAGATGTGCGGCTACAATCAACCGCCTCACACGAGTTATTTCCTCGGAGAATTGGAGAACATCACCGTGGCGCCGCCGCCATTCACGATGAACGGCCGTGAGGAGGTCGCAAATGGAGGGGCCATCACTTCCGAACTCAATGGCAAGCACGCTATTGTTTGTCAGACCCAAAATAGCTCCGTGACCATCGAGGATGGTGTTCAACCAACTGTTTTAACCTTCAATGTACCCACTTGGGTTCAGGGTACAGCAGCCAGCGAGAGCACCAATGCCAATCCGAAGATTAACTATACTACATACACCTGTACAGTCACTGGTGGCGGCCTCGCAGGCAACGCCCGTTTTGTCAAGCAGGGCGATGGCATATTAACCCTTCCTGCGGCTAACTTCACCCATACGGGCAATACTGACTTCTGGGCAGGTACGGTCAACTTTGACGGTACAATGCCGAACTCCGACCTATGGCTCAATCGCTTTGCTGAACTGAATTCCAATGGCGGCACTTTTAAGAGCATCAAAGCGGACTACGGATCTGTCATTCGTCCCGGTGGACCGGATAACAAGGGTAACATCACAACTGATGCACTCTCCCTTGGTTTCGGCTCCCGTCTTGTCGTGGATCTTTATAGCGATGGTCTTGAGTCTGACCGTGTGATTGCGAAGTCATTGTCTATTGAGCGTAAGACAGGCACTGCTTGGGAAGCGGCAGGTCCTGAGTACCTCATGCCCGTGGTAGAGGTCGTAGGGCACTATGCTGAAGGAAAGAGCAAGATGAAAGCTGGACAGTATGTTATAGCCACGTTCGAGGGCGAGCTGGACGGTAGTGCCGACAATATCATCCTCGAAGGATTGCCTCTGGAAAACAAGCTCATCTACTTGGACGGCAACAAGCTCATTGTGGAGATTCTTCCCCAGCGCGAAGCTACATCCATCGTGTGGGCTCCCTCTGAGAATACGGTGTGGAATCTGAATGACATCGCAAACTTCATTTTGCCAGATGAAACGGAGGCAACGCCGTTTGTCTCGGAAGATGATGTTCTCTTCGATAATACAGCCTCCAAGAGAACGGTCACGGTTACCGGTAGCGTCAGCCCTGCAACATTCACTGTGAACAACACGTCGGCTTACACCTTCAGCGGCGACGGCTCTATAGACGGTTCCGCCCAGTTTATCAAGGAAGGAACGGGTACCGTCACGATGAACGGAAAAAATTCTTATATCGGTGGAAACCACCTCAAGGGCGGCACAACGAAGGTGAGTGCGCTGTCGAACCAATATACAGCAACGGGTAACCTCGGCGGCATCACAACTGCGGCAGATAAGTTCACCATGGAGAATGGTGCTGTGCTTCAGACAACTGCTGCCGTTGAGCAGGGCTCGCCTATGAAGATGTTGGGCGATGATGGCGGTGTCATTAACGCTTCCGGTGATTTCATCTGTGGTGCTGCGCTTTCGGGAACCAAGCTGACCAAGAAGGGTAATGGCTGCCTCAAAGTAACCAATGGTAGCACTCTCAGTCGTTTAGTCCTGTCCGCTGGTTCTGTGGCGCAGACCAGCAATGCTGCGGCTACGATTGAGCTGCAGGGCGGAACCCTCTGGGATGATGCTCAATGCACGACCCACAATATTTATGTTCCCAAGGGCAAGTCGGCCGCGTGGGGGCTGTCCTATGCTAACTATACGGCTTACTCGAACAAAATCACGGGTGAAGGCACACTGACAATCACTCCCCGCAATACCGTTAGCCGTGTGCGAATCACAGGTAACTGGACAGAATTTGAAGGAACGATCAAGCATACGAATACGGATATTTGGCTCCCGCTGGATATGTCCTCGGGAATGCCAAAGGGAAAACTTGATATCGCTGCAGGTTGCGGTGTCTGCAACACAGCCAAATCATTTACTGTAGGCCAGCTCACGGGAAGTGGTTCACTCGTTCAGGCAGGCCCAGACTTCAGAACTCAGACTGCTGTCAGTGGCAACAACACCTGGAATGTGGGTAATAGCGATGACAAGAACTTCACTTTTGCGGGCACTTTTACGGATGATGGAGGTTCCAACAAGGTTGTGTTCAACAAAATCGGAACCTGTAAGATGACGGTTTCCGGCAAGAGCAACCACACTGGCACGACCACCGTCAGTGCTGGTGAACTGCACTTCAATACAGGAGCTACTCTTGGCCGTGGCGCTCTCACCGTGAATGGTGGTGCCACCCTTTCCGGTGCAAGCACAGTCGCTCTTACGAACTCTTCTTATACCTTCAAGTCCAGATCTACATTGCAAGTCGGCCGATCGGAGACATCTGTGTCTGACTACATTAATTTCGGCGGGCAGAATGTAACCTTCAACAGTGGGGCTGTCTTAAAGCTTGGTATAAAGACAGCAGCAGAGATAAATGCATCAGAGACGGTGACTAATCCTGGCGGCTGCTACCTGAAGAACATCAACAAGCTGACCATGAACGGAAAAATCAGCTTGTATCTGTATAGCACTTTTGCAAAAAATGTCAATGTAGGAGATGTGGTATATCTCTGGACGGATGTGACGACCTGTACGGGTACTCCTGTTTTGGATGACGAATCTCTCATCATTGATGCGGAGAAAGGCCTTTACTGGGATACCACCGACATCGCTTCTGGCATCCTGCGTGTGGCCTACGACCCGCAGGTCGGCATACGTGGTGTCAGCGCTGATGCCGCAGGCGGACAGCCCATCTATACCCTTGATGGCCGACGCGTCACCAACATGACATCAGGTCGGATCTACATCGTTGGCGGTCGCAAAGTTCTGGCGAAATAAAAACTCAGGGAGCTAAACGAATCTCTCCGGATCCATAACAGCGGTGCTTTACCTCGTCGTAAAGCACCGCGAATTGTCCGGGGGCTACTCCTTGCAGCGGGCGCTCCGTGCGGATATCCAAACTGCCATTCTCTAATAATCTGACTTCCGCCGGGCAGAAGTCGGGCGTGTGCCGGATCTTGACGGCCATGGAGAGGTTGGTAGCCTCCTCGTTGTGAGAATCTCCTGCGAGTTCGCTGAAAGGATTCGTTGTCAGCCAATGGAAAGCCGTTGTCATAAAGTGGTCGGAGTAGGTAGCCATGGGGTCATATCCTTTGATGACCCACAGAATATTCCGTTCCATATCTTTTTCCACTACGTACCACGGACCACCGCCAAAGCCTAATCCTTTCCGCTGGCCGATGGTGTGGAACCACAGTCCGCGGTGTGTGCCTAGGACCTTGCCGGTTTCGCGGTCAATCACCTGTCCGGGCTTCTCGCCTAAGTACTTGCGGATATAATCGTTGTAGTCTATTTTACCCAGGAAGCAGATTCCTTGGCTATCCTTGCGGTGCGCGGCGCTCAGATGTTCACGTTCGGCTATCGCCCGCACCTCGGCTTTCGGCAGATGGCCGATGGGGAAGCATGCTTTTTGCAGTTGCCACGGTTGCAGCTGTGCCAGAAAGTCGGTTTGATCCTTCACCGGGTCGGGACTCGTACACAGCCATGTGCGTCCTTGCTCATCCTCTTCCGTGGTAGCGTAGTGCCCTGTGGCAATAATGTCGTAGTCCTTGCCTACGCGCTCGTCGAAGACACCGAACTTGATGAGTCGGTTGCACATCACATCTGGATTGGGCGTTAATCCCTGCCGCACCTGCGACATCGTATAATCCACCACTTTCTCCCAATAGTCCTTGTGCAGGTCGATCACTTGCAGGGGCAACTGGTATTTGTGGGCCACGGCGCGTGCCATTTCCAAATCCTCTTCCACGCTGCAGGTGAAATCTGTCGTGTCGCGGTCTGGACCTATCTGTATATACCACAGATCTGGTCGGATGCCTTGCTCCACGAGTAGCGCCACAGCCACAGAACTGTCAACTCCGCCACTGAGAAGCGCTGCCACTTTCTTGCCTCGTAAATCTTTCATGTGTGATCGTTTATCGCCGCAAAGGTAGTGCTTGCCGCTCGGAAAAGCAAGTTTTTGCAGGAAAACATTTTCTTGCCGCTATATAATATAATAATATGTACGCGCGCGAGGTATTTGACTTAGGTCAACGCGGATAAAAAAGTTTTCAAAAAAGTTTCTGAAACGCTTGTTGGTTTGAGAAATTCGCCGTACCTTTGCACCCGCAAACGAGGAAAGGACACCCCTGTTTTCAGGGGCTCTACCTTACGCTCGCTTCGCGCCGCTCTTTGAAAGATTAGCAAACAAGACAAAGTAGTACAGGAAGCAATAGAATTGCGACCGTCATTTCTGATCCGATACAGGTCACTCTCAGTAAGGCGTCTTATTTTACAGACAGTGTTTTCCGGTTTGGTGATACGGCAATTGTAAAATTGTAAATCGTCAAATTGTGAAATACGAAAATATTCTACAATGAAGAGTTTGATCCTGGCTCAGGATGAACGCTAGCTACAGGCTTAACACATGCAAGTCGAGGGGCAGCGGGGAAGTAGCTTGCTACTTCTGCCGGCGACCGGCGCACGGGTGCGTAACGCGTATCCAACCTGCCGTGTACTTGGGGATAGCCCTCTGAAAGGAGGATTAATACCCGATGTGGTCATTTGAAGACATCTTCTTATGATTAAAGATTTATCGGTACACTGATGGGGATGCGTACGATTAGGTAGATGGCGGGGTAACGGCCCACCATGCCATCGATCGTTAGGGGTTCTGAGAGGAAGGTCCCCCACATAGGAACTGAGACACGGTCCTAACTCCTACGGGAGGCAGCAGTGAGGAATATTGGTCAATGGGCGAGAGCCTGAACCAGCCAAGTAGCGTGAAGGATGACTGCCC
>JAEEGL011047719.1_pt1 | contig 21449 bp, 21 predicted proteins | sample 9134231 | NCBI WGS metagenome assembly JAEEGL01 (sample SAMN16246548, study PRJNA631951) | gut metagenome | biome: gut microbiome; feature: rumen; material: fiber-attached | host: Bos | place: Iran: Karaj | collected 2018-10
ATATGAAGTTATTAACGAAGCCGCCACTATGCATAACGCAGATGACGTACTCTCTGTCCAGATTATAAGACTTACGAATTACCTCACCAAACAGAAATATCCTGCTGTTCTTCGCCGCGTCACATACTATGCGGCAGACAAGAACAAGACATTTATCTACCTGACCAATAATATGGAGACACCAGCCACGCAGGTCGCTCTCCTTTATAAATATCGTTGGCACGTAGAACTCTTCTTTAAGTGGATCAAACAGCATCTCAAGATCAGATCCTTTTGGGGTACAACAGAGACTGCTGTCAGAATCCAGATATACTCTGCCATCACGGCATATTGCATGGTGGCTATCGTTGAGCATGACCTCAAACTGCACAGGAGTACCTACGAAGTGTTGAGAATTTTGAGCGCTTCGCTGTTGGATAAGACTCCGATTAAGGAACTCTTCACCAAGGAACCTGAGTATGTTGCAGATGATGGGCAATTGACTCTTAATTTTATTTAGTGGACACTAGTGATAAATTATATGGGTCATTATATGATAATTCGTGTTAAAAAAGAAAGAGGAATTGGATTTTTGTTATATCTTTGCAACCGTAATCACACTAATACGACAAGAAGTTTATGACAGCATTAGTACTGAAACGGGAATCCGACAATTACAGGAACCTTATCAAGGATGCCAGCAACGAGGTGAAGCTCGCTCTCATCAAACGTCTGAGCGATGCCTTGCGACCCGCCGTTGCTAAAGGCATGATTATGGTGACGGAAAACGTGAAGGATTTCCAGAATATCCAGGGCATACAGATAGAGAACTGGATAGAAAGGGATAAGCAACAGTAGCCCTTCGGGCTCAAATGACAGCAGGTACAGATGCTGTCATACATGCAAACAAAACCAAAAAACGCCGGGTCTCACGACCGGGCGCTTAGCGTTAAACAAAGATATTCCCTTTAAAAATTATGTAGTGTGTTATGGTTCAGAATCTGGGCGGAAGATACTGATTCCAATTGATGATTCCAAATGAATTTGCAAGTTTAACAATTGATTAACATTTATAGAAAATATGCAAGATATGCGGGAAGATATTTCATTGCACCTTCTTTGAAGTAGTCTTTCGTGTAAACAAGGTAGCGGTCGTTGGCGATGCGTGAAGAGAACTTCTTGCAGAACTCATCCATCGATACATGGGTTTTGTAGGTGGATGATTTCACTTCTACGGGGACGATCTTGGTTCCTCTTGACAGGAGGAAGTCGATTTCGTAATTGTGTTTGCCACTTTCCGTCGGCCAAGTGTGGTAGAACTGTTTGTTGCCAGAGCAGACAAGCATCTGCGCCACAATATTCTCGTAAAGATAGCCAAGGTTGGATGACAACTTGTCGTTCAGGAGCTTGTTGTAAAGGATGTTTTCGGTGAAGTCTTTGTCCTTGAATGCAAGCGTGACAAACAGACCGGTATCACCAACAAACATCTTATACTGGCTCAAGTCTTCGAAGGCAGACATGCCTACATTAGGGTCGTCGCAATGGTGCGAGATGTTGACTGTCATCGACTTCTCTATTTCCGATATTAACTCGATGAGATCCTCAGCCTTTGCTCCGGCAATGACGCTGGAGATTTGGTAGCGGGAGGCGTTGCTGTTAAGCTGGGCAGGAATAGCGGCGAAGATACGGGCAGCCTTTCCAGAAGGATCGATTTTATTGAAATCCTCGTCGTAGATATTCAGGACAAGGCGCTTAGCTTGGTCAACGGCTTCGAAATTGTTAGTATCCAGATAGGCATTGACGGCCTGAGGCATTCCTCCAACCAGCATGTACAAACGGAAATCGCGCATCAGTTTACGGTGGGCTTCCTTTAACGGCTGTGGGTGTTCCCACACGCTGCGAAGCAGAGGTATGGTAGCCGTATCGCCCAGTGCCCAACGAAACACCTCCACGAAGGTCATTAAGGAAAAGTAAAAAGATAAAAAATGTAAAAATGAAACACAAAAGCGCCCAGTCATCACGACTGGGCGCTAATTGTTGATTTTTCTGTTGGCTATCCGTTTTACCTTGGCCTTGGATGCGTCTGACAGCTTGCCTTTCAGGTATTGCTCAATGACAAGTCCTGCCATGGGCGCAGCCAGATCGGCACCAAATCCGCCATGTTCCACGTAAACGCTGATGGCAATCTTTGGATTGTCCAAAGGGGCAAAGGCGATAAAGGCTGAATGGTCTTCACCAGGATTCTCGATGGTGCCTGTCTTGCCGCAGATGGGATAGGTAGTCTTAATGCTGGTGGCTGTGCCTTTCTCTACAGCCAGCCGCATGCCCTCTATGACAGGAGCGTAGGCCTCAGGCTTGACCTTGGTCTGACGCTTCTTCAGATAGCGCTCGTTCTTGGTGTCCTGGTGGACGTGCGGCACATAGTACCAGCCGCGATTGGCAATGGTGACGGCCAGATTGCACAGTTGGAGTGGGGTACAGGTGACGTCGCCCTGACCCATGCCTGCCCACCAGATGGTCTTGCCGTCCCAGCCGTCCTTGTAGCGGCGGTTCAGATAGTCGGCTCCTGCCAACAATCCGCCTTGTTCACCCTTGATGTCGATGTGCATCGGGCCGCCAAGGCCCATCGACTGCATGTAGCTGCGCCACGTGGTGATGGCCTCTTCCTTTGTCTCGTACATGAAGTCGTCGTTGATCATGGAGGCGAAGGTCATCAGAAACCATGTGTTGCACGACTGTGCCAGCGCATCTTTCAGAGCCAGTGGCGAACGGTGCTTGTGGCAGCGAACCTTGATGTTGCCGTCGGTAACGCCATCAACACATTGTACCGTGGTCTGAGGCGATATGACACCTTCCGACAGCATCGTCAGTGCCTGAGCAGTCTTGAAGGTGGAGCCTGGGGCTTGGGGCTTGCCGATGGCCTGACGAACATCGCTGCCATTGGGCGTGTTTGTGGCCAGACAAAGTATTTCACCATTGGCAGGGTTGATGGCCACGATGCTGCCAGTCTTTCCCTGTAGCAGCTGTTCTCCGAGTTGCTGCAACTGCGGTCGTATGGTCAGTTTGCCGTCTGTCGGCAGTCCCTGCGCACTTACTCGGCAAAACGCCATCAACAGCGCAGCATATATCATAATTTTCTTTTTATGCATAAATACATTTAATTAAGCATGCAAAAGTAGCTAAAATTGACGAATTAAGAGATTCGCAAGGTGCAAATTTAACAAATTTAAAGGCCTATTTTATTTTGTATTGTGCTTACTAATTTGTATCTTTGCACGCAGATATGATATTGGAACTGCATAACGTAACGATAGGCCAGCAGATTCGCGGATTGTCGGCGACAGTCGGCGACGGTAAGGTGCTGAGCATCACGGGTTCACAGGGCAAGGGTAAGACCACGCTGCTGAGAACCCTGTTGGGCTTCCTGCCGGTTGATGAGGGGTATATCAGCATTGACGGTGAGCTGCTGACGCTGCGTTCGGCACCCTGGTTCCGCAAGCAGATGGCCTACGTGCCCCAGCATTTGGAGGTACCCGAGGGGTACGACAAGGTGCCCACGGACTATATGGCGCTGTTGGAGCGTGCCGTCGGGTCGGACAAGAAGTTGCTGCTGATTGACGAACCCCGCGAGGCGCTGAGCTACGAAGACAACGAGCGACGCGAACGCCTGATTGGCGAGGCCGCTGAGCACGGTGCCATCGTGGTGGCTGTGAACACACGTATCACCCCAAACCAGATTGAGCTATGAAGACGCTATACCTTATTATATTTATAGGACTGGTGGCGTGGAAGGGTTACCATGCTTGGCTGCGTGGACGGAATGCCTATCTGAAGGACGTGGAGCAGTACCAGTCGTTGCGGGAATACTTGTTGGGTAACGGTGCGACGGAGTGGGAAGCGCGTCGGCCGTTCCTGCCCAGGGCGCTGCGCCGGGCCTACCAGCCGCTGCTGAGCCAGTGGCGATTGTGGGCGGGAGTGGTCGCCGCAGGTATTTTAATATGGTTGATATTTTAGAAGTTAAAGAAGTTAACGAAGTTATAGAATGGTCGGCCTAATGGCCTCAAAATCTAACAAAATCTAAAAAATCTAACACAAACAATATGATTCAAACTGTAGTAAAACGAGACGGACGCATCGTTGGTTTCAACGAGCAGAAGATCATGGCTGCCATCCGTAAGGCCATGATGCACACAGATAAGGGCGAGGACGAGCGCCTGCTGAACCAGATTACTGACCACATCGCCCAGCGCGGCGACACACAGATGACGGTGGAGCAGATTCAGGATCTGGTGGAGATAGAACTGATGAAGTCGAGCCGCAAGGACGTGGCACAGAAATATATTGCCTATCGCAACCAGCGTTCGATAGCCCGCAAGGCCAAAACACGCGAGGTGTTCCTGGACATCGTGAACATCAAGAACAACGACGTGACGCGCGAGAATGCCAATATGAATGCCGACACCCCTGCGGGCATGATGATGAAGTTTGCCTCGGAGTCGACAAAACCCTTCGTGGACGACTACCTGCTGTCGCCCGAAAGCCGTGACGCTGTGGAGCACAACTATCTGCACATTCACGACAAGGACTACTATCCGACGAAGTCGCTGACCTGCGTGCAGCATCCGCTGGACAATATCCTGACCTGCGGTTTTGTGGCCGGACATGGTGCGTCGCGCCCGGCAAAGCGCATCGAGACGGCATCGGTGCTGGCATGTATCTCGATGGAGTGCTGCCAGAACGAGATGCACGGCGGACAGGCCATTCCCGCCTTCGACTTCTATCTGGCACCCTACGTGCGACTGACGTATATCGAGGAGGTGAAAGCATTGGAGGACTTGTATGGCGAGGACTATTCTGAGCTGTACGAAGAGCCGCTGATGGACTATATCAAGAAGCCGCTGGACGGACTGATGGGGCGCGAGCGTGCCCAGCAGCATGCCGTGAACAAGACGGTGAGTCGCGTGCACCAGGCCATGGAGGCGTTCATCCACAACATGAACACCATCCACTCGCGCGGTGGTAACCAAGTGGTATTCTCGAGTATTAATTATGGTACGGACACGAGCGCGGAGGGACGTTGCATCATGCGCGAGATACTGTTGTCGACCTACGAGGGCGTGGGTGACGGCGAGACGGCCATCTTCCCCATCCAGATATGGAAGAAGAAGCGTGGCGTGAACTATCTGCCCGAGGACCGTAACTTCGACCTGTATCAGTTGGCCTGCAAGGTGACGGCCCGCAGGTTCTTCCCCAATTTCCTGAATCTGGACGCGACATACAACCAGGACCCCGACTGGCGTGCTGACGACCCGAAGCGTTATATCCACGAGGTGGCTACGATGGGTTGCAGAACGCGTGTGTTCGAGAACCGTTTCGGTCCGCGTACCTCGATAGGCCGCGGCAACCTGTCGTTCTCGACCATCAACATCGTGAAGCTGGCCATTGAATGCATGGACGAGCCAGACCAGCAGTTGCGCATCGACAAGTTCTTTGCCAAGTTGGACTATATGTTGGAGGTGACGGCTAAGCAGCTGGACGACCGCTATCAGTTCCAGAAGACGGCATACGCCAAGCAGTTCCCGCTGCTGATGAAGAGTCTGTGGATAGGCGGCGACAAGTTAGGTGACAGCGATACCATCGAGAGCGTCATCAATCAGGGTACGCTGGGCATCGGATTCATCGGACTGGCCGAGGCGCTGGTAGCCCTCGTGGGCAAGCATCATGGTGAGAGCGAGGAAGCACAGAAGCTGGGACTGAAGATAGTGGGCTACATGCGTGAGCGTGTGAACGAGTTCTGCGACCGCTATCACCACAACTACTCGGTGCTGGCAACGCCTGCCGAGGGTCTGAGCGGTAAGTTCACCAAGCGCGACCGTAAGGAGTTTGGCGTGATTCCCGGTGTGACGGACCGCGACTACTACACGAATTCGAACCACGTGCCCGTATATTATAAATGCAGCGCGCGCCATAAGGCAGAAATCGAGGCGCCGTATCACGAGATGACGCGTGGCGGACACATCTTCTACGTCGAGATTGACGGTGACGCGACGCACAATCCGCAGGTCATTATGAGTGTGGTGGACATGATGGACCAGCTGAACATGGGTTACGGCTCGGTGAACCACAACCGCAACCGCTGTATGGACTGCGGCTACGAGAATGCCATCGACAACCTGGAAAAGTGTCCGAAGTGCGGGTCGACGAACATCGACCGCCTGCAGCGCATCACGGGTTATCTGGTGGGAACCACCGATCGCTGGAATAGTGGTAAGCTGGCCGAGTTGAACGACCGCGTGACGCACATCGACCACGGGTCGAAGGACCTGTTTGAGGAAGACTAGTAGGACTAGTATAACTAGAGAGACTAGAGCAATGATCCGTGTACTGGATGTCATAGAGGATACGATGGTGGATGGGCCGGGGTTCCGGACGTCCATCTATTGTGCAGGGTGCCGCCACGCTTGCAAGGGGTGTCACAACCCGCAGTCGTGGGACTTCAGCGGGGGCAGGGAGATGACGACGCAGGAACTGATGAAGATTATCCTGGCCGACCCCTATGCCAACGTGACGTTCTCGGGCGGTGACCCGATGTACCAGTGCGACGGCTTTGCAGAACTGGCACGGGTCATACATGCCGAGACCAACAAGGACATCTGGTGCTTTACGGGATTCACCTACGAGAGCCTGATTACCAGAGCCCAGCGCGAACTGCTGTATGAACTCGACGTGTTGGTGGACGGGCCCTACATCGAAAGCCTGCACGATCCGGACCTGCTGTTTCGTGGGTCGAGCAACCAGCGCATCATCGACGTGCAGCAAACGCTTTTTGCGGGCGAGATTAAACTTTGGAAACCAGATATTACAATATGAGACAGGCAATGATACTGGCAGCGGGACTGGGTACCCGACTGAAACCCCTGACGGACACGATGCCCAAGGCGTTGGTGCCTGTGGGCGGCAAACCGTTGCTCGAGCTGAACATCCGTAAGCTGCAGGCGCAGGGCTATGACCGCTTTGTGGTGAACATCCATCATTTTGCCCAGCAGATAGTGGACTATGTGGGCCAGCAGGACTATGCACCGTTGGTACATTTCAGCGACGAGACGGAGGCACTGCTCGAAACGGGTGGGGGACTGAAGAAGGCCGCTCCGCTGTTTGTGGACGACGAGCCCGTGCTGATTCATAATGTCGACATATTGGACAATGTGGACTACGACTGGTTCTCGCGCCAGCACCAGGCTGACGAGGATGCCGTGTTGCTGGTGAGCCGACGGAAGACGAAGCGCTATCTGTTGTTCGACAATGCCATGCGACTGATGGGTTGGAAGAATGTGGAGACGGGCGAGGTGAAGTCGCCTTATGAGTATATCCGCCGTACGGGACTCTCGCAGCATGGCGAACCGCTGAACATGTTTGCCTTCTCGGGCATTCACTCGTTCTCGCCACGGCTGTTTCCACTGATGGACCGCTTCCCTGACCGGTTCAGCATCATCGACTTCTACTTGTCCGTCTGCCACCGTTCGCATATCGTGGGACTGGTGAAGGACGACCTGAAGGTGCTGGACGTAGGGAAGCTGGACTCGCTGCACGAGGCAGAACAGTTTTTGTCTACAACGGATTAAACGGATTAAAGATATGAAGAAAGTATTTGTTATATTGGCACTGTTCGTGTGCTCAACGGTTAGTTTAGCAGCCCAGCCGGCATTCAACGAACGGCCTAAGCTGGTCGTAGGTATCGTGGTCGACCAGATGCGATGGGACTACTTGTCGCGCTATTACGACAAGTTCGGTAACGACGGATTCCGTCGATTGCTGGATCAGGGCTATTCGTTCAACAATTGCCTGATCAACTACCTGCCTACGGTAACGGCCATTGGCCACACCTCTGCGTATACGGGAACGACGCCAGCCTTTCATGGCATTTGTGGCAATAACTTTGCCATTGACGGACGGAAGGTATATTGCTGTGCCGATACGACCGTGATGCCCGTTGGTTCAGATAATATGAAGGACGGACAGATGTCACCCGTCAACCTGTTGTCGACAACCATTGGCGACCAGCTGCGCCTGCACACCGATTTCCGTTCGAAGGTCGTTGGCATCAGCTATAAGGACCGTGCTGCCATCCTGCCTGCCGGACGTTCGGGCAATGCAGCCTATTGGCTGGACAGAAAGAATCGGAAGTTTATCAGCAGTACCTATTACATGCAGGACTTGCCCCAGTGGGCCAAGGACTATAATAAGGTGCTGGTGAAGAACGAGGAATTCAAGAAGGTCGGCGAGGATGTCGGCCTGTATCCATTGACGGGACATATCACGGTCGATATGGCTATTGCCGCCCTAAACGGCGAACAGCTGGGGCAGGGGAGTGAGACCGATATGCTGTGTGTGAGTTTTTCGCAGACTGATGCCATCGGACATAAATGGGGCACACGTGGTGAACATACTGACGAGGCCTATCTGGAATTGGACAAGGACTTGGCACGCTTGTTGTCTGCTTTGGACGAAAAGGTGGGCAAGGGCAACTATCTGGTGTTCCTGACAGCCGATCATGGCGGGGCTCATAACAACCAATTCATGCAGGATCATAAGATGAATGCCGGAAAATGGTCGTCGAAAGAAGTCAGGGAAAGTGTTGAGGAATATGTGGCTCAGAAACTGGGCAATAGGAAGCCTGTGGTGGAAGCTATTCGCGACTACCGTTTCTATCTGGACCATGAAGCCATCGCTGCTCAAGGACTGGACCTGCAGCGTGTGAAGGATGTGGTCATCGAGTATCTGCGCCAGAGTCCGAATATCTCGTTTGTGACCGACTACGAGAAAGCGGCCTATGCACCCATTCCTGCATTCCTGCGCGAGAGAATCCTGTTGGGCTACAATTTCCATCGTTCGGGTGATATCATCGTCTGTGTAGATCCTGGCTATTATGAATTCGGTTCATGGTCGTCGCCTGTTGGAACCACTCATGGCGAGTGGAATCCATACGATGCACATATCCCGTTGGTGTTTTACGGATGGAAGGTTCCTCATGGCGAAAATGCCACTGAAGTATACATTACTGATATCGCTGCAACGGTTTGCGCGTTGTTACATATTCAACAACCTAACGCCTGTATTGGTAGGGCTTTGGAATTTAATTACGATGATTAGAAAAGAATTCCACATAAATCGTGTGGTAATTGAAAATATTTTCATACCTTTGCGGCCGAAACAACCTAGTATAAACTAAATTTAAGGCTGAAAGTATGAATATTGGCAAGCACATTCAAGAAATTTTGAGGAAGCAGGGCAAGTCGGCAGCATGGTTGGCAAAAGAGATTCCCTGCGAGCGTACGAACGTTTATAACATCTTCAAGCGTAAAAGTTTGGACGTACGCCTGCTGATGAGAATCAGTGTCATTCTTAACTACGACTTCTTCAAGGAATTATCCGAGGAGGCGTTCCCTAAGAAAAAATAATTTAAGCCGCTGTCTTTAAGACGGCGGCTTTTATTTTTTTTCTGCCAACATTTGATTGCAGCCTTTTTTTATCCTTTTTTGCACTTTTTCCATAAATATGCTGTTTCTTTGCAAAAAAATGATTAACTTTGCACACAAATTGAATTCAATACAAATTTTTTAAACACTTTTATGAACTTTGCTTTGTTAATTACCGTCTTATTGACGGCTATTACATTGGTGGTGGCGGCTTACGTCGTAGCCAAGCTGATAGGACCGCGGTCCTACGCGAAGGTGAAAGGTGAGCCGTATGAGAGTGGTATTCCCACGCGAGGCAGCTCGTGGTTGCCAATGTCGGTGGGATTCTACCTCTTTGCCATCTTGTTCCTCATGTTCGATATAGAAACGGTGTTCCTGTATCCATGGGCAGTGGTAGTGAAGGAATTCGGTGCAATGGCGCTGCTTAGCATCGGGTTCTTCCTGGTAGTTCTGGTATTAGGCTTGGCGTATGCCTGGCGGAAAGGAGACTTAGAATGGAAGTAAGAAAGCCTTACATCAAAAGTATTCCCTACGAGGAGTGGAACGACAACTCATCGTTGGAGAAGATTGTTGACGAACTCCATGAGGGGGGAGTCAATGTGGTTACGGGCTCGCTCGACCAGTTGATTAACTGGGGACGAAGCAACTCACTCTGGTCACTCACCTTTGCCACAAGTTGCTGTGGTATTGAGTTCATGGCCTGCGGTTGTGCCCGTTATGACTTTGCTCGCTTTGGTTTCGAGGTAACACGTAACTCTCCACGTCAGGCCGACCTTATTATGTGTGCTGGTACCATTACACACAAAATGGCTCCAGCCCTGAAGCGTCTGTACGACGAGATGGCCGAACCCAAGTATGTGATTGCCGTGGGTGGCTGCGCCATCAGCGGTGGACCTTTCAAGTCGAGCTACCATGTGGTTAAAGGTATCGAGGAAATCGTACCTGTAGACGTGTTTATTCCTGGTTGTCCTCCACGCCCAGAGGCTATCATGTATGGCATGATGCAGCTTCAGCGTAAGGTGAAGATTGAGAAATTCTTTGGAGGTGCTAACCACAAGCAGACCGCTGAGGAGCGCGAGCTTGGAGTATCTAACGAGGAGTTGACATTCCGTTCAAAGCACAACGACCACAGAAGAGAGCCCATCGTGGTGACGGATGTACCTAAAGAGTTCGTTGAAGAGTTTTCTGGAAAATCCGGAGAATCCGGAAATTCCGTTAATAAAGTAGAGGAGGAGAAGGCATGAAGTTAGAATTCCTTTCATTTGAATTTGACAAGTTTGCACAGGAGATGCAAAACTTGAAGGACAAGAAGGGCTTCGACTATCTTGTCACCATCGTAGGCGAGGACTTTAGCCTCACCCCCGACCCCTCTCCAAAGGGCGAGGGGAGTAGTAACCTCGGTTGTATCTACATCCTCGAGAATACAAATACTCACGAGCGTTGCAGTGTTAAGATGATTGCCAAGCAGCAGGTTTGCGGCGATGGTATGTCATCAAACGGTACAAGCGCTATGGAGGGTCAGATGGTTGCTTATCTGCCAACTGTATCTAACATCTGGCGCGTAGCTGATCTGCTGGAGCGCGAGGTTTACGATTTCTACGGAATAGTATTCCTTGGTCATCCCGATATGCGTCGTTTGTTCCTGCGTAGTGATTTCAAGGGCTATCCTTTCCGCAAGGACTGGGAGTTCAACGATAAGTATACACTCGAGGACGATGTAGAGCCCGACTATGGTCTGGAGTTCTATCTGGACAAGGATGGTAACCTGCAGAGCAAGCAGAACAAGCTGTTCAGCAGCGACGACTATGTAATCAACATTGGTCCTCAGCACCCAGCAACCCACGGTGTGCTCCGTCTGCAGACTGTGCTCGACGGTGAGACCGTTAAGCGCATCTATCCGCACCTTGGATATATCCACCGCGCAATAGAAAAGATGTGGGAGGGCATGACCTATCCTCAGACTCTGGCACTGACAGACCGTCTGAACTATCTGGGCGCCATGCAGCACCGCCACGCTTTGGTTGGTGTTATCGAGGAGGCTATGGAGGTTGAGCTTACAGACCGCATCAAGTACATCCGTACCATTATGGATGAGCTTCAGCGTCTTGACTCTCACCTGCTGTACACCTCTTGTGTTGCACAGGACTTGGGCGCTCTTACAGGTATGCTTTACGGTATGCGCGATCGTGAGCACGTGCTGAACTGCATGGAGGAGACTACGGGTGGTCGTCTGATTCAGAACTACTACCGCATTGGTGGTCTGCAGGACGATATCGATCCTAACTTCGTAAAGAACTGTAAGGATCTGGTTAAGTATCTGCGTCCAATGATTCAGGAGTATATGGACATCTTCGGCGATAACATCATTACCCACAACCGTTTGGAGAATTGTGGCCCGATGAGTCTCGAGGATTGTATCAACTACGCTGTTACCGGTCCTGCCGGACGTGCTTCGGGTTGGAAGAACGATGTTCGTAAGAACCACCCATACGACATGTACGACAAGGTAGAGTGGGAGCAGTGCACACTGACAGGCTGCGACTCTATGGACCGTTATCTTGTTCACATCAACGAGATGTACCAGAGTCTGAACATCATCGAGCAGCTCATCGACAACATTCCTGAGGGTGACTTCTACGTTAAGCAGAAGCCAATCATCAAGTGCCCAGAGGGACAGTGGTACTTCTCTGTAGAAGGTGTGGCTGGTGAGTTTGGTGTATATCTCGACTCTCGTGGCGACAAGAGCCCATATCGTATGAAGATGCGTCCGATGGGACTCTCATTGGTTGGTGCCTTCGACCCGATGCTTCGTGGTCAGAAGATTGCCGACCTGATTGCTACCTGTGCTGCTATTGACGTTGTAATTCCTGATATTGATAGATAATTATGTTCGACTTTTCTATATTTACACAATGGTTCGACCAGTTACTCAGGATTACAATAGGTTGTCCTGATTGGTTAGCGATATTGATTGAGTGCGTGCTGGTGGGTGTAGGTATACTTGTAGGATATGCCCTCATAGCCATCGTACTGATTTTTATGGAGCGCAAGGTATGTGCCTACTTCCAGTGCCGTCTGGGTCCGATGCGAGTAGGTTATTGGGGCTTGTTGCAAGTGTTTGCCGACGTATTGAAGATGCTCATTAAGGAAATCTTCTTTGTCGATCGTGCAGACAAGTTGCTCTATGCCGTTGCCCCGCTCTTGGTGATAATCGGTTCTGTGGGGGCCTTCTCGTTCCTGCCTTGGAACAATGGCGCTACAGTGCTTGACTTCAACGTGGGTGTGTTCCTGCTCACTGCTATTTCTTCTATTGGTGTGGTAGGTATCTTTCTGGCAGGTTGGGGCTCTAACAACAAGTACTCTGTGGTTTCAGCCATGCGTGGTGCAGTGCAGATGATTTCTTACGAGATGTCACTCTGTCTCTGCTTGATTACCGCTGTGATTCTTACAGGAACCATGCAGATGAGTGGTATTGTTGAAGCTCAGACAGGACCTTGGCAGTGGCTTATCTTCCAGGGACACATTCCTGCACTGATAGCTTTCTTCGTATTCCTCATTGCTGGTAATGCTGAGGCCAATCGTGGCCCGTTTGATATGGCTGAGGCCGAGAGCGAGCTGACTGCCGGACATCATACGGAATATTCTGGTATGGGCTTCGGCTTCTTCTACCTCGCTGAGTTCCTCAACCTCTTCATTATTGCAGGTATCGCCGCTACGGTGTTCCTTGGTGGCTGGGCTCCTGTGAACATCGGCATTGGTGCCTTCGATGCTGTGATGAACTACATTCCAGGTATCTTCTGGTTCATGGGTAAGACCTTCTTCCTGGTTTGGATTCTGATGTGGATTAAGTGGACATTCCCTCGTCTGCGTATCGACCAGATTTTGAAGTTGGAATGGAAGTACTTGATGCCGTTAGGTCTCATCAACCTTGTGCTGATGACAGTCATCGTGGCCTTAGGCTTATATATTAAATAAGGTATACTAGTTATACTAGTAAATCTAGAAATACTAGAATAATATGGAAGATAATAAAACATATTTCGGAGAAATCGGGCATGGCCTGAAGACTTTGGCTGTTGGAATGAAGACTTCCTGGAAGGAATATTTCAAGGATTTCTTCACCAACAAGTCGACAGAGCAGTATCCCGAAAATCGCAAGACCACACTCCATGTGGCTAAGCGTCACCGCGGTCGCTTGGTGTTTAAGCGCAACGAGGATGGCAGCTACAAATGTACGGCTTGCACATTATGCGAGAAAGCCTGTCCGAACGGAACCATCAAAATAACCTCTCACATGGCGGAGGATCCTGAAACGGGCAAGAAAAAGAAGGCGCTTGACGATTATCAGTACGACCTTGGCGACTGCATGTTCTGCCAGCTGTGTACTAATGCCTGCAACTTCGACGCTATTGAGTTTACGAACGATTTCGAGAATGCGGTGTTCGACCGCAACAAGCTGGTGCTTCATCTGGACAAGGAGGTCTATCAGGGTGGTTCGCTGCCCAACCTCATTGATGGTGGTGCCGACTTGACAATTGGTAAGTTTAACACTAAAACGAAGTAAGGACTATGGCAAATATGATTATGTTCTGCATTCTTGCCGTTGTCATCCTCGGCTCTGCCGTGATGTGTGTGACAACGACGCGAATCATGCGAGCCGCAACATTCATGTTGTTTGTGCTCTTTGGCGTAGCGGGTCTTTACTTCCTGCTTGGCTACACATATTTGGGTGCTGCACAGATTTCGGTCTATGCTGGTGGCGTGACGATGATTTATGTCTTCGCCATTCAGCTGGTATCTAAGCGCACCTTGCAAGGTTTGACTGAGCGCTTGAAAGGCAGTCGTGTCCTATGGGGCGGCCTGCTATCGGTTATCGGTTGTGCTACTGTTATCCTGGTACTGCTCAAGAATCAGTTCCTTTTTGTCGGTGATGCACTTCCCGATGTCGAGTTGCCCATGAAGAGCGTTGGTATGGCGTTGGTGGGTGCTGATAAATATGAGTATGTGCTGGCTTTCGAGTTTATCTCATTATTCCTGCTGGCTTGTATTATCGGTGGTCTGGTTGTTTCACGTAAAGAGGAGGAGAAGTAAGTTATGGTACCTGTAGAATTTTATTTCGTGCTTAGTGCACTGTTGTTCTTTATCGGTGTATTCGGCTTCATCACACGTCGCAACTTGATTGCCATGCTGATTTCGGTTGAACTCATCCTAAATGCCGTCGACATCAATTTTGCGGCTTTTAACCGCTTGCTCTATCCCGGTTCTATGGAGGGTATGTTTATGACCTTGTTCTCCATTGGTGTCTCTGCTGCTGAGTCTGCTGTGGCCATTGCAATTATCATCAATGTTTATCGCAACTTCCGCAGCGATAGTGTTGACAGTATTAAGAACATGAAATGGTAGTGTTTAAAGTAAAAAGGTAAAAAAGTAAAAAGCTATGGATATATATAGTTATTCCTTCCTGATACTTCTGCTTCCTGCGCTGTCATTTGTGATTCTTGCGCTGGCTGGCATGAAGATGTCGCATAAGACCGCTGGTCTTATTGGTTCGACATCGTTGGGACTCGTCACCGTTCTGTCCTATATGACGGCATTCAGCTATTTCACTGCTGACCGTTTGGCAAATGGTACATTCCCAACTCTTGTTCCATACAACTTCACCTGGCTGCCCTTGGGCAATCTGCACTTCGACATGGGTATTCTTCTTGATCCTATCTCGGTGATGATGCTCATCGTTATCTCGACGGTGTCGTTCATGGTACATATCTATTCGTTCGGCTATATGCATGGAGAAAAGGGATTCCAGCGTTACTACGCATTCCTGAGTCTCTTCACCATGTCAATGCTTGGTCTGGTGCTGGCCACCAACATTTTCCAAATGTACACCTTCTGGGAGCTGGTGGGTGTTAGCTCTTATCTGCTGATAGGATTCTACTATCCGTTGAAGCCTGCCATTGCTGCTTCCAAGAAGGCATTCATTGTGACGCGTTTTGCAGATATGTTCTTCCTGATCGGTATATTGCTCTTTGGCTACTATACCGATTCGTTCAGCTTCTCGTTTGCAGGCGACATCCAGATGGGAATGGGTACAACTCCGTTTATCGAAGGTAATGCCGCCAAGGCCATGGCTGCTGGAGCATTCATCCTTCCTACTGCACTTGTGCTGATGTTCATTGGTGGAGCTGGTAAGAGTGCTATGTTCCCGTTGCACATCTGGCTGCCCGATGCAATGGAAGGTCCTACGCCTGTTTCTGCCCTTATCCATGCTGCTACGATGGTGGTAGCTGGTGTGTTCCAGATTGCCCGTATGTTCCCCCTCTGGGTTGAGTATGCTCAGCCTCAGATGTCGATTGTTGTGTGGGTCGGAGTGTTTACGGCTTTCTATGCTGCAGCTGTGGCTTGTGCCCAAAGTGATATCAAGCGTGTCCTGGCCTTCTCTACCATTTCTCAGATTGCATTCATGATGGTTGCCTTGGGTGTATCGCTGCCTGGACATCATGGCGTTCTTGACAATCATGCCCAGTTGGGTTTCATGGCTGGTATGTTCCATCTGTTCACCCACGCAATGTTCAAGGCCTGTCTGTTCCTCGGTGCTGGTTGTATTATCCATGCCGTTCATTCTAATGAGATGGCTATGATGGGTGGTCTACGTAAGTATATGCCTATCACTAACATTACCTTCCTCATTTCTTGTTTCGCCATTGCGGGTATTCCCTTCTTCTCGGGCTTTAGTTCAAAGGACGAGATTATCACAGCCTGCTTTGCTTACAGTCCTGTGGTGGGATGGATTATGACAGGTATTGCTGCCATGACTGCTTTCTATATGTTCCGTTTGTATTATGGTATTTTCTGGGGAACTGAAAATCGTGAGGCTCACGAGCATCATACTCCCCACGAGGCTCCAGCCACGATGACCATTCCACTGATAGTACTTTGTGTCATTACAATGGGCGTGGGTATTTATTCCACTATTGCTGGTTTTGCAGGGTGGGGTGGTAGCTTCGGCCAGTTTGTCTCTGCTGAGGGTACTAATTATACCATTCACTTCGACACACAGATTGCTGCTACGTCCACGATTATTGCCATTCTGAGCATTTGTCTGGCCACCTATATCTATAAGGGTGAGTCTCAGCCGATAGCTGACCGTCTATATAAAACGTTCCCCAAACTGCACCGTGCAGCTTACAAGCGCTTCTATCAGGACGAGATTTGGCAGTATGTCACTCATCGTATCATTTTCCGCTGTATTTCTAAACCGATAGCTTGGTTCGACCGCCACGTTGTTGACGGCACGTTCAACTTTATGGCATGGGGTGCCAACGAGGCAGGCGAGTCGCTGCGTCCCTGGCAGAGTGGCGATGTTCGTCAATATGCAGTTTGGTTCCTCACGGGAACAGTGGCATTAACATTAATCCTGCTTGCAATCTAAAATAGAAAGTACAATTATGAGTATATTATCATTATTCGTAGTAATTCCCGCTCTGATGCTTCTTGGCCTATGGTTGGCAAAGAATCTCAATCAGGTGCGTGGTGTGATGGTGGCTGGCGCTTCGTGTCTGCTAGCCCTGTCTGTTTGGCTGACCATCTATTTTGTTCAGCAGCGTGCAGCAGGTAATACCGATGTGATGCTGTTGACGGCTTCAACACCTTGGTTCAAGCCTCTTAATATTGCCTATTCAGTTGGTGTCGATGGCATCTCTGTCGTGATGTTGCTTCTGTCAAGTATCATCGTGTTTACTGGAACCTTTGCCTCTTGGCAGTTGAAGCCCCTAACAAAAGAGTATTTTCTCTGGTTCACCCTTCTTTCTACGGGTGTGTATGGCTTCTTCATCTGTACCGACATGTTCACCATGTTCATGTTCTACGAGGTTGCATTGATTCCCATGTACCTGTTGATTGGTGTTTGGGGGTCTGGCAACAAGGAGTATGCCGCTATGAAGCTTACGCTGATGCTGATGGGAGGATCTGCCCTGCTTATCATCGGTCTGCTTGGCATCTACTATTATAGTGGAGCCACTACGATGAATGTTAACGAGATTGCTGCTATGCACAATATCCCCGTTGACATTCAGAAGATGTTCTTCCCCTTTATCTTCATCGGTTTCGGTGTTCTTGGTGCTCTGTTCCCCTTCCATACATGGTCACCTGATGGTCATGCTTCTGCACCTACGGCAGTGTCTATGTTGCACGCAGGTGTGCTGATGAAACTGGGAGGATATGGTTGCTTCCGTGTGGCTATGTACCTGTTGCCTGATGCAGCAAACGAATTGGCTTGGATATTCCTTATCCTGACAACCATTTCTGTGGTGTATGGTGCATTCTCAGCTTGTGTTCAGACCGACTTGAAGTACATCAACGCATATTCGTCTGTTTCACACTGTGGATTGGTGCTCTTTGCTCTGCTCATGATGACCAAGACGTCTTGCACAGGTGCTATTCTGCAAATGCTGTCACACGGTTTGATGACGGCCCTTTTCTTTGCCCTCATAGGTATGATTTATGGCCGTACTCACACTCGTGACATTCGTTATCTGGATGGTCTGATGAAGATTATGCCTTTCCTCGCTGTAGGTTATGTGGTTGCTGGTTTGGCCAACCTCGGCTTGCCAGGCTTCTCTGGTTTTATAGCTGAGATGAGCATCTTCGTGGGTTCGTTTGAGAATCCTGATCAGTTCCATCGTGTGGCCACCATCATCGCTTGTACTTCTATTGTCGTTACTGCAGTCTATATCCTGCGTGTTGTAGGTAAGATTTTGTATGGTGAGGTGAAGAACCCGCACTATCTCGAACTGACCGATGCTACTTGGGACGAGCGTGTTGCCGTCATCTGCCTCATTGCATGTGTGGCAGGTCTTGGCCTGTTCCCTCTCTGGGCAAGCAACGTCATCTCTGATGCCGTAGGTCCTATTCTCGCTAACATCATCTAAAATATAGGAGGTTATAAGATATGAATTACGGACAGTTTTTAAATATGATTCCAGAGGCCTTTTTGGTTCTCATCCTGATACTGGTGTTCTTTGCCGACTTCTGCCTGATGAAGAGTGAGCGTAAGAACTCTGTACTCAGCAAAATGACCATTGCACTTTTCATCTGCCAAATGTTATTGATGACGACGGTGGCTCCTGCAGAGGCTTTTGGAGGTATGTACGTAGCTACAAAAGCAGCCAATGTGATGAAGATAATCCTGACATTAGGAACGCTTATCGTCGTTATCATGGCTCAGCCTTGGCTTGAGAATGAGGCTAGGAAGTATGCTGGTGAGTTCTATATGCTGGTTGTTTCTACATTGCTTGGTATGTTTATCATGGTGTCAAGTGGCAACTTCCTGCTGTTTTTCCTCGGATTGGAGACCGCCTCTGTGCCTATGGCTTGTTTGGTGGCTTTCGATAAGTGGAAGAAGAATAGTGCAGAAGGAGCTGCCAAGTATATCCTGACGGCAACCTTCTCCAGTGGTATCATGCTTTATGGCCTGTCATTTGTATATGGCAGTGTCGGTACGCTTTATTTTGACGATGTTTTGAAGCGTGTCGCCTACTTTGCACAGTATGATAGCCAGCTTCCTATGCTTATCATGGGATTGGTATTCTTTTTCAGTGGTCTTGGTTTTAAACTCTCACTCGTACCATTCCACTTCTGGACGGCTGATACTTATGAGGGTGCTCCCACGCCAGTAACGGGTTACCTGAGCGTTGTTTCAAAGGGAGCTGCTGCCTTTGCGCTGATGGTCATCCTGATGAAGGCTTTTGTACCACTTACGGAGTATTGGGAGTATTTGCTCTATATTGTTATTATACTCTCAATTACTATTGCCAATCTTTTTGCCATCCGTCAGTCCGAGTTGAAGCGGTTCATGGCTTTCAGCTCTATCTCACAGGCTGGCTACATTATGCTTGCCGTTATTGGTTCGTCGCAGATGGGCATGGGGGCATTGATGTATTATGTTTTGGTTTATGTTGTGGCAAACATGGCTGTGTTCACTGTCATTTCGACTGTGGAGCAGAACAATGCTGGTACAACTTTAATGTCCAGCTATGATGGACTTTATCAGACCAATCCTAAATTGGCCTTCCTGATGACACTGTCTCTGTTCTCGCTTGCTGGTATTCCACCGTTTGCAGGTATGTTCTCGAAGTTCTTCGTGTTCATGGCTGCTGCCCAGCAGGGCTCATTCTGGGCATATTTCGTGGTGTTCATTGCATTGATCAATACAGTAGTGTCACTTTACTACTATCTGCTCATCGTCAAGGCAATGTATATTAAACAGACCGATAGTCCTCTTCCAACCTTCAAAACCGATTGCTACACTCGTGCAGCTCTCGTCATTTGTACAGTAGGCGTTGTGCTTTTTGGTATCTGTTCTTGCATCTACGACTACCTGTTTGCCGCTTCGGCAATGTAAGCTAACTAATATGAGAAATGAGAAGGTTCAACTTCTCATTTCTCTTTTTCTTTAACCTATTTGTTGGTTTATACTATTGTTCCTTGGAAGATACAGGAGAATTCAGTAGTTGATGCCATTGTTGGATGATATTCCCAATATCAAATTGCTTTGCTATTGTTATAGCTTCTTTTGACTTAGAAGGCCAATCCAGTAGAGTGGCTTGTTCCATTTGACGAGCCAACGCATTTATATCACCGTTTTTGAAATATAGTCCGAAATTGCCCATGATTTCTTTGCTGGTTGGTAAATCCGAGGATATAACAGGCAGACCATGTGCCATAGCCTCTACCAGAACCAATCCGAACCCTTCCCAACGGGAACTGAGCACATATATTTGCGCTTCCCTATAATAAGACTGAATGTGATTGGTAAATGGGTGAATAGTGATTCTATCCTCCAATTCGTATTTTTTTATAAGTTGACGGTACATTGGTTCTTCAACGCCTTCTCCAACAATGTCAAGAGTCCATTCTTTATTCTTTTTTGCAAAAATATTAAATGCTTCGATCAGTAAATCGAATCCCTTATGCCGTCGTGAGAAACGTCCTACTGCAAGAAACTTTTTTGATGTGCCGTCCGACGGTGTACCAGGAATCAATGTCAGCGGATTATAAATGACCTTTGTGGGGAAATGATATTTATTGGCATCGTCATGACAAAGAACTATCGTCTCGTCTAACTTCTCCAATTGATATTCATAATGCTTGCAAAGCTCTGGACCAATATATAGTGAGTCTTTGCCGAACAACGCTTTGTGTGAATTATGAACCCATCCTATCAGTTTAGCTTTTCCCAACGATTTTTTGCAGGCTGCCAGCCGTACAGCCAGTGGAGCATGCACCCCAATGATGACGTCATAGTTGCCATTTTTCAGTTTTTCTGCCAATGCATTTCTTTTTTCTGATGGAAAAGAGCTGTGAACATAACCATCGGAGGTCAATCGTGTGTGCGGTAAGATTCTGCGATACAGGTAACTATAGACCTTGTAAAGTCGCCATTTCCAGTACCCTACATTCGGATACGTGAAGAACTGGTAATGGATATTTGCTTCATTTAGTGAATAAAGCGAGGTGTCCATGGTTTCTTCTTTATCTAATGTGACAATGGTCACATCATAGTCTTTTGCCAGTTCCTTGGCAATGACAGCAGTAACCCTCTGCACCCCTCCAATAGAGAAGATAGAGTCCATCAGAAAACAGATTTTCTTCTTCATAATGCAAAAATAAGAATAATTCTTGATTATTCCAAATTTTTGTTGTATATTTGTAGCATCATTTTGAATTCCTATTTAGATGAAAGTATTATTCCTGGTTTATCATGGCTTTTCTGAACATAGTGGCATTTCCAAGAAGATACACTATCAGGTAAAAGGACTTCGAGAAAATGGCCATGACGTCCGACTATGTTATTATGACTTCTCTCCAGAAGGACATCGTTGTCGTTATGTCGATGGCAAGGTTCTCAAGGACTATGGAACAGGAGATCTGGCAGCCTTTCGTCAGCGGTTAAGTTATGGTGCCGTATATGACTATTGTGTCCGCGAAGGAATAGAA